>Ga0209777_10002371_pt1 | contig 24933 bp, 28 predicted proteins | sample FrelakmetHBP12HB_FD_187147 | JGI IMG/M metagenome (GOLD analysis project Ga0209777, IMG submission 187147) | Freshwater lake sediment microbial communities from the University of Notre Dame, USA, for methane emissions studies -HBP12 HB (SPAdes)... | ecosystem: Environmental > Aquatic >... | reverse complement strand
GATGAGAGTTCAGTTTTGAGTTTGCGTAATCGTGCTATGTTGGAAATATTTTATTCTTCAGGATTACGCCTCAGTGAATTAGCCGGATTGGATTTAATTGATCTTGATTTTAATCAAAAACTCGTTAAGGTAAGGGGTAAAGGGAAAAAAGAAAGAATAGTTCCCATTGGAGGACCAGCCTTAAAAGCTATTCAGGAATATTTAGAAAAGGTCGGAGAAATAAGAAAAGGTAAAAATGGTGATGTTTTTAAAAAACCATTATTTTTAAATGCCCGGGGTGAAAGGATAACGACAAGAAGTATTGCCCGGATAGTTAATGAGATTACCAGCAAAAGCGGTATTGGACGGAAGATCAGTCCGCATGCCTTAAGACACAGTTTTGCCACACATCTCTTAAATGCCGGCGCCGATTTGCGTTCGATTCAGGAATTACTGGGGCATGAGAGCCTTTCTACGACGCAAAAATATACAGCGGTAAATATTAATCGCATGATGGAAATTTACGATAAAGCCCATCCGCGTACTAAGAAGAGTTGATAATTTAGAAATGCCTTGTTTTATTTGAGGAGAAAAAATGAACATAAAAGGTACCACAATATTAGCAGTCAAGCATAATGGCAAAGTAACAGTAGCCGGTGATGGCCAGGTTACGTTGGACACGACAATATTGAAACACGGAGCCCGCAAGGTTCGCCGCCTTTATAACGATGAAGTTATTGTGGGTTTTGCCGGCGCGACAGCGGACGCATTTACTTTATTCGACCGGTTTGATCAAAAGTTGGAGCAATACAACGGCAATTTACTGCGAGCAGCAGTGGAATTAACGAAAGATTGGCGGACAGATCGCGTCTTAAGACATTTAGAAGCGTTGATGATTGCCGTAAACAAAGATAAATCGCTGATTATTTCCGGTAATGGAGATGTCATTGAAGCGGATGACGATGTTATGGCCATTGGATCCGGCGGACCTTTTGCGCAGGCGGCAGCCCGCGCGCTGGTGCGTCACAGCAATCTGTCATCATCAGAAATTGCTAAAGAAGCTATGAAAATCGCGGCGGAGATTTGTATTTATACCAATGACCATGTAACACTGGAAGAAATAGATGTTGATATGGGAACAAAGGAAAGCAAAAACAGTAAGGATAAGGGGAAAAAGTAAAGTATGTCTAATAATGGGTTAACACCCCGCGAGATAGTGGAAAAATTGGATCATCACATAATCGGTCAGGCTGATGCGAAAAGGGCTGTAGCTATTGCGCTACGCAACAGGTGGCGGAGGCAAAACGTGCCGGAGGATCTGGCTGATGAGATTTCGCCTAAAAATATTATTATGATCGGTCCTACCGGTGTAGGTAAAACGGAAATTGCCCGACGCTTAGCCAAGTTGGATAATTCTCCTTTTTTAAAAATAGAGGCATCCAAATTTACGGAAGTCGGCTATGTGGGACGCGACGTCGAATCCATGATACGGGATCTGGTTGAATTGTCTCTGAATATGGTTAAATCAGAAGAGCAGGAACATGTTCGTACGAAGGCGGCAGAAATTGCGGAGGAAAAGTTGCTCGATCTGTTGCTTCCTCCGCGGCCTAAAGAAAAAATGGTTAGCGATATGCTGACTAATTCTTATGAAACAGATGAAAAGGATCAACATGCTGAAGATCAGGTACAGAAGCCTGATGCCACGCGGGAAAAATTAAGACACTTGCTTAAGGAAAACAAACTCGATAAGCGGTTAGTGAATCTGGAAGTTACCGAAACCAGAAGCGGCCCCATGATCGAAATATTTTCCGCCGCGGGAATGGAAGATATGGGGCTCAATGTCAGAGACATGTTAGGAAACGTATTTCCGCAAAAAAAGAAAATAAAAACGGTAAAAGTACCGGAAGCCCTGGAAATTCTGGCGGAAGAAGAAGCACAAAAGTTAATCGATATGGACAAGGTGACGAAAACAGCGCTGGAAAGAGTTGAACAATCGGGTATAATTTTCCTGGATGAAATTGATAAGATTGTCGGCAGCGATGCATCCTATGGACCGGACGTATCACGTGAAGGCGTGCAAAGAGATTTGCTGCCCATCGTGGAAGGTTCCAACGTTAATACCCGCTATGGAATGGTCAAAACAGATCACATTCTTTTTATTGCCGCGGGCGCGTTTAGTTCTTCTAAGCCTTCCGATTTGATTCCGGAATTGCAGGGACGTTTTCCCATCCGTGTCGAGCTTGATTCGTTGGGTAAAGAAGACTTTATCCGTATTTTAACTGAGCCTAATAATGCATTGGTCAAACAATATACGGAAATGATGGCGACAGAAGGCCTGAAATTATCATTTACAGAGGAAGCCATAGCTTCCATTGCGGAAGTAGCGACAGTGGTCAACGAAAGAACAGAAAATATCGGCGCCAGAAGGCTCTATACAATTATGGAAACTTTATTGGATGAAATTTCTTTTGAAGCACCCGACATGCAAAAAAAAGAAATAATAATAGATGCCCAACAAGTGGAAGAAAAACTCAATGAGATAATAGAAGATGAGGATTTAAGCCGGTACATTTTGTAAAAAAGGAAGTCATATTTGAAATTTAATCCCGATAGCGAAGCGTATCGGGATTAATTCGACTAAAAATTTTACTTCTCCCGCAATCCTGCGGGATTGAAAAATTAAGTCTCATTAATAAATGGAGTTAAAAATGGAAGATATACAAAATTCGATGGAAAGGGCAGAGATCCTGCTGGAAGCCCTGCCTTACATCAAACGATTTTATAATAAGACAATTGTCATCAAATACGGCGGTCATGCCATGGTTGATGATGAATTAAAAGATAAGTTTGCCCAGGACATAGTCATGATGAAATATATCGGCATCAATCCGGTTATTGTTCATGGCGGTGGTCCGCAAATAGGGACATTGCTTAAAAAGCTCGGTAAAGAATCAAAGTTTATACAAGGAATGCGGGTTACTGATGAAGAGACTATGGATATTGTGGAAATGGTTCTGGTAGGAACGGTAAATAAAGAAATTGTTGGTTTGATTAACCGGCATGGTGGCAATGCCGTGGGATTGAGCGGTAAAGATGGTAACTTAATAAAGGCAGAAAAGTATTATTTAAGCGAAGAAAAGGTAAAAAACACGCCACCGGAAATTATCGATATAGGTCTAGTAGGAAAAGTGAAAACCATCAATTCGGAATTAATTGTATCACTGAGCCAAAATTCATTTATCCCGGTAATAGCTCCCACGGGGATAGGTGATACCGGCGAGACTTATAATATCAATGCTGACATAGTGGCTGGAGAAATCGCGGCAGCCTTGCAAGCGGAAAAACTTTTACTATTAACTGATGTGCCGGGCGTGCTGGACAAAAACAAAAAGCTGATCAATACAATGACCAATAAAAGAGCTTTGAAATTAATTGACGATGGCATTGTTGAGGGAGGCATGTTTCCTAAAATTAAATGTTGCCTGAAAGCGCTTAAGGGAGGAGTAAAAAAGACTCATATAATTGACGGACGTTTGAAGCATGCAATTCTTTTGGAAATATTCACTGATAAAGGAATAGGCACGGAAATAGTTTTGTAGTTAAACAATTAGAATAGATGTGTAAAAAAATGATAGAAAAAGAAATAATGGCTTTGGCCGATGAAAACATAATGAATACTTACAAACGCTTTCCGATAGTTTTGGTGAAAGGTTCGGGCGCAAAAGTATGGGATGTTAATGGTAAAGAATATCTTGATTTTGTCGCCGGAATAGCAGTTTGTAATCTGGGGCACTCTAATCCGCAGGTAATTGCCGCTGTGAAGGAACAGTTGGAAAAATTAACGCATGTTTCCAATTTGTATTATACTGAATCGCAGGCTCAATTGGCAAAATCACTGGCTGATAATTCTTTTGCGGACAAAGTTTTTTTCTGCAACAGCGGGGCGGAAGCAAATGAAGCGGCAATCAAGCTGGCGCGAAAATATGCCCATGAAAATATGGGACCGGATAAATTTGAATTAATCACGATGAAGGATTCCTTTCATGGCCGGACTATGGCCACAATCACGGCCACCGGACAGGAAAAATTCCAGTTTGGATTTACGCCGCTGCTGGAAGGTTTTACATATGTTCCTTTTAATGATTTACAGGCTCTGGAAGCAAAGATATCCAACAAAACTTGTGGTATAATGATAGAGCCGATTCAGGGCGAAGGCGGTGTCAACATTCCTGATGATAATTATTTAACACAAGTGCGGGAAATTTGTGATCGTCATGGGATTTTGTTAATCGTCGACGAAGTTCAAACCGGTATGGGCCGGACAGGGAAACTTTTTGCGTACGAACATTCGGGGATAAAACCGGATATTATGACATTAGCGAAAGCTTTGGGTAACGGTTTTCCAGTAGGCGCGATGCTGGCGACTGATAAGATTGCCCAAGCATTTATTCCCGGTAACCATGCTTCTACTTTTGGCGGTAATCTTTTGGCTATGGCTGCGGCTAACGCAACTTTAAAAACGATGCTGCAAGGGGGTATATTAGAGCACTGCCGAAAAATGGGCGATTATTTTTTATTACAGTTAAAGAAGCTGCAACAAAAATATAAGATTATTAAAGAAGTCAGGGGAAAGGGTTTAATGCTTGCCGCTCAACTAAACATAGAAGGCGGTGATATTGTCAATGAATGCCTGTGGCGGGGATTGCTCATAAATTTTGCCGGCGGCAAAACTCTGCGTTTTGTTCCACCGCTGATTATTACTACTCAGGACATCGATCAAGCAACTAAAGTGCTTGACGAAGTGATGGAGGGTAAATGAAAAAGGATTTGTTAAGTGTTTACGAGCTGGAAACGTCAGATTTTGACATAATCTGGAAAAAAGCCGCCAGACTTAAGAAACTCTTAAAAGAAGGAAAAGAACATGCATCCCTCAAAGGAAAAACTTTGGGGATGATTTTTGATAAATCATCCACTCGGACAAGGATCTCCTTTGAGGTAGGTATGTATCAGTTAGGCGGGATTGCCTTATTTTTAAATTCCCGCGATACGCAAATAGGCCGCGGTGAAAGTGTTTCCGATACCGCCCGCATGATGTCACGTTATTTGAACGGGATTATGATCAGGACATTTGCCCAGGACAGTGTAGAAGAATTTGCACGTTGTGCTTCAATTCCGGTGATTAATGGTTTGACCGATCTTTTACATCCCTGTCAAATTCTGAGTGACTTATTTACGATAAAGGAAAAAAAGGAATCTTACGATAAGTTGAAGATAACTTATATCGGCGACGGCAACAACGTTGCCAATAGTTGGATTGAAGCTGCCGCCAAATTACCGATTGAATTAGCCTTAGCTTGTCCGGAAGGTTACGATCCGGACAGAAAAATAATGGCGAGAGGCAAGAAGGAGGCAAAGGAGGGAATTACTCTTTATCGTGATCCGCTTCAGGCCGCGAAGGATGCGGATATTCTGTACACGGATGTCTGGACGAGTATGGGGCAGGAATCTGAGCAGAAAGAGAGAAAAAAAATATTTAAAAATTATCAGATCAACAAAAAACTTTTGAAAGAAGCCAAAAAAGATGCAATGGTGATGCATTGTTTGCCCGCGCACCGGGGAGAAGAAATTTCTTCCGACGTCATTGATGGTTCGCAATCGGTGGTTATTGATCAGGCGGAAAACCGCTTGCATGTGCAGAAAGCAATTCTGGAAATATTACTTTAGGAGGAACAAAAATTGTCAGCAAAAGTTAGAAAAATTGTTTTGGCATATTCGGGCGGGCTGGATACGTCGGTAATTGTGCGCTGGTTGATCGAAACTTATAAATGTGAAGTTATTTGTTTTGTTGCCGATGTGGGGCAGAAAGAGGAATTAACTGGTTTAAAAGAGAAGGCCCTTAAAACCGGAGCCAGTAAAATATATATTGATGATTTAAGGGAAGAGTTCGCGCGGGATTTTGTTTTTCCGGCACTGCGCGCCAACGCCATTTATGAAGGCACATATCTTTTGGGCACATCTTTGGCAAGACCATTGATAGCCAAGAGGCAAATCGAAATAGCGAAACTGGAAGGCGCGGATGCAGTGTCACACGGCGCGACAGGCAAGGGTAACGATCAAGTCCGATTCGAGCTTACTTACTATGCCTTAAATCCGGAAATTAAAATTATTGCGGCGTGGAAAGATGATAATTGGAAATTTGATTCCCGCGAATCAATGATTAATTATGCCGCAAAGCATAAAATTCCTATTCCGTTGACTAAATCGAAGCCTTATAGCTCGGATCGCAATCTTTTGCACATATCACATGAAGGAGGGATTCTTGAAGACCCCTGGGCGGAAGCACCGAAAGATATTTTTGTGCTGACTAAATCTCCTGAAACGGCGTCGGATAAACCCACATATGTGGAAATTGATTTTAAAAAGGGAAATCCTGCGGCTGTCAATGGGAAAAAAATGTCACCGGCAAAACTCATGGATTATATGAATACGATTGCCGGAGCTAATGGTATTGGCCGCGTGGACATGGTGGAAAATCGTTTTGTTGGGATGAAATCAAGAGGTGTGTATGAGACTCCTGGTGGTACTGTACTCTGGGCAGCTCATCGTGCTGTTGAATCTATTACGATGGATCGCGAAGTAATGATGATGCGTGATTCGCTGATACCGAAATATGCCCAGCTTGCTTATAACGGTTTCTGGTATTCACCGGAAATGAAAACTCTCCAGACTTATATCGATGCAACGCAGGAAAATGTGACCGGTACCGCGCGAATGAAATTGTACAAAGGAAACTGTATTGTTGCAGGACGCAAATCGCCTTATTCTCTTTACAGTGAGGCATTTGCTACTTTTGAAAAAGATCAGGTTTACAATCAAAAGGATGCGACAGGGTTCATCAAGTTGAATGGATTGCGTTTGATAATCCAGAATATTTTAAGAAATAAACCATAACTATGCGGAGAAAATGCATGGCAATCGGAAAAAAACCGTGGAGCGGCCGTTTTCAAAAACCTACAGCCAGAAATGTTGAAAAATTTACGTCGTCCATTCATTACGATCAGAGACTTTATCCTTACGATATCGAAGGTTCTGTTGCGCATGCCACTATGCTGGCCGAACAGAATATAATATCTAAAGGTGAAGCGGTAAAAATTGTATCCGCCCTGAAAAATATATTAAAAGACATTGAAAAAGGCAAAATTATCTTTAATCCGGCTGATGAAGATATCCATATGGCCATAGAAAAGGAACTGATTACACGTATTGGTGAAACAGGCGGGAAACTGCATTCGGCAAGAAGCCGCAACGATCAAATAGTTCTGGATGTCCGGCTTTTTCTGCGGATGGAAATTAAAGGTATCCTTGCCCTTGTCAATGATCTGCAGGTACAGTTGATTAAACTGGCAAAAAGTGAAATCAAGACGATTATGCCCGGCTACACTCATATGCAAAAGGCTCAACCGGTATTACTTTCCCACTATTTTCTTGCTTTCTGGGAAATGTTTGCGCGTGATGCCCAAAGATTAAATGACTGTAAAAAAAGACTAAATGTTTTACCTTTAGGCGCTGCGGCCTTAGCCGGTACGAGTTTGCCTATTGATCGCCAGCGGACGGCGAAAATATTGAATTTCCCGGCAGTCAGTAAAAACAGTATAGATACGGTTGCGGACAGGGATTTCATAGCGGAATTTATTTTTGCGTCGTCAATGGTAATGATGCATCTGGGCCGCTTTTGTGAAGATTTGGTTTTGTGGTCTTCGGCTGAATTTGGTTTTGTTGAAATGTCCGATGCCTATACCACCGGCAGCAGCATTATGCCGCAGAAGAAAAATCCTGATGTGGCGGAGTTGATCAGAGGTAAAACCGCCCGAGTTTATGGTGATCTTTTTACGATAATGACTATTCTTAAAGGGTTACCCATGGCTTATAACCGCGACTTGCAGGAAGATAAGGAACCACTGTTTGACGCTGTGGATACAGTAAAAGATTGTTTAGCAATCTTTACAGAAATGATAAAATACACAAAGTTTAATACTGCAAAGATGTATGCAGCAGCAAAGGGAGGGTTTTCCATGGCGACCGATGTCGCTGAGTATCTGGTGGAAAAAGGCATACCTTTCCGCCGGGCGCACGAAATTGTCGGAAACATCGTCTCTTATTGCCTGAAAAATAAAAAAGAATTGGAACATTTGACTTTAAAAGAGTATCAGAAATTTTATAGAGGGTTTACTCAGGATATTCAAAAAAAAATAAAACTGGAAAATGCAGTCAATTCACGTAAACATACAGGCGGAACGGCAACGGTAGCAGTGCTGGAAAGGATCAGGGAATTTGAAAATAGTTCTGGCAAAATATAGCATATTTACCTTCCTGATGACGCTGATTATTTTTACTGGTTGCGGTCTGAAAGGGAATCCAGTTCCCTTATCTGCCGCGTCTGCTCATCAGCAGATTGTGCAAAATATGAAAGCCGTTTCATCGGGTGATGCAGTAATATTAAAATGGGATTTTTGCGATAAAGACTTAAAAATTAATTATATCGCCATCGAGAGAAGCGAAGTCGGCAGTACCGGAAATGAATGCAAGGATTGTCCGAGGATATTTGAACGCGTAGGTCTTGTGCCGGTAAAAGGGATAAGATTGGAAAATAAAGAATTTAATATCCTTAGTTTTACTGATGAAAAAGTTGTGCAGGGAAAGATATACAATTATCGCTTAATACTTTGTGACGATTCCGGCGTGTGCATGGAGGGATCCGCAGCAGAAATTAATTTTAAATAATTAATTTCACACTGCGGTCTCTGCCGCAGTGTACCGCTTAGGCGGTTGAAGTAGTGAGCCTTACACTTGCAAGCGAGTGTGATATAATAGGGGCATGATTAATATCAATTCCGACATTTGGTATTGGTATCACAATGTTTCAGAATGTTACTATCACATTCAGATTACGGTAAAGGATAGAAAAGCGTTAATCAATAAGAAAACTGAGAAGGTCATACTCGAGAGCGTAAGTGGCATCAAGGAAAGATATGCAATTGAAGTCAGCCATGTTGGTTTTGACCAGAATCACGTTCATTTACTTACGAGATTTCTGCCGAAATATAGCGGTGGTCAGGTAATAAAGTTGGTAAAGAGTCTTTCGGCAAAAGCAGTATTTCGAGAGGTGCCAGAAGTTAAAAATGAATTGTGGGGTGGTGAATTTTGGACAGACGGATACTACATTGCAACAATCAGTGGAAAAGGGAATAAGGCAGTAATAGAAAGGTATATCAAAAATCAAGGCAGAGAAAAGGACATCGAACAGTTAAAGTTGTTCGAATTTTAACGCCCTGCGGTCTCTGCCGCAGGGTAGTAGTTTACGATAAAAATATATTTAAGGAGTCCTTGTTATGTTTAGAGGAGCGATGGTAGCTATTGTTACACCTTTTAAAAACGATCAGGTTGATGAGAACGCTTTGCGCGAGCTCATTGAATTTCAAATTGCCAATGGAACGGACGCTATTGTTCCTTGCGGCACTACTGGCGAGTCGGCGACTCTAACCCATGAAGAACACGACCGGGTTATTGAAATTACCATTGACGCCGTAAAAAAAAGAGTGCCGGTCATTGCCGGCACAGGATCAAACAATACTGCCGAAGCTTTGCGTTTAACCAAACACGCCTACGAAGCCGGTGCCGATGGAACTCTCATCGTCTGTCCATATTATAACCGTCCTACTCAAGAGGGGCTTTATCAGCATTTTAAAACTATTGCCGAAAGCGTTCCTATTCCGATGATACCATATAATATACCCAGCCGTACCGGTGTGAATCTTATGCCGGGAATGGTAGCTAAGCTGGCAAAAATAAAAAATATCGTTGGCATTAAAGAAGCCTCCGGCTCTATCACTCAAATGAGTGAAATTATTAATCTATGCGATAAGGATTTTGCTGTCTTATCCGGCGATGATATTTTTACTTTGCCTTTAATGGCGATTGGCGGCGCTGGTGTTATTTCTACTATCTCTAATGTGGCGCCGGCGGATATGGCAGGACTTGTAGATGCGTTTGCCGCCGGTGATATGGTCAGAGCGAAAGCTCTCCATCATAAGATGAGCGCATTGATCGACGCGCTTTTTATCGAAGTTAATCCAATTCCGGTTAAAGCGGCATTGGCGCTGATGGGTAAAATAGAGTATGAATACAGATTACCGCTTTGTAAAATGGCTGAGGCTAATTTTGAAAAGCTAAAGAACGTAATGGTTAATTATGGTTTGATTTAATGTGCTGTTTTGCGGAATTGTTCGCACTACAAGCGTCCGTGCACTTTGTTGTAGTCCCACCTTAGCTTCGCACGTGGGATAATTCGTCCAGCAAGTTTCAGCGCTCTTCGCTTTTGAAAATTGGGACTCATTACAACTTACAGATATTACTGTGCTATGTTTGTAATATCTGAGTTTCATTTAAATAATTTAAGGAGATAATTTTATGGTTAAAGCTGTCGTTACCGGAGCTGGTGGAAGAATGGGCGGCAAAATTATCAGCCTCATTTCCACGACGGAGGGTATCAGTGTTGTAGCAGCTGTAGAGATAACGGGACACCCCATTGTCGGCCGTGATATAGGTCAGGGGCTGGGATTGGGTAAGACGGGCATTTTAGCGTGCGACAAATTAACTGATTGCATTGATCAGGCTGATGTTGTTATCGACTTTACAAATCATGAAGTTTCTCTTAATTATTTAAAGATTGCCAGTGAAAAAAATCGCGCTATTGTCATCGGTTCCACTGGATTTACTCAAGGTGAAATGAAAATAATCAAAGACTTGGCCAAAAAAACGCGTTGTGTATTAACTCCCAACATGAGCGTTGGCGTAAATGTGATGTTAAAAGTTCTGGAATATTGTGCGGGGGTTCTTAAAGATGATTATGATGTCGAAATTATTGAAGCGCACCATCATTTAAAAAAAGATGCTCCCAGCGGAACGGCAATGCAAATGGCGAAAGTTATCTCTGATAAATTGGGGCGCAATATGGAGGAGACCGTAGTTTATTCGCGACGAGGTTTGATCGGTGAGAGAACTAAAAAAGAAATAGGGATACAAACAATTCGCGCCGGTGATATTGTAGGTGATCACACGGTCATCTTTGGTGGAATCGGAGAGAGGCTGGAATTCACTCATCGTGCCCATAACCGTGACAATTTTGCCAAAGGAGCAATTCGCGCGGCACAGTGGATTGTTAATCAGGAAAACGGTCTATATGATATGCAGGATGTTTTGGGATTAAGGGATAAGACATAAAAAAGGTTATATTAAGACTTGAACGGCATTATCTGTTATATAGGTATCGGTTCTAATTTAGGCGACACTTTGAAAAACTGCCAACATGCTGTTGAAAGTCTTTCCCTGGCCAAAGGAATTGAGATAACAAGAGTTTCGTCTTTTTATAAAACTGAGCCGATAGGTATTGAGAACCAAAATTTATTCATAAATGCAGTTGTCGAAATTAAGACGGTTCTTTCTGCCCGTAACCTATTCCAGACGCTACAAAACATTGAAAAAGATATGGGTCGAGAAAGGGAAGTGAAAGGTGGTCCGAGGATTATTGATCTTGATCTTCTTTTTTACGGGCAGGAAGTGATTCAAAATCCTGATTTGATAGTTCCACATCCGGAAATTCAGAAACGGCGCTTTATTTTGGCACCAATATGCGAAATAGCTTCTTATTTTATTCATCCTTCTTTTGGTGTTTCCATGCGCGGGCTGAAAGACCGGTTAAGTGATAACAAAATGGTTGAAGTGATCAAAGAATCACGGGTATGAACTCCAAAGCAAGCTGCGGGGTATTAAACCCTTCGCTTCGCGGGATTGTTCAACTTACCAATTCCGCTGCGCTTCGCTTTCGGAATTGGAGTTTTAACAATAAAAAATCAACAAGTAATAGGATCTTATGTTTCGTTTTTTTATACTTATAATATTGATTTATGCACTTTATAATGTAATTAAAAATATCGGCCTAAAGTCAGGGGAAAATAAAAATTATCAATTTAAAGCATCGCCAGTTGCTGGAGAAGACCTAGTTGAAGATCCTGTTTGTCATACTTATGTGCCTTTGAGTCAAGCGTTTAAAAAAGAAATATCTGGTAATGACTATTACTTTTGCAGTAAGCTATGCAGTGAAAAATATATATCAGGAAAAAATAAGTAAACACAATTAGGAGAATTTATGAAGTTTTTTATTGATACTGCTAATATTGAAGAAATCAAGGAAGGACTTAGGCTTGGAATGGTGGACGGTGTTACTACCAATCCATCGCTTATTGCTAAAGAAAAAAAGAGTTTTGACGTTGTTATTAAAGATATACTGAAAAATGTAAAAGGGCCGGTAAGTTTGGAAGTAATGAGTATGGAGGCAAAAGCAATGTTTGCCGAAGGCAAGAAACTTGCACGTTTAGGAAATAATGTTGTCATTAAAGTGCCTCTTTGCACTGAGGGATTGAAGGCAACAAGAATGTTTGCCGATGCGGGTATTGATGTAAATCAGACTTTAATCTTTTCTCCTTTGCAGGCGCTGATGGCGGCGAAAGCAGGCGCACGTTATGTCAGCCCGTTCGTCGGCCGTTTGGACGATATCGCTCATGATGGTATGGAACTGGTGAAACAAATTCTTACTATCAACGAAAATTATGCTTATGAAACAGAAGTCATTGTGGCCAGCATCCGCCATCCTCGGCATGTTTTGGATGCGGCTTTGATGGGCGCAGATATAGCTACAATTCCTTTTAAAGTAATAGCTCAATTGGTTCAACATCCACTAACGGAAAAAGGAATAGAAAAGTTTTTAAAAGACTGGGAAAAAGTGCCCAAAAAATAAATTTAATCAGCGGTTTGATATTTTTTTGACATAAATACAACAGGCATTAAATAATGATTTCAAAACATGAAACATTCAATTTACCCAACACAATAACATTGTTGAGAGTTAGTATTGTTCCTTTTCTTTTTATCTTACTTTTAGAGCCCGGCGAATTCTGGAGCCTGATTTTAGCCATGTTATTTGTTATCGCTTCGATTACCGATTTATTCGATGGTTACTTTGCCAGAAAGTACAACTTAATTACAACAATGGGGAAATTCCTTGATCCTATTGCTGATAAACTCATAGTCAATACGGCAATGATTCTAATGATCCCTATCCACCGAATACCTGCCTGGATTGTGGCCATAACAATTATTCGAGATTTGATTGTCGACGTAATAAGAAGTATTGCTTCTTCCGAAGGAATTTATATCCAGGCCAGCAGTTTAGGGAAGCAAAAAACTTTAGCGCAAAATATAGCAGTAACCGCGCTGATGATCCATTATTATATTTTCGGTGTTGATGCTCATTTTGTTGGAACGGTAATTCTCTATATCGCATTATTTCTTACGATTTATTCAGGCATTGATTATTTTATAAAATTTTACCAAACCACGGTACAAAAAAATAATCATGACTAGCTGCGGACGTTGTGATTATTTTAAAACGATTATCCGGGGGAATAAAGATAATTGCTATAGACAAGAAGCATTATTTTGAAAATTGAAGCGATAAATAGATCAATAATTACCAGTAAAGAAATATATCGGTTAATTTATGAGCGAGTTTTCATTATTTCTATTGACAAGAGATATCTATTTGTTATATTCAGCGCCGTTTTCAATGAGCGGGCGTAACTCAGCGGTAGAGTGCTACCTTGCCAAGGTAGACGTCGACGGTTCAAATCCGTTCGCCCGCTCCATTTATTTTATGGCGGCATAGCCAAGTGGCTAAGGCAGCGGTCTGCAAAACCGTTATTCCCCGGTTCAAGTCCGGGTGCCGCCTCCAAGGCATAATCCAATAGAATCCTAAGAAATGCAGAAACCCGTTAGAAATAGCGGGTTTTTTGTTGTTTTCTGTCCAAAGACGTGTTATAAGATTTAACACAATCCAAGATTTTTCGGGGCTTTTTGAGATGAAAAGGCCCCGAAAAAAAATAGTCAGCCCAAAAAAGGCCCCGAAAAACAGGAGGCCCCAAAAAGGAGGAATTATTTTATGCCAAAAAGAATCATTCCATTATCGGAAATCAAAATCCGAAACGCAAAACCGCAAAAGAGTGAATACAAACTTTTTGATGGTGGGGGGCTTTTTCTCTTGGTTACGCCCTCTGGCGGTAAGCTTTGGCGGTTCCGCTATCCCTTCGATAAAAAGGAAAAGAAACTCTCCTTTGGCATATACCCGGAAATAAGCCTGCACGATGCAAGGAAACGACGGGATGAAGCAAGATCACAGTTAGCACATGGGATTGACCCTGGCGCGGTTCGCAAAGCAAAAAAGCAGGCTAATATCCAAGAAACTGAAACCTTCGAGATTATTGCCAGAGAATGGCATAAACGGTTTATATCCAACTGGACTATAGAATATGCCAGCAAAATTATGAGCCGCTTGGAAGGGGATGTTTTTCCTTATATAGGGGCAAAGCCTATCAATGAAATTAAAGCGCCTGAATTGCTTACAGTGTTAAGACGTGTCGAGGCAAGAGGCACATTTGAGTTAGCTCACCGCATAAGAACTATTTGCGGCCAGGTCTTTAGATACGCAGTGGCAACGGGACGAGCTGAACGTGACTTGGCAGCCGATTTGCGCGGCGCATTGGCACCAGTAAAAACTATTAACCGGGCCGCTATTATTGAACCTAAGAAAGTGGGGGAGCTATTACGCGCTATAGATGGTTATCAAGGCGGCTTTGTTGTTCAATGCGCTTTAAAGTTTTTGCCTTTGGTTTTTGTTCGTCCGGGGGAACTGCGAAATGGTGAATGGAAAGAAGTCTCTTTTGAAAACGCTGAATGGAATATTCCGGCCAATAAAATGAAAATGAAAGAGCCGCACCTTGTTCCCTTGTCAAGACAGGCTTTAGAGATACTAAAGAAACTTCATGAATATACTGGCGCGAGCCGCTATATGTTCCCCTCAGGCCGAACTTTTGATCGACCCATGAGTGATAATGGCATTTTGGCGGCTTTACGGCGCATGGGGTACGCAAAAGAAGAAATGTCCGGGCATGGATTCAGGGCAATGGCGCGAACCATCCTTGATGAAGTCTTGCAAGTAAGGCCGGATTTTATTGAACATCAACTTGCTCATGCAGTCAGAGACCCAAACGGACGTGCTTATAATCGAACATCACACCTTGCAGAACGAAAGAAGATGATGCAGACATGGGCTGATTATCTGGACGGATTGAAGGCAGGCGCAAAGGTGATTCCGTTTAAGAAAGCCGAAGTTTGATAATGGGTGAGAATAGGCCATATAATATTATCGAGACAGCAGCAAAATAGAACGATACGAAACATTAGGCAGCAACAGCGTAGAGAAAGGAAATTATAGAGGCCGATAATAATGAAGAAATATTTTTTAAAAAAGATTTGATTTATTCTTTTAAATGGTATAAAGTGCCAACCATAAACCATTTAGGAGAATAAATAATGGAAACTTTAAGCATCACTGTTTTAGATCCTAATATTCGTGCAATGGTTGCTAATGCTGAAAAAGAACAAAACCAGCGACCTTTCAAAACTTATCAAAGCAAAGACATTCAAACTATTACCAAAGTTTCAAAAATGCAGCTTATCCACTGGACTCAACAAGACGTCATCTTGCCTTCAGTTGATGTTCGGGGAAGAGGGAAAACGAGAACATATGACTACCAAAATTTAATTGAAGCTTTGATTTGTCGTGAATTAGCGCGTCTTTCAATAGGAATTCGTCTCTCCAAAGAATTATTAAAATGGCTTAGAAAAACCAAGTGGTTCTTCTATTTTTCGCTTGACGATGAAGGATTTGATCTCGATCCTGTAATCAATGAATTGGAAGATAAGGTGACGAAGTGGAGGGAAAAGGCACCGGGGATTCCAGGTCAAAAAATACTATCAATATTTGACAATGACCCCGATGATGAAGTTCAAAAGGGATTCTTCTATCCAGCTCCAAATAAAATCGTTAATAATTCCGTTTCAAAAGAAATAAATAAAATAATTAAAGAAACCAAAGGACCTGAAAAAACGAAGCTGAGGAAGTGGCTTGACGAAATCCCGGAATCAAATGAACCAATTAAGAGAAAGGAAACGGATGTTCCTGCTATTATAACGAGGACACACACCATTTGGGAATATTTACGACTTTATCCAACATCAATATTCGATTTTTATTTGATCCTATCTATAGATAAGCATGACCACATAGCCGTTTCCCTATACGATGCAGAAGATATCTCTGAAAAATTTACAATTAAAAAAACTTCCATGATTATCAATTTAAAAGAATTAATTTTAGAAGCCGGTGAAGTTCATGAAGCACAACATTAAAAAAGATATTACCGGCGAGCAGATGCAGGAGGACATTCCTATTATCGAAATAGTTGATCCATATGCATATGTTCATAGTAACAAAATTATTGCCTATGTAGCTATTAAGGGGACAAACGGAAAACAAAAACGCAAATTATTGCGAACGAAAAAAGGCGGCTACCTCATGAGTTAAAATTTGAAAACAACAAATCAGGGTGAGCCAGTTTAATCAAGTAAGCCGAAGCCAGCAAGCCACGAAAGACCTAAATCAGGTAATTCGTGGCTTTTTTATTACAGTAACTAAAAATAACCATTGGAGGTCATTTACATGGAAAGGAAAAGAATCCGTTTTGACGAGGAGGGAGCAAGATGAACAGATTACCGGAAACAGGCTTTCTCAGGCTTCATCAGATCATCGGTGACAAAATGACCCCTGCTATTATTCCTATTTCACGCTCAACATGGTTACAAGGGGTTAGAGAAGGAAGATTTCCCAAGCCGATCAAACTGAGCAAGCGCACCACGGCCTGGCGGGTGCAGGATATTCTCGCACTCGTCAATGGGAGTGTTAACCGCAACGAAGAGGATGTAGAATGAAATCAAAGAAAAAAAAGATACGCAAATCACCTTCACAGACAATCCGGGCGCATTGTCACTATTGCGTTCAAAACAGAAAAGATTCAGAAGTTGAAAACTGTACCGGTCATAATGTTTTTGCCACTGGAAAACCTTGTCCGTTTTATGAATACAGGATGGGCAAGAAAAGACCTTCTGTTAAAGTCCTGCGACAATTCTGTTTAGATTGTATGGGCGGCAACAAGGCCGCTGTTAAAGAATGCGAAACAGGTGATTGCCTGATTTACCCTTTCCGGTTTGGTAAAAATCCGATGTTAGCAGGAAAAGGGAAGAGCCCGGATGAGATGTCTAAAATAAGAGCGATGAGACGGCCGTTCAGCAAAGAAAATCCCGTCTATTTTGAACGAGCGTCACGGCTTGATACTAATTAATGGATAAACATAATTTTAAAATCCGAAATAAAATCTTAATCGAGGCTGATATGTTTTATTCAAAGGCATTTATTAAGCTATCAGCTTCAGCGATCAGGACGCTGATGAGATGTATGCAAAAACGCAAGTGGGATAAGGTTAAAAATCGAGGGAAAAAGCAAATCATTTATTCTAACGACGGTTTCATATTCCCATATGCGGAAGCAAAATTATTAAATATCGGCACAACCCAGTTTTGGAAAAATATGCGCAACCTTATTGATCTGGGATTTATTGAAGTCATATATCAAGGCGGCTGGTTTCAAAAATCAGAAAAAGAAAAAGATTATTCTGTCTATAAGTTTTCAGATCGCTGGAAGCATTACGGCACACCTGATTTTGAACACGTTGTTAAGCCGAAGGCGCTGCCTTACAGTTTCACTATTCAAGCACACCTGAAAAAGAAAAAGTTAAAAGTAACTTCACAAAAGCGAAGCGAACACCTTCACGAAAGTGAAGCTGAAAAGGCAAAACAGGATGATACCCGTATTCACAAAAGTGAAGTTGAGGGTACACACGTAAAACGGAGTGAAAGCCTTGATAATACTATATTGGCACCTGGTACTCATGATGAACAGGCAAATCAAGACACCGTTTCACTTTAGTGAAGGATAAATATATATCCATAGTATGTGTCGAATATTCAGCTTAAGAGATTTATTCTAACAAAAAAGAGGGGAAGAACTTCAAAAAGTAGGAGCTGTGATCCATGATTCAGTAAGAGAGACGAAAGCAGCAGATTCACTTACTACTACTATACTAAAAACAAAATGACAAAGAACAACGACAACAACAAAGGTAAAAATAATTATTCTAAAGTTGAAAAAGACTTTAATGTTTCTGAGCAGCATAAAGATTTATCCCGGATAGAAAAAGATAGATACGCCATAGAGCAAATACCTCAGAGCAGTAATTCTTTCGAGAAAGAAAAAGACACTTCGTAATTGCCTGTTTGAAGTTAGGGAGTGAAAAACTTAGGTGGGTGCTTAATGGAAGGGTAGACGGGTTTGCTACAGGAGACCCTACGCAGAAAAATTCTGCTTAATGTTTAAACAAGGAACAAAAAAACGATCATTAGTATTTGATATCATTAAATATTAAGCGTAAACAATTTGTTTACACAGCGAATAAAAAATAGGTCAATTTACTAATGAAAATAAATATATACAATGTTTACAGGAAAGAGAGGTTTTTGCAGCCGAATAAACCGTGATCCAAGAGCAAAAATTGATTAAGCAATTGATATTGTTAAAATATTAAGTTTTAATAATTATTTAATAACCATTTAAAGCAGCAGGCAAAAAATAGGGTAATTTTGCAATGAAAACATATTCATATGGTGTTTAAACATGGGAGATATTATTGGCGCTAAGATAACCGGTGAGCTAAGGGCGAGAATGGACAAGAAAGCGGCAGAGAAAAATGTATGATTAACCGTTAATCGTGATGTCCTATACCGTGACCAAAATAGAAAATGCTATCTGCAAGGCGGCTGAGATAGCCGCCAATTTTTTAGTTGGATTTTAAAAAATAATTATATGAACCGGTGCAGACCCGTGCAAATATTTATTTCAGGCAAAAACAACTTCCAGGGCAGCATTTTTATGGCGTGGCGGTTTTGGTTTAACAACTATCTGCACGTCACTGCCAAGAACATTAAGAAAATATATTAAACGTTCCAGAGAAAAACCTGACAGCTTGCCATTCATGATAAATGATATTTTTGGTTGTTCTGTTCCTAAGATTTTTGCAGCCTCTATTTGACTAATATGACGCTTCTGAATTATTTCACTTATTTTAAAAGCAAGCTGTGCCTTTGCCAGGCGTTCTTCTGCGTCCGGTAGTCCGAGGTCTGCAAACACATTTCCAGTGCTCATTGTTATTTTATCTTTCATGGTATACCTCATTTAGAAGTATACCATAATTGGGATAATAATAAAAAATATTATTTGCCCGTTCCAGACGGAATTTGCTGATGGTAGAAAAAGTACCGGAACTGATAACTTCCTCTTCTAAGCGTTAGGCTGAACAGTTTCATTGCTGTATTAGCTTTCATTTGGCTATCCTTATGCTACTATACAATGACCAATGATATATGGATTATGTATATCATGATATTATGTATTAAATACGCAATCAAAAAAAGTTATTGACAATTATTTTGATTAATCTATCATTTTTTGAACAAAATTAAATTTGTAATTTTTATTTTTCTGGAAATACGTATTAGATATATTAAACGTTTCGGTGGAGGAATGATGAAAACATCACGCTGGGTTGCGCTGGCCATCGTAGTCGTCATGTATGCCGCTGACCTCTCCGCTGGTTTTGATATGCAGAAGGTCGAGTATTTGTCTGATTCAATCGCGGAAAAGGACGGTAAGTACATACGCCTCCTCGGCGGTTCGTCTTGGCTGCTCTCGTCTCCCACTCTTGCGCTCGTCACCAATGACGTTCTCATTGTATTTCAAGAAGTCGAGCTTAACGACAAGAAAAATGTCCAGATTGCAGTCGCATACATCGCCGGCAACGAAGTCGTTGCCAAGCATGTCGATGGGCATTACGTCACCCAGACGGGTTATCTCACGACTGTTGTTGAAGCTCTTCGCGATGGGGCTGTGCTGAAGTTGGATGATGGCACTCTTCTGTCTATACCACAGTATGACCGCTTTGACACCCGTTGGTGGCTTCCCCCTTACAAGGCACTACTTACGGGGAACAGAATGTACTTGTGGAATCTTAAGAATGGAAAGCGAGTCTGGGTGAACCCGATATAGAAGCCACCGAACAACCGCGTGCAGGCAACGCGGAGCGTTATGTTAGGAAAAGGAAAATACGATGAAGTGGGCTGACCAATTTGCTAAAGAAGCAAATGAACAAGGCCTGATTTGTGCAGTTACCATCCGGGTTCATGGATGGCCGGAAACAATCATGGTTCATGAAAAAAAATGCTTTGCCAAATCTATAACGTACAACGTTTCTCGGAACCTGTATTTTGAAGGTGTCGATATGAAGAAATTGGATGACAAAGGAGATTATGTGATTCTATGTGGTGGCATAAACAAAAAATTAAGAGACATTTTTATAATCCCCTGGAATGTCTTTTTTCAAACTTTAAAAGAAGGTAAACCATTAAACACGTATAAACCGCCAAAAGAATACATGCAGTATAAATTCTTAATTAAAAACAAAAACGGGAAATGGATCATGACGGTACAAGGAGGCCGTAGACCTGAGATAGACGTGAGCGAGTGCCGGTATCATTCTAAGGAAGCGATTGAGCAATTGAAGCACGCTTAATGGTACTTCAAAAAATCTATATAACAAGTCAATCAAGGCAACAAGTGATAGCCCTGTGCCTTTGCGGAGGTTGGTTGCCCAGCGCCTTATTTCTGTCGTTAGCGTGGCGTTTAAACTGTAAAGCAATAGGTGAAATGTGATCGATAAACACAGTGAGCATCAACTCAGGATGATTGATAAATATAAAGAATCTATCAACGTTTATTGGAGTGCTCTTCTTACTATAAATGGTTTATTGCTTACATTCTTTTCTATAAATTCCCTCTATTTAAGCGGTCGATGGATAATATTTACTTACTTGCTCGTTGGATCATGTGTTTTATCGCTTTGGCTTCTTGTCTGGAATTTTAAAACTATTAAAAAAAATTACCAAGAGATAGGATCATGTAGCATCAATAGTATGCCAGATGTGCCTGAGGATATTCTTCAGACAGCGCAAACTAAAGATGATATGCGTAGATTGATATTGGAATATACAGAAGAGTGGAGAAAAGAAAATATTAAAAAGGCTGGAAACCGCCAAAACCTAATGATGATTCGAGAGCAAATTATAGAAGGGCTGCTAATTGCCGAAACCTTACTTGTTTTGATAATTATTATCACAAAAAATTGCAGCTAACAATCTCTTACATCGGTGCGCAAAAAGCTGCGCCCGCTTAAAAGTACGTAGTGTCTTGTATTATTGTAATTAAAATAAATAATTTTTAGAACAGCATGATATTTGGGTGGGGTCTATGGATGATTTAGCTGCGTTAACTGTGGTTTTTGAATTAATGGCTTTTATGGTGGTATTCTTTTGGGTAGGATTTTTGATATCTCGACTCATAACTCATACTGACTTATCTACGGAAAACATTTTAATTTCTTTTGGTATTTCCTGGGCTGTTTCGTCCATACCTCTATTATTGTTTGGATTAAAAGTAGATGAGAATGCAAAGATGTATGGTTTCATCATTGTACCAGTAAGCTCATTTCTTGTTACATATATTATGAGAAACAAAGCAAAAAATCATGAGCTTGATCAATATGTTGAGTTAAAAAATGAGCATTCTCAAGAGGTTAAAAAAATTAAAGTAGGATTTAGTTGGCCTTGTTTCTTTTTTGGCTTCTTCTTCGGAGTGCCTCTTTTTGTGAGAAAATTGAACGTATGGGGAACCGTAATGGCCAGCATTGATATATTATACATTCTATTAAATACTTCAGAATCGATAAAAGCTCGGAATGCTGCCTTCATTATATTTTTATCGATTATTGGATTATCAATGTTTCTAGGTTTTAAAGCTAATGAAATGACAGCAAAAACCTTAATCGAAAGTGGATGGGAATTTAAAACAAATGAAAATTCTAATGTAGCCTTTGCAAAAGAAAAATGGTTTCTTAAAGGTAAGTAAAATGAAGGACGAAATAAAAAAGTTTTTGCGTTTTAACAGTCAGGAAATGAGAACTGACCTTGACAAAGTATTATCTACCCTCACACAAAGAGAGGAAAAAATTTTAAGATTGAGATTTGGGATTATAACAAGACCTAAAATTAAGCTGGACATAAAAAAGAATTCATGTGGTTCAATAAATTCCGCCAGTGAGGAATAAGTAAATGGATATAGAAATTAAGGAATTTACAGATGGAGTCGGTGCTACTGAACCTGAATCATCAAATGAAGCACATAACCTTTTCAGAAATCTTTTTCAGCGTTCAAACTACTTTCTTCTCAAAGGCCGTTTTTTAATCGTTAAGGTCAGTAGAAGTCCTAAACCATTTTGGGGTGTTGGTAAAAAGTTTTTAGAATTATTTAATAAACATAAAATTGAGTATATGCTTGTTCTATTGGTTTCTGGTCGTGAAGGTTGGGTATTCGATAAACACGATATTGATTACAATATTAAAAAGGGATATTGGAAATTAAACACCAAAGATAATAATTATAAAATCAATCCTCCATTAAAAGATAAAAATTCGTTTTCAACCCACAAACAATTTTTAAAAAAAATCGGTCTTGAATCTTGACCATAAATAAATTCATACAGATTCTCTTCCCTTTTACCTCAGCATTCATGACTATATTTTATCTCAAATCGCAAAGCTTAAGAACACAAGATGAAGTCAAGCTGTATTTGGTCGGGACTTGATAGGTTTAAATAGTTTTTGGTAGAGTAAAAATTTCAATAAATGTTGGAATAGGCTTTTGGCTCGATCTTTTACGCTGTTTCTAATCAGAAGTGCGGGTGATTTTGAATATTAGCTTTTCTTAAAATTCCAATCATTGAATAAAAAAATCTATTTCCTGTAATGATAAACCTTGAATTACAAATTTTTATTTGGTAGAGAAAACAGCCCAAAAATAAAACTTAACTTTCAAGGATAATATTTTTTAAGGGCACGTTTTGAGGCTTGCGCAAAATTATATTATAAAGAAACGTAATGATTAAATATTGTTAGGTTATTTGTTCAAGTCCGGGTGCCGACATAATCCAATAATATTCTAGGAAGTGCAGAAACCCGTTAGAAATAGCGGGTTTTTTGTTGCTTTTAGTCCAAAGACGTGTTATATGATTCATCAGAATCCAATTATTTTAAGTACCTATTAACAGCCATCAGAGGCCCAAAAATTGAGGTCTTTTATGCCAAAGAGAATAATCCCATTGTCCGATATGAAGGTTCAAAAACAAAATCAAAAGATAACCCAATCACGCTATTTGACGGCGGCGGTTTATTCCTTATGGTCACACTTTGGAAAGCTATAAGGAAAAGAAGCTGGCCTTCGGCACATATACACGGAAATAAGCCTTCTTGACGCCCGTAGAAAACTAGATGATAGAAGGCCGTTGGCAGAAGGAATTGATTCCAGCGCCGTGCGTAAAGCTGAAAAACATGCAAATACAGAAGCAACTTAAACTCTATGGACAGTAAGCTCAATCAGATTAAAAACAAGTTTTCACTAGCCCTGTGTCACTAAGCTTGCGAGATACCACGGATATCTTCGATTTACGCTTCAAACTTCACTGCATTTTTTTTTCAGAGAGTGTCATTAAGTTAGACCGGCAAGCTTCAATCGAGGATGACCTTCAGGTTATGCGCTCTGTTTCTGAATAAGGTGTCATTAATCCCGCGTCGCTACGCTGTGCGAAATAAGATCGACTAGCCAATTTCGTTACGTGTGCTTAAAAGAAGTTTCTAATCCCATTTCGTTTCACTCATGGGACTGTTCGACTTACAAGTTTCAGTTTGCTACGCTCCTGAAACTTGAGTCTCATCAGTGATGGCCATGTTTTGCCTTGGACTTCACTTCTTTGTATTCCGCGCGCAGGGCGATATGATCCATATCGTCCATGTCTTCCGCTCTTTTCACCCAGTCTTCGAATTGAATATCCACGCCGAAAATACCGATCATTTCATCTTTATCGTTGACGAGAGGCGCTGAAACAGTGAAGCATAAGATGCCGGTCATCTTGGAGATGAAAAAATCAGAGACATAAACTTTACCCGTCCGCAGAGGCTTTATAAACCATTCCCTGTCGGATTGGTCGGTGCCCACTCCATAATTTTCATATTTAGCGCGATCAGCAATATTCGTGATGTTTTTGGTCGTTTTACGGCCATTCATATCCACTATGTAAGCAAATTGAATAGAAGGATGTTCATCGACAAAATTCTGCATCAGCGGCTCTTGTTGCTCGGTATTCATGTTTTTCATTAATGGAAGTTCAATAATCTGATTGACCGCGGCAACGGCTGCTTTTTCAGCTATAAATTTAATTTTTTCCAGTTCCGACATAAAATATTCCGGCAGATATAGGCGCACTCTTCTCTCCATCTCCTCAGGAGAAATCGAAGTGATCCGGCCTGAGTCATATTGTTCTGTAACCCATTTATGGATTTTAGAAACTCCCGGATGTCTTTTATCCACAATTTTGTTGCCTTCAAGATTGAAGCGTTGATTAATCCAGAAAGCGATGCCTGCGTTGCCGGATTTATCGGTGATCATGGTTGTAATTGGTCGTTTTAAAATTTTTCTGGTGTCGAATATGTTATAAATCTCTTCGCATTTAATCAGACCATCGGCATGAACGCCGGCGCTCGTGACATTAAACCCCAGACCGACAAAAGGATAATTATGCGGTATCTTTACTCCGATTTCCTTTTCAAAATATTCGGCTATATCGGTAATGACAGTGGTGTCAACGCCGTTATTGTTTCCTTTAAGGGCGATATATTCAATGATTAAGCCTTCAATGGGAGGATTTCCTGTTCTTTCACCAAGGCCAA
>Ga0209777_10002370_pt1 | contig 24955 bp, 24 predicted proteins | sample FrelakmetHBP12HB_FD_187147 | JGI IMG/M metagenome (GOLD analysis project Ga0209777, IMG submission 187147) | Freshwater lake sediment microbial communities from the University of Notre Dame, USA, for methane emissions studies -HBP12 HB (SPAdes)... | ecosystem: Environmental > Aquatic >... | reverse complement strand
TTTCGCCCCCGTCCGGGGGCTCGTCGCATCTACATCGGTTTCCCACGGCTTGCGCCATGGGCTATTCTCTCCCGCCCCTACGGGGCTGATTTCCACTGTTGTGTCGCGCACCCGCGGATGGCCGCCGCCGGAAGGCGAGGAGTTCCTGAGGGAGCAAAGTAGAAAGTCCCTATTCCGGACCTCTGCCAACGTGGTACCGCTGGGGAGGCCGTTGGCGCAGCCAGCCTCATTGAGGCTCCCGTCGCAAGCGCACGCCGTTCCACGCGATAAGTTTTTTCAATCGGCGCGATAGAAACGTTCCGTTTGGCGGAGCGCGGGCCGCGTTGCATCATCTGTGGGAGAGGTCTTCGTGTACCGAAACCGCGTCGTTACCCTGATGCTGCTCGTGTCGGCAGCCGCAATGGCCCAGGGCGCCCCCGCAGGCGACGCCAGATTGGCCGCGATTGAGAACAGCGTAAAGTCCGCGCAGAGCGCGGGCGACAACGCCTGGATGCTGGTCAGCTCGGCGCTCGTGCTGATGATGACCGGCCCCGGGCTCGCACTCTTTTATGGCGGCCTGGTGAGGAAAAAGAACGTCCTCGGGACGATGATGCAGAGCTTCGTCCTGATGGCCGTCGTGACGGTGCTGTGGGCCGTGGTTGGCTACAGCCTCGCTTTCGCGGAAGGCTCGCCGTTCGTCGGCGGGTTTCGCTACGCGTTCCTGGACGGCGTGGGCGCCGCGCCCAACGCGGATTACGCACCCACGATCCCGCACCAGACGTTCATGATCTACCAGCTCATGTTCGCCATCATCACTCCGGCGCTCATCAGCGGCGCATTCGCGGAGCGCATGAAGTTCAGCGCCATGCTGCTGTTCATGGTTCTGTGGAGCCTCATCGTGTACTTCCCCATGGCGCACATGGTCTGGGGAAAGGGAGGCCTGCTGAACGCGTTTTCGGGGGGCAAGGTGGCGTGCTTCGATTTCGCCGGTGGAACGGTAGTGCACATCACCTCCGGCGTCTCCGCACTGGTGTGCGCGCTGTACCTGGGGCGGCGCAAAGGCTACCCGAGCGAGATGATGAAACCGCACAACCTGGTGCTGAGCTTTATCGGCGCGTGCCTGCTGTGGGTGGGCTGGTTCGGCTTCAATGCCGGCAGCGCGCTTGCCTCCTCGCCGCTCGCCACAAGCGCGTTCGTGGCGACGCACTTCGCCGCCGCGTCGGCAACGCTGGGCTGGATGCTCGCCGAGTGGCTGCGCTCCGGCAAGCCGAGCGTACTGGGCGCCGTTTCGGGTTGCGTGGCAGGCCTGGTGGCCATCACGCCTGCATCCGGATTCGTAAAGCCGCTGCCGGCACTCGCGATCGGCTTTGCGGCGGGCATCTGCTGTTACTTCATGGTCACAAAGGTCAAGAGCATTTTCAGATACGACGATTCGCTGGATGCCTTCGGTGTGCACGGAGCCGGTGGCACGCTCGGCGCGCTGCTCACCGGCGTGTTCGCCACGAGCGTCGTGAACGACGCGCTCAGAGACTCCGCCGGACGGCCGCTGCCGCTCGGTCTGGTGGACGGCAACGGCAGCCAGGTGCTCAGCCAGATGGCGGGAATCGGAATCGCGTGGGCGCTAGGGATTGTGGGCACCCTCGCCATTCTCAAGATCTGCGATCTCACGCTCGGCGTGCGGGTGGAGCCCGAGCACGAAACGGAAGGCCTGGACCTCAGCATGCATGGCGAAGAGGCCTACAACCTGGAGGGATGACCGGACCCGGCACGGGTGTGGTAGAGAAGGACCTATGAAGAAAGTCGAAGCGATCGTCCAGCCGTTCAAGTTCGAAGAGGTCCGGGATGCCCTGAAGGCGATCGGGGTGGACGGCATCACCGTCACCGATGTTCGGGGCCATGGCCGTCAAAAAGGGCACAAGGAGGTCTACCGGGGGCAGGAATACCAGGTTGACCTTCTTCCCAAAGTGAAACTGGAGCTGGTGATCGCTGATGCGCGGCTGGACGAAGTGGTTCGGACGCTGACGCGCGCCGCTCGCACCGGCAAGATCGGAGACGGCAAAGTCTTCGTCTATGACGTGATGGACGCCGTCCGCATCCGAAACGATGACCGCGGGGAATCCGCTCTCTAATCAAACCGAGAAGGTTGCCTTCTGGGCCGCGCCCGCGCAGGCCGTGGAACGACGCACGGCCGCCGTGGAGGCCGTGGTGATGCGCGCGTGGGAAGAGTTCCTGGCGCCGCACGCATCGCAAGGCTTGGCAGTGCTGGCTGTGGGCGGTTTCGGGCGGTGCGAACTGTGCCCGCGCTCCGACGTGGACCTGCTCCTGCTGATGGAGCGGGAGGAGCCAGCGGCGCCGCTCCGTTCGGCAATCTCTTCCTTTCTGCAGGCGCTTTGGGACAGCGACCTGCGCGCCAGCCACTCGGTTCGCACGGTGCAGGAGTGCTGCGCGGTTCACGAGCAGAACATCGAGCTGAACATCAGCCTGCTCGACCAGCGCTTCCTTGCGGGAGACCAGGCGCTCTACGGAAAGCTCGCGCCCGGCCTCGCGCGGTTCTTCCATAGCCAAAGGCAGGCGCTGGCGCGGCACCTGTGCAGACTCGCGCGCGAGCGGCACGCCAAGCAGGGCGGCTCGATGTACCAACTCGAGCCCAACGTCAAGGAAAGCCCTGGCGGGCTTCGCGACCTGCACCTGGTCACGTGGCTTTCCCAGTTGCGAAACACGCAGCCGGACCGGCTGCCAATCGCCGACTGCGTTCCCGAGCTTCTCCCGGCCCGCGATTTCCTCCTCGGCCTGCGCTGCTACCTGCACCTGCGCGCCGGGAGAGACTCCAACGCGCTCACGTTCGACCTGCAGGAGGAGATCGCAGACCAGTTCTCGCTCGATGCCGGGGGCTGGATGCGGCGGTATTACAGCCATGCGCGCCAGATCGAGCGGGCCGCGGAACGGGCGATGGAATCGGTGGACGAGCAGTCAAGCAACCTGCTGCTGCAGTTCCGCGATTGGCGGTCGCGCGTGTCGAATGCCGAGTTCTACGTCTCCCGCGAGCGGGTTTATTTCCGGGGCGCTCAGCGGCTGGACTACGATCCATCGCTTGCGTTGCGGCTGTTCGAGTTTGTGGGGCGGCACGGTATGCGCCTCGCCGTGGAAACGGGGCGGCGCCTGGCGGAGCGGCTCCCGCGGCTGGCGGAGCACTTCACATCGCGTCCCGGCGATCTGTGGCCCTCGCTCGAACGGACGCTGGCCTCCCCGCACTGCGCACTGGCATTGCGAGCGATGCATCAGACGGGGGTGCTGGCGGCGCTCTTCCCGGAGTGGCAGCAGATCGAGTGCCTGGTGGTGCGCGATTTCTACCACCGCTACACGGTGGACGAACATTCTCTCCGGGCAATCGAAGCACTCACCAGTCTTCGCGACGGCGACGATCCCAGCCGGCGGCAATTCGCCGATATTCTTTCCGAAGTGGACGACCCCGAACTGCTCGCCCTCGCGCTGCTGTTTCACGACGTGGGCAAGGCGGCGCGCACCGGCTCGCATGTGCGCGAATCCCTGGTGCTCGCTGGAGCGGCCATGGACCGCGCCGGCGTGCCGGCAGGCAAGCGGGCGCAGGTGATGGCGCTCATCGAGTATCACCTGGATCTCTCCGCGGTGATGAACTCACGCGACCTCGGCGATCCTGGCACGGCGCGCCACCTGGCGCAGCGCTCCGGCACGCTGGAGTTCCTCAAGAAGCTCACGCTGCTCACTTACGCCGATATCAGCGCGGTGAACCCCGGGGCGATGTCCCCGTGGCGGCTCGAGCAGCTCTGGAGAGTGTACGTGATCGCCTACAACGAGCTGACGCGGGAGCTCGAGACCAACCGGATAGGCGATGAGACGGCCGCAGGCATTCCCGGCGCCGGCAAATTTCTCGAGGGCTTTCCGGTGCGTTACCTGCGCACGCACACCCCCGCTGAAATCGAAGCGCATATGGCCCTGGAGCAGCGGAGCCGCGACCGCGGAGTTGCCGTGGACATCCGCCGCGAGAACGGCTTCTACCGGCTGACGCTGGTGGCGCGCGACCGTCCGGCGCTGTTGGCTTCGCTCGCCGGCGCACTGGCGGGATTCGGCATGAACATTCTCAAGGCCGAGGGTTTCGCCAACCGCAACGGAGTCATCCTGGACACGTTCGTGTTTGAAGATCCGCACCGGACGCTCGAGCTGAACCCGCCCGAAGTGGACCGCCTACGGCTAACGCTCGAACGGGTGACGCTCGGCAAGCTGGACGTGAAGGAACTGCTGCGGAACCGCCCGACGCCTGGCGCGCCGAGCAAGCGATCGCGCATTCACCCGGCCGTGTCTTTTGATTCTCGAGCCTCCGACAGCGCGACGCTGATCGAGGTAGTGGCCCAGGACAGGCCCGGCCTGCTGCACGCGCTCACCTCCACGATCTCCGCCGCCGGCGCAAACATCGAAGTGGTCCTCATCGACACCGAAGCACACAAGGCGATCGACGTCTTCTACGTCACCTGGAACGGAAAGAAGCTCACGCCCGCGCAGCAGGACGGGCTTCGGGGCAGGCTGATGGCGGCTTGCGCGCCGGACGGGAAACCGTAGGGAGCGGAGCTACTGTCACCAGCCGCCGGCGCGCTGCGCAGCCTCAGGTACCCGTTTCGAGGCGCTCAGCCAGCAACTCTGGAAGTCCCGCTTTCAAAATCTTATCCCGCGCGGTCTGTACATCGTAAGGCACGCGGCGGTACTCGATCGCGCGCTGGTCTACATCGTACAGGATGTAAGCCGCCCTGGGGTCGCCATCGCGCGGCTGCCCAACCGAACCCGGGTTGATGAGGTACCAGGAATCCGGATCGAGCTCGATGGTTTCGCGGTCCTCTCCCGGCTTAGGCTTCGGAATCCGCTTCACGCCGTTCCGGTGGCACTGGAATCCGCCCTGCAAATGGGTGTGGCCGAAGATGGAGACCGGCTTCTCGAGGTATTCCCGGATCTGGGAAACCGAGAAGGCCGAAACGAGGTAGTCGTCTTCATCGAGCGGCGAACCGTGCAGGACCTGGAAGGAGCCGACGGTGATGGGGCCTCTTGGGAGGCTTCGCAGGAAGTCGAGATTTTCGTCGGTCAACGCCTGCCCGGTCCAGAGCGCTGCCGCGCGCGCAATAGGGTTGAACCACTCGAGGTCGTCGAGCCCGCAGCAGGCCCGGTCGTGGTTGCCGCGGACGACGATCTGCACGCACTCGCGCGCCCAGTCCACAACGCGGTTCGGATCGGCGCCGTAGCCGACCAGATCGCCGCAGCAGAGTACAGCCTCATATTCGCCCCGGCAGTGGCCGAGAACGGCCTCGAGGGCTTCCCAATTGCCATGGATGTCGCTGATGATCAGGTAGCGCACAGTCGTATCAAGGCGACTTCAGGCGGCGCGCCTAGCCGTGCGGGCACCCCGATTGTCCCGATGCCGCGGGTGACCCAGATGGACGAGGGACCCTGGCGGTACAGCCCATAAACATAGGGGGTAAAGAAGCGTGCCGCATTGAGCGTCTGTTTCAGAATCTCGACGGTGACCTGCCCGCCGTGGGTGTGCCCGGAAAGCGTTACGTCCCACCCCTGGCTGGCGGCCGCGTCAAAAACATCGGAGTTATGCGAAAGCAGGATGTTGGTGGCTCCCGGGACAATCAGCCGTTCTGCGCCGACAAGGTAGTCGCCACCCATCTTCTGGTAGTCTACGCCGCTGATGTTCAGCGTGGCGGAGCCGAACCGCAACTGGCGGGATCGCTGGCGCAGAAAGTCAACACCGATTCGCGCCGCCTTCTGTTCAGTCGCGTTCTCCGTACCGGCGAAGATTTCGTGATTGCCGAGGCACCCGAGAACGCCGGCGTCGGCCTTCAGGCGGGCGATCTGGCGGATACAGGCATCGAGCGGGTCGCCGCGCGTGGAGATCAGGTCACCGGTCACTACCGTGAGGTGCGGTTTGAGTTCGTTCGCCAAGTCGATGGCAGGGGCCAGTTCCTGCTCGGAGAGAAAAGCGCTCAAGTGGATATCGCTCAACTGGGCGATGCGGAGCCCGTCCAGGTCCTTGGGAAGATTCGGGACAGAGATACGCACTTCGCGGACGTGGAATCGTTTCCGCTCGACGAAAATGCCGAATCCCATGACAGCGAACGGCGCGGCTACGAGCGCCGTGCCGCTGGCGCGAATGAATCCACGGCGGCTGGAATTGAGCTGCGGCACACGCCGCCAGAGCGCGAAGATCAGGAACGCGCCCACTGACGCCATCGCCCACGCCAGAGCGTAACCTCTGATCCAGTTCATCGCGTCGGTAAACCGGAAGTGCCGGTAAATAGCCGGTATGTTGCCGAACAGGCCGAAGGCGACCCACGCGGCGATGATCACCGTCAGCGCGCGCGCAATCCGGCGCCCGGCGGCGGAAGCTCCCGCGACGAAGTGGTCGAGCAACCACCTGCTCAGCCGAAATTGAACCCAAAGGACCGCCAGGAAGACGAGCGCCTCCGGGATGTGCCGCAAAACGCGGACGATCTGCCCCGTCACTCCTTCCCATTGTAGCGGCAGGAGCGCCGGGCCTCTCGCGCGCGCTCGCACGTGGCGGCTGCGCTCGATGGCCGCATTGGCGCGCGGGTGGTCCCGCGCGGGCACGGTGCAATACAATCGAGGCATGTCGCTGGTCGTGGTGGGTTCGGTTGCCTATGACGGTGTGGAAACGCCGCACGGGCGTGTGGAGCGCATGCTGGGCGGCTCATGCACGTACATCGCGCTGGCGGCCAGCTTTTTCACGAAGGTGAGGATTGTCGCCGTTGTCGGAGACGACTTCTGCGACAGCGATGCGGAACTGTTTGCCTCGAAGGGCATCGACCTGGCCGGGCTCGAGCGCGTGCCCGGTAAAACGTTCTTCTGGGCCGGCGTGTACTCGGCGGACATGAATGACCGCACCACGCTGCGCACGGACCTGAACGTCTTCGCGGACTTCGATCCCAAGCTGCCCGCGGCCTACCGCTCGCAGCCGCACCTGATGCTGGGCAACATTCAGCCCGCGCTGCAGCGCTCCGTGCGCGCGCAGATGGAGCGTCCGAGGCTCACCGGCGGCGACACGATGAATTACTGGATCAGCAGCACGCGGGCCGAACTGCTCGAGACGCTGAAGGAATGGGATTTTCTGCTGGTCAACGACAGCGAGGCGCGCCAACTCTCCGGCTGCCACAACCTGCGGAAGGCCGCGCGCGCCGTCTTCGACATGGGGCCGCGGACTGTCATCATCAAGCGCGGTGAATACGGCGCGATCCTGTTCCGCCCCGAGGGGCACTTCATCGTCCCGGGCTACCTGCTGGAAGACGTTTTCGACCCGACGGGCGCAGGCGACTGCTTCGCGGGAGGATTCACGGGCTACCTGGCGGGATGTGGCCTCGACCTCGGAGACGGCGCCGCAGATCTGACGGAGTTGCGCCGCGCCGTCATTTACGGTTCCGTCATGGGCAGCTTCTGCTGCGAGAGATTCGGCGTCGACCGATTCCGGACACTGACCCGAGCTGAGATCGATGCCCGCTATCACGAATTCCAGGAATTCACGAGCTTCTAGCACGCGCAGGCGAGGCAAGAAGAGTGCGTCCGCAAGCCAAGCCGGCGGCGGGGCGGGCGCGCTGGTTCTGCTCGCGCTGGTGTTGTCCGCGCTCAGCGCAGCCGCGATCTGGTTCACTTACTCGCGCGGGTGGACGCTCTACTATGGCGACGCCGCGGCACACCTCAACATTGCGCGCCGCGTGATCGATTCGCGGGATCCGGGCTGGGGTCAGGTGGGAACCGTCTGGCTGCCGCTTCCGCACCTCCTGATGCTGCCGCTGGTGTGGGTGGACGGCTTGTGGCGCTCGGGCCTGGCGGGAGCCATTCCAGCGGCACTCTGTTTCGTCCTCGCCGGGTGTTTCTTGTTCCTTGCGACGCGCCGGGCGTTCGGCGATGTTTACGCGGCGACCTGCGCGGCTCTGGTTCTGGCCCTCAACCCGAACCTGCTCTACCTGCAGTCCACGCCGATGACCGAGCCGGTGTTCCTCGCCGCCGTGGCCGCCCTGCTCTACTTCACGCTGCGGTTCCGGGACACGCAATCGTGGCGTTCGCTGCTCGCCGCGGCTGCCGCGACGAGCGCCGCCACTATGACGAGGTACGAGGGATGGTTCCTGGCGCCGTTCGCGGCGTTGTACATCCTGGCGGCCGCCAAAGACCAGCGAGTGAAAAAGGCAGTGGTGTTTGCGGGCCTGGCCGCGCTCGTCCCCGCGCTGTGGCTAGTGCACAACTACGCCTACTACGGCAACGCGCTCGCGTTCTACAACGGCCCTTCGAGCGCCAAAGCGATCTACCAGCGAGCGCTCGATGCGGGCATGGCGCGCTACCCCGGAGACGGCGAGTGGAAGAAGGCCCTGCTGTACGTCCGCGCCGCCGTAGCTCTCTGCGCCGGGATGCCGCTTGTCTGGATCGGGCGGGCAGGGTTCATTGCGGCTCTCCTGAAGCGCAGGTTCTGGCCGGCCGCGTTGCTTGCGCTCATGCCGCTGTTTTATGTGTGGAGCCTGCACTCGGGAGGAACGCCTATCTTCGTTCCGCACCTCTGGCCCAACGCTTGGTACAACACGCGGTACGGCCTCGCCGCGCTGCCTCTGCTGGCATTCGGCGCGGGTGCACTGGTCGCGCTGGCGCCAGCGAAGCTGAGACCCTTCGCGGCGGTCGTCGTGGTTGCGGCGGCGGTTGCCCCCTGGCTGGCCTACCCCAGGCCGGAGGCATGGATTTGCTGTAAGGAATCGCAGGTGAACTCGGAGGCGAGGCGGGCCTGGACTCGCGAGACGGCGGCTTACCTACAGGCCAACTACCATCGGGGTGAGGGCATCCTCACGACTTTCGGGGACCTCGCCGGGATCTACCAGCAAGCCGGCATCCCACTGCGCGAAACTCACAACGATTGCAGCCGTTCCTGGCGCCGCCTGACGGAATCCGCCCATCCCGAGATTCGGGAAAAGTGGGCCGTGGCGTTCTCCGGCGACGCGGTCGCCCGGACGATCAGCCGGGTGCGGAGCACCGGGGCGCGATATGATTTAGTAAAGACCATCACAGTCAAGGGAGCGCCGGTAGTCGAAGTGTACCGGCGGCAGCCATGAGGGTTCCTTTCACCAAAGCGCACGGCGCCGGCAATGATTTTCTGCTCACTTGGGCCGAAGATGCTCCACCCGGGGATCTTCCCGCCGTAGCCCGCGCAATCTGCGACCGGCATGCAGGTGTCGGAGCGGACGGTTGGATGCTGGTGAAGACGGCGCGCCGCGACTCCGAAGTGGCCGGCTCAATCCGCCTGTTCAATGCCGATGGCAGCGAGCCCGAACTATCAGGGAACGGCACGCGGTGCGCAGCCGCGTTTCTGATCGAAGCCGGGGCTATCGAAGCTCCCGAGATGCGGATTTCGACTGGGGCAGGGGTGAAGCACCTGCGGCTGATAGAACGCCGTGGTTTTCACTTCGAATTCGAGATGAACATGGGCCGCCCCGCTTACGAGGAGGCCGGCCTGCGCACTCGCCTGGCGCTCGGGACCGGCGACCGCGAGGTAGCCGTGTTGTGCGTCGGGAATCCGCAGTGCGTCGTCTTCGTGGACGGGCTCGATTTCGACTGGCGGCGGGTGGGCGCTGAGATCGAAGCGCACCCGCACTTTCCTGACCGGACCAACGTGTCGTTCGCCTGCCGCGTGGACGAGCACACGCTCGAGGTGCGCTTTTTCGAGCGTGGCGTAGGCGAAACGATGAGTTCGGGGACCGGCTCTACCGGCGCCGCCGCGGCGGCCATGCTGCGCGGCCTCGTTTCGAGTCCCGTGCGCGTGCTTACGCTTGCCGGGGCTATCGACCTGCGCTGGGATGACGATGTCTTCCTTACCGGGCCGGCCGTTATCACGGCTGGCGGCGAGTTCTACTACTGAAGTATTCCGAGGGCACTCACGATGGAGACTGTTATCGAGTCGAAGACCTGGCAGAAACAGTTGGAGGAGAAGATCCGCAGCCGGACCGCCCGCGCCGGCATCGTCGGCCTGGGATACGTCGGGTTGCCGCTGGGCGTCGAGTTCGCCAAGGCGGGGTTCCGTGTCACCGGAATCGATGTAGGGGAGAACAAGGTAGAGAGCGTCAATGCCGGCGAGTCGTATGTCCTCGACGTTCCGAGTGCCGTTCTCGGGCCGCTGGTCGCGGAACGCAAGATGGAAGCGACCTGCGACTTCTCCGTGATCTCCGAACTGGACACCGTCAACATCTGCGTCCCCACGCCGCTGCGGAAGACGAAGGATCCGGACATGAGCTACATCGACGCCGCATGCCGGGAGATCGCCAACTACATCCATCCGGGCATGCTCGTCATTCTCGAGTCCACTACCTACCCCGGCACGACCGACGAATTCGTGCTCCCGATGCTCGAGAAATCCGGGCTCAAAGTGGGGACGGATTTCTTCCTGTGCTTCTCGCCCGAACGCGTTGATCCGGGCAACCCCAAATACCAGACCGTGAACATACCCAAGGTGGTCGGTGGGATCACGCCCGCCTGCACCGAACTGGGCTCCCTGTTCTACGCCCAGGCGCTCGAGCGGGTCGTTCCGGTGAGCTCGACGCGGGTGGCGGAGATGGTGAAGCTGCTCGAGAACACTTTCCGCATGATCAACATCGGCCTGGCGAACGAGATGGCCTTGATGTGCGACGGCATGGGCATCAACGTGTGGGAAGTGATCGATGCCGCTACCACCAAACCGTTCGGCTTCATGCCGTTCTATCCGGGCCCTGGGCTCGGCGGCCACTGCATTCCGATCGATCCGTTCTACCTCTCCTGGAAGACGCGCCAGTCCGGCATCGAGGCGCGCTTCATCGAGTTGGCGGGTTACATCAACGGCCAGATGCCGCACTTTGTCGTCGATAAGGTGCAAAACGCCCTGAACGAACAATCGAAACCGCTGCGCGGTTCGCACGTGCACGTTCTCGGCGTAGCGTACAAGCGGGACATCGACGATCTTCGCGAATCGCCGGCGCTCGATGTCATCCACCTGCTCCAGAAGCGCGGAGCCCGCATCACCTACAGCGACCCGTTCATTGCGCGGCTGGCCGTGGACGGCATCAACCTGGTGTCGGAGCCGCCCGAGAAGCAAGCCGCGGAGGCGGATTGCGTCGTGATCACCACGGACCATTCGACATTCGATTACGCGGCTCTGGTCGGAAAGGCCAAGCTCATCGTGGACACGCGAAACGCGTTGAAAGGAATCCGCTCCGAGAAGATCGTGAGGCTCTAGCGGCGATGGACCGGACAGGCGTCCGGCCCGGATCTGCACCAAGGTCGAGAGTCCGGCGGCGGCGCTACCGCGACGTCTGCAGGAACTTGCCCGTCATCGCATCGACGAAGACGGAGAAGCCGCTGGTCGAAAGCGACTCGCCCCAGTAAAGGCGCCAAGCCGGATCGGGGAACCGCGATGTCTGCTCGATCAGAAACTTCACCGGTATCTCGGGGTGCTGTCCCGAATACTCCTTCGCCTTCGGATTGCCAAGGGCCTCTTGATACGCCGCCGGGGAATCCGTCTTGAATGCCTGGATCAAGAAAGGCTTGGCCTGCCCGCCGGGCGACCAACTGTCCATGGGCCCACCGGACACGCCTTCGTGCAGATTGCTGCCGGACGCCTCGATCACCGAGTAGGTGTAACGCCGCGCACGCTGGTTGGCTTCCGACACGAAGGTCGCCTCCCACGCGCCCGCCTTCCCAGGCTCGGCTTTCACTTCCTTCAGGTCGAGGCTGGCGGCACGAAGCAACTTGCAGTCAGGAGACCAGGCCCGCGCCTGAGTGAACATCCTGTAAACCGCCGTGAGTGCGGTCACCGGCTCGGCCGGCTTGGGCGGCTCTTTGGCTTTCTCCGCAGGTTTGGGTCCCTCGGAGCAGGAAGTCAAAAGGAGGACGGCGGGAAGGACCGCAACGACCTTGTGGCGTAGTTTCATAGGTTCGTACCCGAATCAGCCCTATTCTAATACGACCGCCGGGCGAGGGAAACGACATCGCCCGAGGCGCCGCACGCGGCCGCCGTCCTTAGGCGCCAGAATTATGCCGCCGCACTGCCGGCCTGAGAAGCCTGAAGGGCCTGATCCAGATCACGCTTGATGTCATCGATATCTTCGATGCCCACCGAAATGCGCACGTACTCGGGCGTCACGCCCGTCTCCGCCTGCTCTTCTGGAGTCAATTGCGAGTGCGTGGTGGAAGCCGGGTGAATGACCAGGGTTTTGGCATCGCCGATGTTGGCCAGGTGGCTCGCGAGTTTCACGCTGTCGATGAAGCGCACGCCCGCCGCCGCGCCGCCGCGAATCCCGAACCCGATGATAGCGCCCGGTCCCGCGGGAAGGTACTTCTTCGCCAGGGCATGGTGCGGGTGGCCGGGCAGACCCGGGTAGTTCACCCATTCCACCGCCGGATGCTTCGCGAGAAACTCGGCGACTGCCTGTGCGTTCTCGACATGGCGCTCCATGCGGACCTGCAGCGTCTCAATGCCCAGCAGGAAGAGAAACGCCGCAAACGGGCTCATGCACGCGCCGGTGTCGCGGAGCCAGTGTGTTCGCACATGGATGATGTAGGCCAGGTTCCCGAGCGGCTTGAGCGCTTCGGTGAACACGACGCCGTGGTAGGCATCATCCGGGGCCGTGAACTCGGGCCATTTCGAGGGATTGTCGGCCCATTGGAACTTGCCGCTATCCACGATGGCGCCGCCGATATGGACGCCGTGGCCGCCGAGGAACTTCGTCGTCGAGTAAACGACAATGTCGATACCGTACTCGATCGGCCGAAGCAGCGACGGCGTCGTCACCGTATTGTCGATCACTACCGGCAGGCCGTGCCTGTGCGCGACGTCGGCGATCTTCTGAAAATCGGGGATGTCGTTCTTCGGGTTGCCGATCGATTCCAGGTAGACCAGCCGCGTGTTCTCATCCACCAGTTTTTCGATCTGCTCCGGATGATCGGGATCGAAGAACCGGACTTCGATGCCCAATTTCTTCAGCGTCTGGCTGAAGAGCGTCCAGGTGCCGCCGTAGAGGCTGGTGGCGGAAATGAAGTTCTGCCCGCTGTGCGTGATGGTGAGGATGGCCGCGGTGATCGCCGCCTGACCACTCGCGAACGCCAGGGCGCCGATTCCCCCGTCCAGAGCCGCAAGACGCTTCTCGAGCACCTCGTTGGTCGGGTTCATGATCCGCGAGTAGATGTTGCCGAACTCCTTGAGGCCGAAGAGGTCGGCGGCGTGCTGGCTCGAGTGGAATACGAAACTGGACGTGGCGTAAATCGGCACGGCGCGAGCCGTCGTGGTCGGATCCGGTTCCTGGCCGGCGTGCAGCGCCAAAGTCCCTAGTTTCTGCTTCTGCTCCTGATTTGACATAGTGTCTCCCTTATACGTTTTCCGATCGCCGCAGGCAATCACCTATTTTTCTATAGAGTATAAGATAATTAGGCTCGGCGGCGCAATTAGCCGCGCATCGCTCACTTTGCGGCCAGCCCCGCGCCCCGAAAGGGGTCTGGCTAGTCCGCTCCTCTCACACGGTTTGGTCGTGAGACGCAGGAGATGGCCGTGGATACGAGGCGAAGCGCATCGAAGTAGACACGGCCATATCGTGCGTCGTAACAGACAGCGTGTGAGAGATGCGGGCTAGTACACTGGATGAGGATGTATTTGGTCCCCGTACTTTTTCTACTGCTCGTCGCCCCGCCGGACAGCGACGATGTTGCCGATCAGCTCAAGAAATTCACAGACGTCTACGCCGCCGTGGAACAGCACGCCGCCGACCCGGTTTCCGCCGAGAAAGCGCTCTATGGCGGCGCGATTCCCGGCATGCTGCGGAGGCTCGATCCGCACAGCGTGTTCCTCGATCCCGATCAGTTTCAGCAATTGAAGGAGCTTGAAAACTCCACCCGGAAGGGCTTTGGGAGCATTGTATCGGTACTGCCCGGCCGTGTCATCATCCTGCAGGTGCTTCCGGGCACACCTGCCGCGAAGTCGGGCCTCGGGCCGGGCGACGAGATCCTGGCAGTGAACAGTATCCAGTTGGCCCGGCTGGATCTCGACCAGCTCATCGAGCTTCTGACCCAAAGCAAGCAGAGGCCGGCGCGCCTTGATGTTCGCCGGCCGGGTAACGCCCGGCTGCTGCAGTTCACGCTGACACCTGAGGAACTGCAGTCCCCGAGCGTGGAACGCGCTTTCCTGGTGCGGCCCGGCGTCGCCTATTTGCGGGTAAGCAGTTTTGATGTGGAGACCGGAGCTCAGATACGCGAAGCCGTCGAAAAGCTTGGCGGAACCAGCCTGACCGGTTTGATCCTCGATCTGAGGAACAACCCGGGTGGCGTCTTGCCCTCGGCTCTCGAGACGGCCTCCCTTTTCCTGCGCCCTGAGCAGCGGATCCTCACCATCCGGGGCCGGGCCATGGCGGAGAAGCAGGAGGGGGCGCCGAAGAACGCCGCTCCCTACACCTTCCACCTCGCGGTCCTCATCAACGGGAAGAGCGCCAGCGCCGCCGAAATCGTCGCCGGCGCCCTGCAAGACCACGATCGCGCTCTCGTAGTAGGGGAGCAGAGCTTTGGAAAAGGGCTCGTCGAATCGGTGTATCCGCTTTCGGAGAACACAGGTCTCGCGCTCACGACGGCGTATTACTACACGCCCAGCGGGCGCTCCATTCAGAAGCCGCTCGCCGGATCACAGATCGTCAGGCAGGAACCGCAGGAGTATCGCACCGATTCCGGGCGCGGTGTTCGCGGCGGCGGGGGCATTCAGCCGGACTACGTGGTCTTTCCCGAGCCGATGACCCGGTTCCGGGCGGCGCTCGAGGCGAGCGGCATGTTTCCCTCCTTCGCAACGGAGTACACGCGAAAGCATCCGGGCATCGACGACCGGTTCGACGTGACGCCGGATGTTTTGGACGAATTCCAGCTCTACTTGTCGGGCAGGAATATTCGGCCCGCGGTGAGCGAATGGCTCAGCGAGCGGCGATGGATCTCTAACCGGCTCAAGACGGAGATTTTCAACCAGGCGCTCGGAGTGGCTCGCGGTGACGAGGTTGAGGCCCAGCGCGACACGGCCATCCTGAAAGCTCTCGAGACGATGAACTCCCTCGCCGCGCCGGCATTGGCGCAGGCACACTGATTGCCGTTCGAGCCGCAGGGTTTCTTTCGTTCAGCCCGGCTGATGTAGCATTGACTGATGCCAGCGCGAAGGATTTTGCAGCTTGGCGACCCCACATTGCGCCAGAAATCCTGTCCGGTTCCTTCACCCGGAAACGCCGCCGCGATTTTGGAGGACCTGCGGGACACGCTCGGCGAGTTCCGGCGAACGCACGGCTTCGGGCGGGGCATCAGTGCCATCCAGATCGGGGAGCCGTGGCGCATCATCTACCTGGAAGCGAATGGAACCGCCTACCGGCTCATCAATCCCGTGTTCGAGAATCTCAGCACGGAAAAGTTTCGCCGGTGGGACGATTGTTTCTCGTTCCCCGGACTAATGGTGCTGGTCGAACGCTCCTGCGCCGTAACGCTGCACTACCAGGACGGTGACGGGGCCCGCCGGTCTCTCGAGGCTTCAGGGCCATTGGCCGAGCTCATCCAGCATGAGATGGATCATCTGGACGGAATCCTGGCCATCGATCGAGCTCTCGATCGGAACAGTTTTTGCACGCGGGAAGAATACGAGAGACGGTACCGCGGCCGCTTCTGAACCCGGCGCCGCGCGGCCCCGGCTTTGTGGTCTGCTCAAGCTGTAAACTGGCGGGGAACCGTGCAGGCGCCCGTGAGTGGACCGGACGCGGCGTGTTCGCGCAATCAGACGAAGGGAGATTTTCAATGAAGATGTCGCGTATGAAACTGACTGTTCTCGCAATCGCTGCGGCTCTCGCTGTGCTGGGCTTCCAGGCGGTCCGCCAGCCGGCCGCGCCGGCGCCGGCGGACCCGCTGGTGGCCGCGATGGGCAAGGTGCCTACGGCTTCCCTCGCTGATGCCGTGGATCAGCTTGTCGGTAAGCGAGGCTTTATGTCGCACGACATGCGACCGCAATCGCAGGGGCATTTCGCCGGGCGTGCCGTGACCGCGCTGCTGCGGCCCGCGCCGCCGGAGAAGGCCACCGCCAAGTTGAGCGCCCGCGACTCCGTCCAGATGATTGATGAGGCCAAGCCCGGCGAGGTGGGCGTCATCGTCATCGAGAACGGCCTGGACGTCGCCGCCATCGGCGGGCTGATGGGGACCGACGCGAAGGCGCGCGGACTTGCCGGCATGGTGCTCGACGGGGGCGTTCGCGACGTGCTCGAACTGCGCGCCATGAAACTTCCCGTCTACGCCCGCTCGGTCGTGCCGTCGAGCAGTGTGGGCCGGTATGCCAGCGTTGGGAAGAACATGCCCGTCGAGTGCGCGGGCGTCACAGTGAAACCGGGCGACATCATCGTGGCCGACGAAGACGGGGTGGTCAGCGTCCCCCAGGAGAAGGCCGAGGCGGTGCTGAAGCGCGCCCAGGAGATCGACGAGCGGGAAGACAAGATGATGCCGCTCATCAAGCAATACAAGTCTTTGCTCAAAGTGGTTGAGATGTTCAACCGAATTTAGGTCCTCCGCGGATCGCGACTCGGGACCCGGTACCGAGAGGTGAACTGGCGCTAATCCCCGCGGCTAAGTTGGCCGATGATAAGGTTATGTGCGACAGGCGGATCGAACCGCGGCTGCTGTGCGCCGACTTGATCGATGTCTGGTGGCAGGACGCGTCCGGCAGTGTCAAGACCGCGATCGCGAACCTGGAGGATATTTCGAAGTCCGGCGCGTGCCTGCAGGTGGACTCGCCGGTGCCTTGCGAGACCCTGCTGCACATCGAAGACCCCCGGATGGGCTGCGAGGGACGCGTCCGGTACTGCGTCTTCCGCGAGACGGGTTACTTCGTCGGTGTCCAGTTCGCCGACGGTTTCTGCTGGGAGGAGGACCTCTTCCGCCCGCAGCACCTTCTAGACGTTCGCGACCTCATCACGCCCAAGCCCGAAACCAAACGGGAGTGATTCAACGCGCCCCAAGCGTTTGCACCTAGCGGGTGCTGCTTCTCATCTCCATCCTGTCTATCCTTCCCGGAACTCTGTGTTCCGGGGCTTTAAGGAACCGGTCCCTTTCTCCTCTCGAGGAGGAGTAAAAGCCGCTAGGGCGTCTATCGAACGTCGAACCACGTAACCCGGTTTAGAAGCCCCCTAGGTGTTGGCACCGGACGCTGTTGCCGAAACGTGCTGCCTCTTGACGAGCGAGCAGCCATTTTTCACTTGCAAGAGTAAACCCTCGGATCAACTCCTGGGCGGGTGCAGGAGCGCGAAGTGATTGAAAGCGGGGCGCGAAGAATTGTGCGGCGAGCGTGAACAGGATTTCGGGGCGACCGTCCGGAATCCCGCAGTAACGACGGGACTGCTCGGTCCACGCGCTCCGCTGGGGAGGGATGAGTCAGTCCCAAATGCCGCAGCAGCTTCCGAGTCAGGCTCCAGCCTGCAGCTGCGCTGCTTCGCTCGAAAAAACGCGCTCCGCCATGCCGCGGATCAACTCGGGGATACCCTGCCCGGTCGCGCTCGAGATGGCGAAGAACGCGAGCCCGAGTTCCGCAGCATGGTTGCGCAGCGCGCCGATGCGATCCTGATCCTGCGCGGCATCGAGCTTCGTGGCGACCACGATCATCGGCTTCGCGGCGAGGTCCTCGCTGAAAGTGGCCAACTCCTTCAGCACGATCTCGAAGTCGCGAACGGGGTCCCGCCCCGTGGCTTCGGAGACGTCCACGAGATGGGCCAGCAGCTTGGTGCGTTCGATGTGGCGGAGAAAGCGCGTGCCGAGGCCGTGACCTTCGTGCGCACCTTCGATCAACCCGGGAATATCCGCGACGACGAAGGTGCGCTCGTCATCGAGGCGGACGACACCGAGGTGCGGCTCGAGCGTGGTGAACGGGTAGTCGGCGATCTTCGGATGGGCCGAGGAGATGCGCGAGATCAGCGTGGACTTGCCGGCGTTTGGGAATCCGACGAGGCCGACATCGGCAAGTAGCTTCAACTCGAGCCGGAGGCGCTTCTCCTCTCCGGGCTTGCCGGGCTCATGTTCGGTGGGCGCCTGGTGCGTGGGCGTGGCGAAATGCTGGTTACCGCGACCCCCGCGCCCGCCGCGCGCTACCAGAAAACGCTCGCCGTCGTGGGTGAAATCGTGCAGCACCTCGCCGGTCTCGGCGTTGTAAACGACCGTGCCGACAGGAACGGGAAGGTCGATGGAAACGCCGACGCGCCCGGTCCGGTTGCTGCCTTCCCCGTGCCGGCCGCGCTCGGCATTGTGCTCGGGATTGAAGCGGAAGTGAAGCAGGGTGTTGTAGTGGTTGCTCGCCACCATGGAGATATCGCCGCCCCTGCCGCCGTCGCCGCCGCTGGGGCCGCCCCGCGGCACGTACTTCTCCCTCCGGAACGCTAAGATTCCGTTGCCGCCGTCGCCGGCCTTCACACGGATGATGACTTCGTCGATGAACATGAAAAAGGGCCGCGGGCGATATGCGCCGCGGCCCTGAGGGGAGAGCCCTGTTTACTGAGCTTCAACGGTGCGGACGGAGATGAACTTGCCGAGGCGCCCGCGATCGCGGAACTCCACCTCGCCAGGGATCATCGCAAACAGCGTGTCGTCCTTGCCGCGGCCCACATTGTTGCCCGGCTTGAAGCGCGTCCCGCGCTGCCGGACCAGGATGGAGCCGCCCGTGACGAACTGCCCGCCGAAAACCTTCACCCCCAGGCGCTGCGCATTGGAATCGCGCCCGTTTCGAGAACTGCCAAGACCTTTTTTGTGCGCCATAACTGACTCCTACGCCACGATGTCGGTCACCTTCACCGCCGTGAAGTCCTGACGGTGGCCGGTGCTGCGCTTGTACTGCTTCTTGCGCTTGAACTTGAACACGCGAACTTTTTCGCCGCGCCCGTGGCGGACGATGGTGGCCAGCACCTTGGCGCTGGCGAGCCGCTCGCCGGTCAGCATCTGGTCGGGATCCTTGAAGACCGCCAGCACGGTGTTCAATTCCAGCTCGGAGCCCACCTGCCAGGGGAGCTTCTCGATCTGGATCGTGTCGCCGGGCGTCACGCGATACTGTTTCCCGCCGGTCTGTATCACTGCGTACATACGAACCTTCCTGTTCGGTTTTGCTCGGGGCGTTTCCGCGCTCCGGACGTGCCTGCTGCCGCGCCGTAAGGCGTCCTGCAGCGCCTAGTCCACATCTCTCACACAATGTCTGTTACGACGCACGATCTGCCCATGTCTACTTCGTTGCGCGCGGTCGCCATCCTCGACGTACTGTTCAAGCACGCCTCCGGGCGGCTCCCGTCACGCGCCTAGTATCCACGGGCATCTCCTGCGCCTCACGACGAAACCGTGTGAGAGAAGCGGACTAGAACTGCGGGCGCACAAAGAGAGCGCGCACCGAAGGTGACAACAACCGTTTATTCTACAACAGCGGACAACGGGAACGCCAGTTCGAGAGCCGAGGACGAAACCGCAACGATGCCGGCCTACGGGGATTCGCTAGAACAGCTCGCGAATGACGCCGAGACGCGGAATCAGAATGACGAAGATCGGCAACAGCAGGGCCATAAGCCCAATACGCCTCATGCCTTCGATAGTTACTACGAAAGGACGGCCAGGTCAATGGAACTGCCGCAAAATGAGAGTACTGGAAAACATGGCTACTCCCGAATCCCCTCCAACGTGGGGAAGGCGCGCGTTACGGTTCTGAGGCCTTGCCCTGCACCTGGGCAGCGAACCGGACAACGTCGATGATGAAGCGCTCATGGGTGCCCTCGCCGACCTTCTCGCGCTCGTCCCAGGCTTCGACGGCACAGGTGACGCGCCGGTCGTCCACTCCGATCACCTCGGCGCGGAGCCGGACGTGCATTCCGATCGGCGTTGCTGCCAGGTGCTTTACGTCTACGTGGGTGCCGACGGAGTCGAGGCCCGGAGCGAGGTGTTCTTTAATGAGGTTCCGCGCGGTCATCTCGAGAAAACCAATGAGGTGCGGTGTCGAGAGAACCCGCGCCTCTTCCAGGCCCAGAAAGTTAATGGCGACTTCGCCCGTAACCAGCAGATTCTCTTCGCGTTGTGCACCGACAGGAGGGGCCATGCCGCCATCATAGCAGGAGCGGCCCTCCGGACGGCGCCGCACCGAGTTTCCTGTAACCGATGAGACTTATATCCGCATCGTTCAATGTGGTAGAGTTGACAGTACCTGCCCGTAGGCATTTGATGTGAAGCTTGCCGTCGCAATTCTTGCATTCGTAGCCGCGGCTGCTCCGTTCCAGGGAGCCGAGCCTCCTTCTGCGTCCGTAAATCCACCCTCGCCGTTGAGTCCCGCCGAGATTGTGGACCGTTACGTGAAAGCGATCGAGACGCAGCAGAGCCACCCACGCGCCGTGTCCATGGACGTGGATATGGATGCGAAGTTGCCCAAGCTGAAGAAAGAGGGCCGGCTGCATGCGTTCCGGTTCATCACGCGCGTGGGCCAGATCTTCTACCAGCGTCAGAAATTCGAAGGCGACAGCACCATAAAGAAAGAGGTGATCGCCCGGTATCTGAACGCCGAGAGGGACGCCAGGGAGAACAAGTCCACCGATGTCGCCGTCACGCCCGCGAATTACAAGTTCCGCTATCGGGGCATGACCGATTATGCCGGGCGTCCGGCGTTCGTCCTGCAGGTCTCTCCGAAGAAGAAGCGGCTCGGTTTATACAAAGGCGAGCTTTGGGTGGATCAGCAGACCTACCTGCCTCTGCGTGAGTGGGGCCAACTGGTGAAGAGCCCGTCGATGTTCCTGAAGGAAGTCTACTTCGTTCGGGACTACATGATTTACGACGGGATTTCGGTGCCGCGCAGGTTGATTAGCGACATCTCCACCCGCTTGGTCGGCCGTGCGCAGTTGACCATCTGGTACGAGAATGTGAAGGTCGCCAAGGAACCGGACGCTGCCTGTGTCCTGGGCGCACCCGCGGCGACGGTTATGGGCGACACTGGGGCCCGATAGACTGCCACGGCTGATAGGGACTTCTCCCTCCCGATTCTTGTTTCCTAAGGCATAAGTGCCGTAAGCTCAAAGGAGTGCCGATGAGGATGCCAATGCTCGCGCCGATGCACCGGCCAGCCGCAGAGGAGCGGCTCGCATGAGAACGCTTTTCCTGAATCCTCCCTCTTTCGAAGGCTTCGACGGGGGCGCCAGTTCGCGCTGGCCCGCCACGAGGGAGATCGAATCTTACTGGTACCCGGTATGGCTGTGCTACCCGGCCGGGATGCTTCCGGACAGCAAGGTGGTGGACGCACCGCCGCACAAGATATCCATCGAGCGCACCGTGAGCATGGCCAACGACTTCGAGTCACTGGTCCTGTTCACCTCGACGCCCGGTTTCCACGTGGACGTGAAGCTCGCCGGGATGATGAAGGACACCAACCCGAAGCTGAAGGTGGCGTTCGTGGGCCCGCCGGTGACGGTGGATCCCGAGGGGGTGCTCAAGGCATCCCCGGCGATCGACTTCGTAGTGCGCCGGGAATTCGACCACCAGGTTGCGGACTTCGCGCGCGGCAAGGCGCTTGCGGAGCTGCCCGGCGTGAGCTTTCGCTCGAACGGTGGTTTCGTGCACAACCCGGAAGGCGGCCCGGTGGAGAACCTGGACGAGCTGCCGTGGGTCACGCGGGTCTACAGGCGGGACCTGGACATCACGCGCTACAACGTCCCGTTCCTGCTGCATCCGTACCTCTCGTTCTACACATCGCGGGGCTGTCCGGCGATGTGCACCTTCTGCCTCTGGCCGCAGACTCACTCCGGCCACCGCTGGAGGCTGCGCTCCTCCGACGATGTGGCCGCGGAAGCGCGGTTCGCGATGGAGTCGTTCCCGGGTCTGAAGGAGATCTTCTTCGACGACGATACCTTCAACTACCGGAAGGCGCGCACGATCGAGCTGTGCCAGAAGCTGAAGCCGCTGAAGATGACGTGGTCCTGCACGTCGCGCGTGACCACGGACTACGAGACGCTGAAGGCGATGAAGGAGGCGGGCTGCCGCTTGCTGATCGTCGGCTACGAGTCGGGCGACCCGCAGATCCTGCGCAACATAAAGAAGGGCGCGACGGTGGAGATGGCCGAGCGTTTCACGCGCGACTGCAAGAAGCTCGGGCTCCTGGTTCACGGCGACTACATCGTCGGTCTGCCCGGGGAAACTCGCGAGAGCCTGCGGCGCAGCGTCGATTTCGCCAAGCGGCTGGACTGCGAGACGATCCAGGTCTCGATCGCGCACCCGTATCCCGGAACCGAATTCTACGACTACGCGCTGAAGAACCGGCTGATCACGCTGGACGCGATGACGGACGAGGTGGGCCACCAGCTTCCGAACGTGGTCTACCCCGGCCTGGACCGCGCCGAGCTGGTGGATTGGGTGGAGCGTTTCTACGGTGAATACTACTTCCGCCCGCGAGTGGTATGGCGCGTGGTGCGGAAGGCGCTTTGGGATTCGAGCGAGCGCCGCCGGCTGTACAAAGAAGCCAGGGAGTACCTGGCGCTGCGCTCCAAACGCAAACGGTTCGTGGCCGAGCACAAGAGCGCCGCGGCGCCGGCGAGCGGCGATTAACTGAGTTCCGTGACACCGCACCTCCGGCTGAAGACGCGGGCCCTGACCGCTATCGTCATCCTCGCGAACGTCCTGGGCAACTTCGCCATGAGCTGGGGCTTGAAGCACCGGGGCACGCTGCTCGGCTCTTCGGTTCTTGAATACCTGCGCGTGTTTCTGAATCCCTGGGTGACCGGCGGCGTCCTGCTGCTGATCCTCTGGATGCTCTCGCGCATGACGCTGCTGAGCTGGGCGGATTTGAGCTACGTGCTGCCGGTTACATCGATCGGCTACGTGCTCACTGCGCTGATGGGACGCGTCTTTCTTGGCGAGCAGATCAGCGCGGGGCGCTGGGCGGGAACGGTGCTGATCATGGCGGGAACGGCGCTGGTAGGTTCGACCGCCGTGCGTACCACGAAGGCGCAGGAGACAGAAGCGGCTTTTGCCGCGGCGGAGGAATCGCAGTGAAGTGGGCCCTGGTGGCGGTGATTGTCGGGGCTACCGTGCTGGCGGATGTGCTGCAGACGCTCGGCATGCGGCACCACGGTGAGATTCACGACTTCCGGCCCAGCGCCCTGGGCCGCGCCGCCGCCGCACTGGCGCGAAACTGGTACGTCATCGTGGCGGTGGCGATGATGGCGGTGTCCTTCTTTGCGTTTCTGACGCTGCTTTCGTTCGCCGATTTGAGCTTCGCCGTGCCGGCCACCGCGGCGAGCTTCGTGATCGAGACGGTTGTGGCCAAGTACTTCCTGCGCGAGCAGGTGACCTGGAAGCGGTGGGCGGGCGCGGGCCTGGTGGCTTGCGGCGTTGCCCTGCTTGCCCTGTGATCTACGTCCTATTCGCACTCGGCGCCGCGGCGGCTGCATATCAGCTCCTGGCGCTCGCTGCCGCCGTGCGTCGCATGGCGGCGCAGCGGAAGGCGACACGTGAGCGGTGCGCGCGGCCGGAGCCCCTGCCCGCGGTTTCGATTCTCAAGGCCGTGCACGGGCTCGACCCGCAGTTCTGCGAGGCAATCCGTTCGCACGCCGCGCAAGACTACCCGGAGTTCGAAATCCTGTTCGGCGTGAGCGATCCGCAGGACCCGGCGATCAGCGCAATCGAGCGGTTGCGGACGGAGTTTCCGTTGCTCCCCATTCGGCTGGTGCGCTCGAGGACGGTTGCGCCCAACAGAAAAGTCGGCGTGCTGGCGGACCTGGCGGCCGAGGCGCGGCACTCGGTCCTGCTCGTGAATGACAGCGACATCCTGGTGCCGCCCGACTACCTGAGGCGGACGGTGGCCCCGCTTTCGAATCCCGGCGTCGGGATGGTGACGTGTCTCTACCGCGCCCGGGCGGAGAGCCTGGCGGCGCGCTTCGAGGCTACGGGCATTGCGACCGATTTCGCGCCGAGCGTGCTCGTGGCGCCGCTGGTCGGCGTGTCGGAGTTTGCACTGGGCTCGACGATGGTGTTCCGGGCGAGCGACCTGGCTGCGATCGGGGGCTTCGCCGCGATCGCGGACTACATCGCGGACGATTACCAGCTCAGCCGCCGCATCAGCGCATTGGGACGCCGCGTGGTTCTCTCGGAGTGCGTTGTGGAGACCTCGGTGCCGGAGGCGGGCTGGACCGGCATGTGGCGGCACCAGCTTCGCTGGGCGCGCACGATTCGCCTCTCGCGGGGTGACGGTTACGCCGGGCTGCCGCTCACGAACGCGACGCTCTGGGCGCTGGCGCTGGCTGCGGCGGGGCAGTGGGTCGTGGCGGCCGTGCTGCTCGGTCTTCGCGTGACCGCGGGAATGGTGACCGCTGTGGGCGTGCTCGGAGACTGGCGCGCGATTGCGGGCGCCTGGATGATCCCGTTCCGCGACTTGTTTGGGCTGGCGATCTGGGCGGGCGGCCTGTTCGGCTCGGAAGTGGTCTGGCGCGATGCAAGGCTGACCCTGGTTCGAGAGGGAAAGATCGTGCGGGTGGTGCGGACCGGCGGGCGCGGAGGCGCGGGAGCAGACGTGTCAGGATTTGTGCAGGCCGGCGAAGCATCGAGCGTTGCGGCTGACCCGGAGCACGAGGGAGTCGAAAAGAAGTGATTTCACGGCTGGCGCGCGGACCGGTGCCGCGGTGCAGTGATTCCGTAAGGTCGGAATCGGCCGGGGCCGAAGACGATTCATTCTGAGCGTCTTCCGGTGCTAGCTTCGGCTCCGGTCATTCCTGCAATTCTCAAAAATCTCTTGACTGGGCTCGTTTCTGACACTATGATTAGTGTCATACAGGAATGCCCGGCGATCCCAACCTCGAATTGCGCGGCAGGCTCATTCGCAGCCTTGGTTCTCTGCGCGACATGCTGCCGGGCTCCTTCGTCGAACGCAAACGCACCTGTGGCC
>Ga0209777_10002369_pt1 | contig 24964 bp, 18 predicted proteins | sample FrelakmetHBP12HB_FD_187147 | JGI IMG/M metagenome (GOLD analysis project Ga0209777, IMG submission 187147) | Freshwater lake sediment microbial communities from the University of Notre Dame, USA, for methane emissions studies -HBP12 HB (SPAdes)... | ecosystem: Environmental > Aquatic >... | reverse complement strand
CCGCGTCACCTGGCCGAATGCCGTGGTGCAGAACTGGATCGACGTTGCTACCGACAAACAGATCGAGGTCCGCGAATCCGCGCGCCTGGCGAGTTCCTGCCCGTTCCTGTATGTGTGGAATGGCCAAAGGTTTGTTTATGTGACCGACGTGCTGGGGGTGGGCCCGCTCGGCGAACTCGCACCCGACGGCACGCGCGTCAAACCCTTTCCCGGGGAGTTCGTCCGCCTGCCCGACCTGGTGCCCAATTCCAAGGGCAACTTTGTTTTTCAGTTGACCGATGAGATGCGCGAGGCTGATTTCTTCGACCAGCCGGGTCGAAGGTTGTACCTTCAGGTCGCGCACCCGGATGAGTTTCTCCTCGCCGTCGGACCGGGTCTGAAAGAACACCTCGGCTTGGCCCGGGTGCAGTTCCAGGACTTGGCGGAGTTTCAACAGGTCGTTGTCACCGAGCTCTTCTTCGTCTTTCACCCGCACGGTCAGGGTCTTGAGCCAGTTGCGGGTGTCTTTGAGCGCGAGCAGGGAGTCGGCCCAGAGCGATGACTGGCTTTCGGTCCGGCTGCGCAGTTTGCCGGTGACGAGCAGGAGTTCGTCCTCCTTGATGAGCTTCCGACTCTCCTCAAAGGTGTTGCTGAAGACCATCACCTCGATACTGCCGGTCAGGTCTTCGAGCTGCATCACCGCGTATTCGTTGCCCCGCTTGTCTTTCTTGAGCTTGCGCCCGGTCACGACCCCGGCGACCCGCAGAACATCGTCTTTGCCCTTGTCGGCCAGGCGGTCCAGCGGCAGGCATTTCAGGGCTTCGAGTTCGAGCTGGAATTCCTCGAGCGGGTGGCTGGAGAAATAGAACCCGAAGGCGTTCTTCTCATAGAAGTGCAGTTGGGTGCGGTCAACGACCGCGGAGTGCGGACCGGGAACTGCGGACTGCGGGCCGGCGCCGGCCGGCGGCTCAGACGAATCGCCATTGGCCGCGAAGCTGGCCCCGAAGAGCGAGGCCTGGCGGTCGAGCATCGCAGCCCGGGCCGAGCTGGCCTTCTCGAGTTCATCCGGCAGGGCGTTCAGCAGCTTCGTCCGGTCCGGGTGCAACCGGTCCAGCGCGCCGGCCATGATCAGGCTCTCATAGGCCTTGCGGTTCATGAACTCGCGGGTGCGCCGGATGAAGTCAACAAAGCCCTGGTACGGTTTGCCCGCCCGCGCTTTGACGATTCCCTCGCACACGCCCTGGCCTAGGTTCTTGATTCCGCCCAGCCCGTAGCGGATGGCGCGGCTGTTGTTGGCTGGTGGTTGGTGGTTGGTTGCTGGTGGTTGGTTTGCCGAGCCGCCACTCGACTCCTCGCCCTTTTGACCGCTCGAGCACCGTTCGATGGTAAACAGGTATTCGCTCGCGTTCACGTCCGGCCCGTTGAGCTGGATTCCCATGTGCCGGACTTCGTTCACGAACTTGCGGAGCTTGTCCGCGTTCCCGATTTCCGAGGTCAGGGTCGCGGTGATGAATTCAACCGGGTAGTTGGCCTTGAGCCAGGCGGTTTGATATGAAAGCATGGCATACCCGGCCGCGTGCGATTTGTTGAACCCATAGCCGGCGAACGGCTCAATCAGGTCGAAGATGGCGTTGGCGACCTTGTCTTTGACCTTCTGTTTCGTCGCGCCGGCCAGGAATTTCTCACGCATCGGACCCATCTCCTCCGGCACCTTCTTGCCCATCACCCGGCGCAGCCTGTCTGCCTCGGACAGGCTGAAGCCCGCGACCAGGTTGGCGATCTTCATCACCTGCTCCTGGTAGATGATGACCCCGTGGGTGTCTTTCAACACGTCGTCCAGCGCCGGGTGCATGAGCTTGGTGGTCACCCGGCCCTGTTTGCGGCCGATGTATTCGTCGATGTCCACGTTGCCCATCGGCCCGGGCCGGTACAGGGAAATCACGGCCATGATGTCCTCCAGGTTCTCGGGCTGGGTCCGGACCAGCAGGTTCTGCATCCCCGGGCTCTCGAGCTGGAACACGCCGATGATGTCGGCCCGGCGCAACAGGTCGAAGGTCTTCTTGTCGTCGAGCGGGATGCGGTCAAGGTCGACCTCGATGCCTTCCTGCTTCAGGAGCCGCAGGGCGGTGTCGAGCACGTTCAGGGTGCGCAACCCGAGCACGTCCATCTTCAGTAGGCCGATTGCCTCCAGGGCGTTCATGTCGTACTGGGTGCAGATGTCGCCTTCGCTCGTCTTGTACAGCGGCACCAGCTCGACCGACGGCCGGGGCGTAATCACCACGCCCGAGGCGTGAATCGAGGCATGGCGCGAGATGCCCTCGAGCCGGGCCGCGATTTCGAACAGCTTCTGGTAGTCGGGCCGGGATGCGACCAGCGCCTTCAGTTCCCGGCTGTCATGCAGGGCCTTGCCCAGCGAAGCCCCGAACGGAATCATCTTGGCCAGCCGGTCGACCTCGCCGAGCGGGACGTCCAGCACCCGGCCCACGTCGCGCACCGCGGCCCGGGACTGCATCGTCCCGAACGTGATAATCTGGGCCACGCAGTCTTCGCCGTAGCGCTTGCGGATATAGGCGATCACCTCGGCCCGCCGGTTGTCCGCGAAGTCGACGTCGATGTCGGGCAGGGTGACGCGCTCCGCGGTCAGGAACCGCTCGAAAATCAGGCCGTAGCGCAAGGGGTCCACGTCGGTGATGCCCAGCGCGAAGAGCACCAGCGACCCGACCGCCGAACCCCGGCCCGGGCCGACCGGGATGCCCTGGCTCCGGGCATAGTCCACGATGTCCTTGACAATCAGGAAATAGCCCGAGAAGCCCATCTTGTGAATCACCGACAGCTCGTAGTCCAGCCGCTGGACCGCCTCGGGCACGGGCGTGCCGAAACGCCGGGCGAGTCCTTCGCGGGCGACCTTGGTCAGAAACGCGAAGTCGGTCGCGTATTCGGCCGGGCGCGGGAAGACCGGCAGGTGGAACTTCTTGCCCTCGGCTTCGAGCATGACGTTGCACCGGCTCGCGATTTCCAGGGTCCGGCTGACCAGCTCCGGCTTATCCTGGAACAGCAGGGCCATCTCGGCCGGGGATTTCAGGTAGACCTCTTCGGTCCCGAACTTCAGGCGCGCCTTGTCCTTCAGGTGCTTGCCGGTCTGCAGGCAGAGCAGGACGTCGTGCGCCTCGTTGTCGGTCTTCTTCAGGTAGTGGCAGTCATTGGTTGCGACCAGCTGAATCCCGAGCTCCCGGCCCAGTTTCGCGGCCGCGGCTTCCACCTTCGTGCATTCGGGCAGGCCCAGCCGCATCACTTCGAAGAAGAAGTTGTCCGGGCCCATGATTTCCCGGTATTCGAGCGCGGCCTTCTTTGCCCGCTCGTAGTTGTCCCGGTTCAGGTAATAGTTCACCTCGCCCTTCAGGCAGGCCGACATCGCAATCAGGCCTTTGGCGTGTCCGGCGAGCAGTACCTTGTCAATCCTGGGACGATAGTAGAACCCCTCGAGCGAGGCCCGCGACACGAGTTCGACCAGGTTCTGGTACCCCTCCAGGGTCTCGCAGAGCAGGGTGAGGTGGAATGAGGACTCCGGCACGTCCTCATCGATCTTCCGCTCGAGCCGACTGTGCGGCGCGACGTAGGTCTCGCACCCGATAATCGGTTTCACGCCCTGCGTCCGGAGCTTCTTGTAGAACTCGATGGCCCCGAACATGTTGCCGTGGTCCGTGATGGCCAGCGCCGGCATCCGGTATTCCGCGGCCTGCTTCGCGAGTTGTTCGATGCGCGCCGCGCCGTCGAGCAGGCTGTACTCGGTGTGGTTGTGCAGGTGAACGAAACCGGCGTCTTTCATCAGCTAGAATTTAGCCCGACATGCGGTGCAAGTCAAGGACAGGCCGAAATGCCGCGCCGGATTCAATGTGCTATCAGCGATTCAGTCGCGGAATGCAGAGCGCGGTGAGCGGCAGACGGTCAGCGCCTGTCAATCCGGCCGGTTGACGAACGTGACCCGGGCCTCGTGGAGGTTGCCGGGAATGCCGAACGCGAGCGGGGAAGGCATCGTCGCGAGTTCGATTGCCCGCGCTGCGGCCTGGTCGAACCCGGTGTTGCCCGAGGACTCGAACACGACGACGTTGGAGACTGAGCCGTCGCTGGCAATCAGGAATTTCACCGTCGCGGAAAGCCGGTCAGGCATGGCTTTCCAGAGATCTTCATTCCACTGGCTGACAATTTTGTTGTTCATCGCAATCTCGAACGCGGTCGCCGGCCTTCCGGCGCCGCCGCCGAGGCCGGCGCTGCCCGAACCGCCGCCGCCTATGGTTCCGCCGGAACCATAGACCCGCATCGCAATCTGGTCCGGCTGGCTTACCGACGTGCTGTCCGGTTTCCGGGCCGGCTTTCTCTTGCTCTCCTCCACCAGCGCGGTGCCCTTCGCCGGCTTGCCCGAGACCGAGGGCGGCGCGCCAATCGCGCCCGGCTTGCCGACCATCCCGGTGACTCCGACCGCCGCTTTGCCCCCGCTGCCCGGGCCGCCGGAACCGGGCCCGCCGGCCACACCCGGCACGATGCTCACATTGTACACCGCCGGGCCCTCGGGCCGGGCCCGCGTGAACCCGAGCGCGAGCAGCGCGCCCAGTATCACGAAGTGCCCGAGGAAGGAATAGATTACCGAGCGGGACATGAGCGGAATGGCGAATGACGAATCAGGGCTCTCGCTTCGTGGAAGCAGGGAGGAGCAGACGGCAGGGATGTACTACATTGGGGTGTACGGACAGTCGTGGGGGTGACAACTGTCAGTTCTGCCATCTGCTCCCGAATCTCCTTAGTTTTGACGACGACATCCCACGCTTTGCTGCTTCTTCATTACGGTCTCTTCGGTTTGGGTTCGGCGACCAGGCCCAAGTTCTCGTACCCGGCCTCCTTCACCTGCCCGACGATGTCGATCACCAGGCCGTAGGGCACAGCCGCATCGGCGCGCAGGTAGACCTGCGTCGCGCCCTTCTCCTGCATCGCCCGGGTCAGCACCGCCGTGAATTCCCCGGGGTTGCAGATCTGGTCCCCGACCTTGACCTTGCCGTCCTTGCTCATCGTTACGACCACGCCGTCCTGAGTCATGGCCTTGGCCGCGGACGTACGCGGCAGGTTCATTTGCAGGCCGGTCTTCTGAAACGCCCCGCTCGAGCCCGCGATGATGAAGATAATCAGCAGCGTGATCGCCACGTCGGCCACGCTGGTGATGTTGATTTCCGAGAACGGCCTGAGCCCGGTCTGCATAGTCCGCTAATAAGAGCGCATGGCCTGCCGGTTGCCGGCGGTTACGTCAGTGTTCATCGCCGGTTCGTCCGCGCTCCGCGCGGTCCCGTTTCAGGAACTCGGCGCGCAGGTCCGAAGCGACCTCCGAGCTGAACCGCTCCATTACCCCGACCAGGTCCTTGATGCGCCCGAGGAAATGGTTGTAGAAAATCACGGCCGGCACGGCCACCAGCAGCCCGGCCGCCGTGACAATCAGCGCGTCCGCGATCCCGGGCGCGACAATCTGGAGATTCACCGCCGGCAGGCCGCGGATGTCCATGAACGATTTCATGATGCCCCAGACCGTGCCCAGCAGGCCGAGGAACGGGCTTGCGCCCCCGGCGGTGGCCAGGAACGAAAGGCTATTCTCATAGCGCGCCTGTTCCGCGGAAATCCGCCGGTTCATCGCCTCGCTGATGATCGGCATCACCGACTCCACCGCCCCGGCGGACAAGTCGATCTTCGACTCGCGCCCGGCCAGCCGGTTCCACTCGGTCACCGCGCCGGCGAGCAGGCCCGGCAACGCCGAGTCCTTGAACCGGGGCGCGGTCAGGGCAAAGTTCAGCAGGCTGCTGCGCTGGCGGAACCGGTCCAGGAACGTCGTGTTGTCGCGCTTGACCCGGCGGAAGAAAGACCACTTGCCGATGATGATCGCCCAGGACACAACCGAGAAGATGAGCAGGATGAGCAGGATGAACTTGGCGAACGGCGTCGTGGTCAGAATGACCTGGAGCACGCCGGTCGGTTTGGTGGTCAGGAGGGTGTCCATTGTCGTGAGGTTCAGGGATTCAGGGGTTCAGGGGTTCCAAGAGCAGAGGCACGCTCCCTTGAATCCTCGATTCCCGGAGTCCCCATGTTCCATTAATGTTGCAGATTCTTCAGGTTCTCTTCGGCCAGCCTGGCCTCCGGTGAGTTCGGGTATTTCTGAATAAGCAGTTCGTACTCGCTCACTGCTTTGTCCTTCTCGTTCAGCGCCTCGTAACACCGGCCGATCTTGTAGATGGCCGCGGTCAGCTTGTCTGAACTTGAATACTGGTCCGCGACTTTCTGAAATTCGGTGAGCGCGGCCGGGTACTGTTCGACGCTGTAATAGCACTCGGCCAGCCAGTACTGGGCATTCGCTGCCAAGTCGCTGTTCGGAAAGGCCTTCAGGTATTCGACGAATCCCTGGCGGGCGACGTCGAACTTGCCCCGGGTGTAGTCGGCATAGGCCTGGTCATAGAGCGCGGTCGGCTGGGAAGGCGTCCCGGTACCGCGCGGCGGCGTTACGGCCGCGCTTTCCGCGGGCGGGTTTGGGACCGGCGGCTGGTAACTGCGCTGGCTGATGCGGCCGAGTCGCGCGCCAAGGTCCTCAAGCTGAGCGTTCTGGGCCGCGAGCTGCGCTTTCAGCTCGTCGAAGCTGTTGTTCAGCGCCGCGCGCAGGTTGACGTCCGAAGCCTTCCGGGCGCTGTCCAGCTGGTTGACCCGTACGCAAAGCGAGTCCAGCTTCCGGGTGAGGGTCTGGTGCTCCCGGGTCCAGGGCATCGTACACCCGGCGAGCAGAAAAGCCGACAGCAGCAGCCCGGCCCTCACTGCGACTTTCGTCTCAGGCATTGACTGCTGCTGTCGGTCAGTCTTTCGTCTTGGTTTCCTGTTTCCGTTACTTCGCCACGAATTCGACGCGGCGGTTCAGTTCGAATTGAGCCGGGTCCTCGGTGACCAGCTTCTCTTTGCCGAAGCTGATGGTCGTGAACAGGCCGGCATCAAGCCCGAGCTTCACCAGGTAGTTCTTCGCGGCAATTGACCGGCGCAGGCCCAGCCCGCGGTTGTACTCTTCGGTGCCGACCGGGTCGCAGTAGCCTTCAAGGCTCAGCGATGTGCCGCTGTGGGCGCGCAGCCAGGTTGCGTTGTCCTCGAGGACTTTCGCGTCGCCGGGCCGGATGTCGAACTTGTCGAAGTCGAAGTGAATCACGGTCAGGTTGACCACCGACGGCTTGGTCGGCGGCGGAACCTTCACCCGGAACGTCCATTCCGGCGTGAACGCCGGACTCCAGCCCGCGGCGTTGAGCGCCATCGCGCTCCAGGAATACTTCTGTTTGTCTACCAGCCCGCTCGTTACCGTCCAGGACGGCTCGGCGGACGTACCCTTAGCGACTTCCTTGCCGGTCGAGTCCTTGACCGTGAACTGGTACTGGTCGGCATCCGGATTCGCCATGACTTCCAGCATCGGCGTCAGGGTCGGGACCTCGGAACCGTTGATCGGCGCGCTCGCCATGGGTGCCGCGAGGATTGCGACGTCGGTCGTGAAGGTCCATTCCGGGTCGAAATCCTTGCCCCAGCCGTGGCTGTTGTGTGCCATGCAGGTCCACTCGTAGGTGACGTTGTTCTTCAGGGTTCCCTTGGGAATCATCCAGCTCGGCGTCACCGACATCCCCTTGGTCAGGATGCTGTCGTCCGGGCCCTCGATGGTCCACTGATACTGGTCCGCATCTTTGACTGCCTCGACCTGCAGCTGCGGCGTGATGGTCGTTACCTTGCCACCGTTGGCCGGTGCCATCGCTTTCGGTGCCTTGGGCGTCGGTCGGCAAATCTGGCAGCTTACGCAAAGCAGCAGCGCCATCGCGACGCAACCCAGCAATAGGACCGTTCTTTTCATCAACTCCTCCAGTTCTGTTAAGCTCACGGACCACTCGGCCCCGCCGGACCAGGGTCCGCTGACATCATTTCGCGACGAACTCGACCCGGCGGTCCATTTCGAACTGCGCCTTGTCGTTCGTAACCAGCTTCTCCTTGCCGTAACTGACGACCGACAGACGAACCTCGTCGATGCCGGCTTTCACCAGGTAGGTCTTGGCCGCGTTGGCCCGGCGCAGGCCCAGCCCGCGATTGTATTCGTCAGTGCCAATCGGGTCGCAGTAGCCTTCCAGTGTCAGTGTCGCCTTGGGGTTGTCGCGCAGGTAGGCGGCGTTATCATCCAGGATTTTGGCATCTGCCGGGCGAATGTCGAACTTGTCGAACCCGAAGTGAATGACCTTGAGCGCCGTCGTCTGCGACAACTGGGTTCCCGGTGTCGTGTAGGGCTGCGTCGGCGCAGTCTCGGGCGGCGTGGTTTCAACTCTCGGCGGCGGCGGGATCGGCGGCTGAACCGGTTCCTTCTTGGCATAACCGGTCACGACCAGAACGACCAGCACGGCCAGGGTTGCCACGATAAAACCTGTTCGTTTCACGTAACCTCCTTCATCATACTTCGTTAGCCGCGCAGGGCAGTATCAGCGCGACCGCCCCACGCCTGATTCACGAGTCCAACAATGCAATCTCGCTATAATCTACATGAATTGCGCAATATGTCAAGCATCTCGCGTTCGAACAGACCCGGCATCGAGCCACAACATCATATGCTCTGGCAGTTAGACGTCATCCCCTGCCGGTTCCGTTCACCCCGGCTTGACTTGTGCTGCCCGACAACTAGAATCGCTGTATGAGTTTCTCGGACCCGGTTCCGGCCCGGATTACGTTCCCGGAATGGGGTCGGCTGTTCGAACAGATACCGACTGACCTGATTCAGCAGTATCACTACTTCCGCAAGCAGGCAGTGGTCAGGGGGGCACGGGTTCCAGAATTCGAGCGGATTGCGGATTGCGGAACGCGGGCTGCGGAATGGCCCTGGTCAACCTACCTGTTTCCGCCCCAGACGTTCGCCATCTACGGCAGCCGTCACCTGCGGCGGCTCAAGTTCGACAATTCGCTGGCCGCGCTGCGGATGTGGGGTTTCGTCATGAACGAAACCGAGCGGTTGTTTCGCGCCCGGCAGATCGGGAAGCGGGTCATCGCCACCATGGGCGACCTAGGCGGCACGCCGCCGATGGTGCTGGCCGCCGGCAACACCGTGCCCTTCTATCCGGACTGCATCTGGTGGGTTCCATTCACCAATGAGTCCACGGTGCTGTTCGACGCGGCCGCGGCGATGGGCATCGGCGAATCCGCGTGCTATTCACGGGCGGCGCTGGGCGCGTTCGCGAAGCGGTCGTATTTCCCGGACCCGGCGTTGTGCATCGGCGCGACCGGCGCGTCGTGCGACGACTACAGCTCGGTGGAACAACTGGTGGCCGGCATGGGCTACCCGGTGTTCTGGTTTGAGTTGCCGCTGCGTAAGGACGCCGGCCCCGGGAGTTGCGAGGCTTTCGCCTGCACCCCGGCCGGCACAGAATACCAGACCGCGGCGCGGGAACTGCTCGTCGCCCAGTTTGAGCGCCTGCGCCGGGAGTTGTCGAAAGCCCTGGACTGCGAAATAACCGAAGCCGCCTTGAATGCCAGCATTCGGCAGGTCAACGAAATCCGGCGCCGCATCCGGCACATCCGCGAGATGGTGCATTCGGCTCCGGCAATGGTCTTCCCGGCTCCGGAGATGATGGTGCTGGAGTTCGGGAATCTGCACTTCTATTCCGACATCAGCGAGTGGCAGGCTATTCTCGAGCACGTGGAGCAGACGATCGAGCAGCGGCTGGCCCGGTGCGACTACCTGGGTCCGACCGATGCCCTGCGGGTGGTGTGGGTGACCCCGCCGGCCGACCCGTTGCTGCTGGTGTTTGCCGAAGACCTGGGCCTGCGCGTGGTGGGTACCGAGTATGTCATCAACCAGGCGCTGAGCGAGATTCCCGAAGACCGAGAACCGATAACCGCGCTGGCCGAGAATCTGTTGAATGCGTCGCTGGTCGGGAGTTCGTGCGCCCGGGCGCAGAGCGTGATTGACCAGGCTCGGGAATACCAGGCTGAGGGGGTTGTGATTTCCGGGATTCTGGGCGGCTCGCACTGCGCGTTCGAGACGAGGCTGATTGAGGAATACGTGTCCCGGGAACTGGACCTGCCGGTACTGGCGTTCGACGTGCCGGCGCCCGCGCCCGCGGTTTCGAGCCAGGTTCGCACCCGGCTCGAGGCGTTTGCCGAACTGCTCAGAGCGAGACGGGAATGACGAAGCAGGGCAGGGTCCAGGGAGTCAGGGGTTCCAGGGTTCAGGCGGCGTTGACGCCGCGCGAGCGGTTCGGGTTGCTGGTGATTGACGAGCCGCAGGACCGGGTGCCGGTGTACCCGCTGGTGACGAGCCATGCCGCCTTCGTCGCCAGCATGAAACTGCAGGAGTACTGCACCCGGGGCCGGAGCATGGCCCGGGCCCAGCTCACGGCCCAGGAGCAGTACGGTCATGATTTCATCTCGATTTTCTCCGAGGTCGGCATCATCGCCGAGGCTCTCGGGTCCGGGTTTGAATACCCGGATGACGACCTGCCGGTCCTGCGCCGCCCGCGGCTGAACTCGGTTGCCGAAGTCCCACTGCTCGCCGAGCCGGACGCGATAACCGCCGGGCGCTTCCCGGTCTATTACGAGGCAATCGAATATGCCTACGAGGCGGTCGGCGACCGGGTCCCGATTCTGGCGTTTGTCCCGGCGCCGTTCACGACCGCGCTGCACCTGGTGAACGGCGAGGAGTTTCTGCTGGCGCTGACCCTGAAGCCGGAAAGCGCCCACGAACTGCTTGACCGGGTGACCGAAGTGACAATCGGATTCCTGAGAGAAATCGTCAATCACGGCGCGTTGCCGATGCTGGTCGACCCACTGGCATCCGGGAGCGTCATCAGTCCCCGGACGTACCGGGACTTCGCCCTGCCTCCCGAGCGCCGCCTGATTGACTTCCTGCACCGCTATGACCTGGACATCACGCTCCACATCTGCGGCGATACCATGTTGATGCTGCCATTGCTGAAAGAGACCGGCGCGGACCTAGTCAGTCTCGACCACGTGGACCTGGACGAGGCGCGGCGAGTCATCGGTGATTCTCAGCGGCTCATCGGCAACTTCGACACGTCCCGCCTGCTGTTCAAATCCCCGGCAATCATCGAGCAGGAGGTCCGGGCGATGACGAAGACCGGGGCGGCCAGCCCGAAAGGCTTTGTCGCGGCCACCGGCTGCGAAGTACCGGTCCGAACTCCGCCCGAAAACGTTCGCGCCTTCATCCGCGGCGCAAGACCGAAGTCCGAATAACGATCTGCAACTGACCGGCTAACTACTAACCGGCTGACAAACTGGTTTCACCCCGATGCGAGTGTCTTGAAGCCCGCGCCGGGGTGAAACCGGATCCGCCCTCAGCCCTCGTTTAGTCGGTTTTTGTCAGCTTGTTGATTAGCTCATTGTTGCCGGCCCGCAGGCGGTAAATGTAGACTCCCCGGGCGACACTCCGGCCATGCTCGTCCTTTCCGTTCCAGATCGACTGGTGCGACCCGGCGCAGACGAAGCCCAGCCGCAAGTTATTCACGACTGCCCCCTGCACGGTGTAGAATGTCACTGAGGCATTCGCGGCCTCGGGCAGGGAGTAGCTGATGACGGTGCGGGTCTTGAATGGGTCGGGAAAGGCCCGGCAGGCGAGTACCGGGGTCCCGCTCGCGCCGCCCTGGATGTTTCCCGGGTCGGTGGTCGTGAATGACCAGAGACTGCAGAACCGGCTCCAGCCGCCGTTGTCCACACGGCATGACCAGTCATAGGTCACGCCGCCGCGCAGATAGCCTGCGCCTTCGGGCACGCGCCAGAACGGGAGCCACGTTTCATGTTCCAGCCGGAACGGGGTCCCGGGCTCTTCAACCACGAAATCGTAGCGCCCGCCGACCGACTGCGGCACCACGCCCAACAGCGGCGTCAGGGTATTGACTCGTGCGCGGTCGGATGGTGATAGCAGCGTGGGCGGCTGGCTCGGGTAAGCCAGCGAGAAAGTCCACTGCGGGTCGAACCAAGCGCTCCACTGCCCGAGATACCACACCTGGCATGACCAAGCGTAGGGCGTGCCGGCGAGAAGATTGACACTGCCCTGCCGCACGAACCAGAACGGCAGCAGCGTCGTATTCTCAGCAATCTTGTTGGCGTGGTCCCTGATGCAGAAGTGGTACCAAGCAAGACCGCGATATGGCTGAACCATGAGCACCGGCGCCATCCAGACGGTCGTGTCCCCGTTTACCGGCGCCAGCGGAATCGGCGGCTCCGGGTCCTGTTGTGAGTAGTTATCCAGCGTAGGCAGCGGCGGCACGGGCATGACGTTCGGCACGTTGTCCACTGAAGGACGCGGCGGAACCGGATTCGTGCCCGGTGTTTCGGCAAACGCCGCGACCGAAACCAGCAATAAGGCGACCAATACACAGCGCATTGTAACCCCCTTTTTCAGTCGGTTAGCCGGTTGGTTGTCAGCCGGTCAGCCGGTTATCTGTGTCTGGGTGTTCACAGGCACACCCCAAAGCCTCGATTTCGTCCGGACCCGGACGAACTACTTGTTTTCGAAGTGGATGGCTTTCGCCAACCCAGGACAGTACTTGATTCCAGCAGGTTAGCCGGTTGGGTGCAGCCGGTTAGCGGGCTGGTCGGTTGGCGGTCCCTGTCCCCCTGCCAGTTGCGGCAGTGATGATATCACAACCTCCTGAGTTGCGTAACATCTGTCCATAGCAATGCACGACCTGTGCCATTGCCCTGTTCCGGCGCAACCCCCGGCGCAGGCATCACTTGCCCGGTTATTGTTGCTCGACCGGGACACTGCGTTCTGTCCCACGACCCGGAACACAGTTTCACAATCGGTTGAGATTGCGCGAGCTAACGAGTGCGACAGGTGCGCCGAAGTGCGCACTCAACGACTCGGCAGGCGCGCGACTGGAACAGGTTGGTTGTTGACTGAACCCTTCTTTTCCCCGAGAATGAAGTGTGATTACTGCCGGCGTTGATATCGGGTCGGTAAATACCAAAGTCGTGTTCTATGATGGGGAGCGGCGAGCGGTTATTCACTACTGCGTTGAACCGACCGGCCTGAAACCGAAGCTGGCGGGCGAAACGAGCTTCCGGCACTGCCTGAAAGCGACCGCCCTGGACGAGAAAGCGGTGAAGCCGGTAGTCGCGACCGGGTATGGCCGGCATGCGGTGCGCTTTGCGCAGGAGTCAATCTCCGAGATTTCGGCGATGGCCCGCGGGGTCGTTCTCCTGTTCCCGGCTGCCCGGACGATTTTCGATATCGGCGGGCAGGACAGCAAGTTGGTGCGCCTAGATGCGGCCGGAAGAGTGAAGAGCTTCGTGATGAATGACCGGTGCGCGGCCGGGACCGGTCATTTTCTGCAGACGATGGCGAATGCCTTGAAAATCGGGGTTGAGGATTTCGGCCGGCTGGCGCTGGAATCAAGGAATCCGGTACCGGTCTCGAGTCTCTGCGTGGTCATGGCCGAATCCGAGATACTCACGCTGGTCGCCGACGAGCACCCGATTCCGGATATCATCGCCGGGACTCATTACGCGCTGGCGCGCCGCGTGGTGAACCTCGCGTCCGGCGGGACGATTCAGGAGCCGGTGGTGTTTTGCGGCGGGGTTGCGCGGAATGAGGGGATGCGCGTTGCGCTGTCGGATACGCTGGGGGTCGAGGTGAAGGTGCCGGAGGAACCGATTATCATGGCCGCCCTGGGCGCGGCGCTGAAGGCAGCGAGTTAGTTGCCAGCCGGTTGGCGGATCAGTTGCCAGCGGTTCCGCGGAGGGTGGCTAGCTTAGCCACGTATCCGGCGCGAACCCGAATGAGGAATTCGACAGCGAACGCGGACCGGTAGTCCGGATAGGTCCAGTCCAGCGCCTGAAACCGCCCGTCTTTGTAGAGCAGGGTCACTTCCGCGAAGATGCCCTTGCCTAAGTAGATTCGATGGGCGTAGTTCTTAGTTGTGGCCAAGACAAGGTTGTGCAGGGTGAGAAACCCGGGGTCGAGGTTGACCCGGCGCGTGCGGTCCGGACGTCGCCACGTGTTTTCCAGTTCGTTGGTCGCGAGCTTGATTCCGGCGAGCCGGTCCGGCGAACACAGCGGAGCGAAGCTGAACCATTGCCGCACAAGAGGTTTGCCCATCTCGGTTTTGTAATAGTCCGTGAAGTCAAACGGCACCGGTTCGGACTGGTCGTTAATCCTGCCGAATTTCAGTTCGAGCGCATTCCTGACCTGGGACAGGAGTGCCGGGTCGCTCGTAATCACGCCGATGACGAGATTGGCCGGGTCCGGAGGTCTGGGCGTGCCCATTGCGGGCGAACCGATGTTACTGTGTAAGCCCCGAGTCTTCGGGAGGGGGGGCGGCCGGGACGTCCGGCGTCTCGGTTTGGGGGTCGTCCCCGGCGGAAACGCTATCCAGATCGCGGTTCTCTTCCGCTGCCTGGTCCGCGCGGGCGCGTAGGAACTCTTCGAGCTCGTCGCGACTGGGCAAGAGGTCAAGGTCGGCCAGGCCGAAGTACCTCAGGAATTCCTTGCTGGTCCGGTAGAGGAACGGGTTGCCCGGTTTGTGGGCGCGCCCGGCCAGGACAATCAGCCGTCGTTCGAGCAGCGTGAGAATCGGCGCGGTTGAATCCACGCCGCGCAGTTGCTCGACTTCGGGCTTGGTCACCGGCTGCCGGTAGGCGACTATCGCCAGCGTCTCCAGGCTCGCCCGGCTCAACCGCGCCGCGCGCTGAGTCTTAAACAACTGCCTGACCCACGGGGCATAATCGGACAGGGTGTATAACTGGAGTCCCTGCGCGACCCGGTGGATGCGATACGCGCGCCCGGCCGATTCGTATTCCCGGTTCAACTGCTCGATTGCCTGGTTCAGCTCCTCCGGTATGCAGCCCGCGATTTCACTGAGCCGGCTTGACGAGACCGGCGACGGCGCAGCGAAGAGCAGGGCCTCGACAATCTGGTTCCGGCCCGGCGCGGCGCGCTGCGAACCGGCGTCCCGTTCTTCCGCGCGGTCCTGCGCCGGTTCCGGCTGCGTCGGTCCGGGCGGCGACACCGGGAAAACGCCCTTGTCAACGACTACCGGTTCGTCGGAATGGCCCACTTCAAGTGACGAATCGCGATCCGTCACTGCGGGTTCTTCTGCCGTCGTTTGCGACGGTTGTTCGAGGCGGCGGTCTTCAGTTTCTCGGTTCATTTCCTTAACCCAAAATGGTCCAGCAGCGCGGTCACGGTTCGCTTCAGTTCCGGGCGGTGCAGAAAGACCGTGATCTTGGTCTCGGCCGTGCTGAATGCGTCCACGTGAATGCCCAGCCGGGAGATGATCTCGAACAGGTCCGCAATAATCTCGGCGTCGCTGCCGACCCCGGGCCCCACAACCGAAACCGAACCGAGGTTGCGTTGTACGTCCAGTCGCTCGGCTTTGACCCGGGTTCGAATCCGTTCCATTATCTTCCGGGTCCGGGCATACTCGGTCTGGGCCACGATATACGACAGGTCAAAGCGGTTGTTCGTCGGAACGCCGTGGGCAAAGAACACCAGCGGCACGCGTTCTCTTGCCAACTGAGTCACGCCCTGCGCCAAGCACTTCGGCACCCTGGGCACTTTGATGAGCGACAGCCGGCACAGGTCGCCGGCATGGGTAATCGCCCGGACAAACGCCTTTTCCAGCGCCGCATCAACCGCCGGCGGTCGCCCGCCGCGCTTTGAAGCTTGACCTTTGGACCTTGAACTCTCTTTGATGACTGTCCCCTCTCCGGTGCGGAATGACGATCGGACCCGGATTGCCACATGGTACTTGGCGGCCAGCGCGCAGGCGCGCGGGTGCAGCACTTGGGCGCCGCCGTTGGCCAGCTCCAGCATCTCCTGGTACGAGAGTTCCGGCAGCAGCCGGACGCCCTTGAACTGCCGCGGGTCCTCCGTGAACACGCCCGATACGTCGGTGTAGATGTCGCACCATTGCGCACCGAGATGCGCGGCCAGCGCCACCGCGGTCGTGTCCGACCCGCCCCGGCCCAAGGTCGTAATCTCGCGCTCGGGACTCACGCCTTGGAATCCGGCCACAATCGGGATCCGCCCCTGCCGCAGTGCTTCGCGCAGGCGCTCTCCCCGGATTTCGGCAATCCGGGCATCGGCGTGGTTGTCGTCGGTGATAATGCCGACCTGGGAGCCGGTGAAAGAGACCGCGTCCAGCCCGCGGCTGCGCAGCGCCATCGAGAGCAACGCGGTGGACTGGCGCTCGCCGCTGGTCAGGAGCATGTCCAACTCGCGCTTGGGCGGGTTGGGCGCGACTGAGCGCGCCAGCCGCATCAGGCGGTCGGTCTCATCGCCCATCGCCGAAACCACGACGACCACGCTGCTCCCCGCGCGCCGGGTTCCGGCGACAATCCCGGCCACGCGCCGCAGCCGGGCGACGTTGGCCACCGAGGTGCCGCCGAACTTCTGAACGACCAGCGCCATGGCTAGCCCCGGGCCATTCTCCGGATGGCCTCTCGGATGCGCGCCCGCGGAACGGTCAGGGCGAAACGGACGTAGCCTTCACCGTGCCGGCCCAGACCTATCCCGGGCGTGACCAGAATCTGGTGCTTGGTCAAGAGCTGACGGGTGAACTGAAACGAATCCGTACGTTTGGGCAGCCTGGCCCAGACATAGAATGTCGCTTCGGGTTTGCGCACCGGCCAGCCCAGTGAATTTAAGCCCTGCAGCAGCTCGTCCCGGCGCTCGTGATAGACTTCGCGGTTCGCGGCCGCGAACCGCTCGCCGTGCCGCAGCGCGAAGATGGCGGCTTCCTGAATCGCCTGGAACGGCCCGGAATCGGTGTTCTGCTTGATGGCGAGCATCGCCTTGATCAGGTCCCGGTTGCCGACCACGAAACCGATGCGCCAGCCGGTCATGTTGTAGGTCTTGGACAGCGAGTGGAACTCGACACACCGGTCCAGCGAGCCCGGCACCTGGAGCAGGGAAATCGGTTTGTGCTCAAAATAGAGTTCCGAGTAGACGTTGTCATTCACCAGGAAGAAGTCATGCTTGTGCGCCAGGGCCACCGCCTCCTCAAAGAATTTGCGCGAGGCGACCCCGGCCGTGGGATTGCTGGGATAGTTCAACACCATCAGCTTCAGCCCGGCCTCGTTCCGAATCTCGTTGAAGTCCACCAGGAAACCGTTCTTCTCGCGCAGCGGCATCATCACCGGCCGCCCGCCGGCGAGCAGGGTCTGGTGCCGGTAAATCATGTAGGACGGGTCCGGCACCGCCACGCGGTCGCCCGGCCCGATGCAGCCCCAGATCAGGTGGCCGATTCCTTCCTTGGAACCGAGCAGCATGCAGACCTCGTGTTCCGGGTCCAGCTTGACGCCGAAGCGCCGGTCATACCATTCGGCCGCCGCCGCCCGGGCCGCGAGCATTCCCGGGTAGGTCGGATAACGGTGGTGCGCGCGATTCCCCAGCGCGCGATTCATCGCCTGGATAATCGGTTTCGGCGTCGGCCGGTCCGGGTCGCCGACCCCGAAATCAATGATATCGCCCTTGGTCGCGGCCTTCAGGGCATCCAGTTCGGCAAACAGATAGGGCGGTATGCGGCACAGCCGTTTTGCACCGGGGTCTCTCACTGGACTAGGTTTTAGCAAAACCCCGACGAAAGTCAAGAGGCAGCAGGTCCCGACTGACGGCTGACCGGCTTACAATGACACGGTCATTGACGAGCAGATGGCAGTCAGTGAACTGACTGCCATCTGCGGATTGCTTACTACTTACTGCTGACTACTCACTACTGAGTGAGCACGACCTTGAGCATCGGGGTGCCGCTGTGAACCAGACGGGCGATGTAGATGCCCTCGGCCACGCGGATGCCGCGGTTGCTCCGGCCATCCCACAGCACGGACGAACCGCTGGCCACTAGAGTGCGGACCAGCGCGCCGGACGTGTTGTAGATTTCCAGTTGCTCGGGCTTGACGAGATTCCGGCCGAACCGGATCTGGGTCGAGTTGCCGAACGGGTTGGGTTTCGCGGTCATGACGGTCACAACCGGTGCGCCGCCCAGCTCTTCATTGATACCGGTCGGGGTCTGAATCAGGGCGTGCATCATGACGTCCTGGCCCGAAGCGTCCCGGCTCGGAGACCAGCCGCCGGTGTATTCCCAGCCCTGGTACGACATCGGCGGAACCGTATCCATGCTGTAGCTTGGGTCCAGGTTGGCATCCGAGGTCACGCCGACGAAGAACGCTCCGCCATAAATCGTCACCGGTGTCGGCAGCGTATACTGATACCACGTATATGTTTGGGAAGCGGGCACGTCCAGCGTCTCACGTGCCAGCACCGTACCCGGGCTGCCGCCCGGACCATCGGCCGCAAACAGGTAGAGCGTGCAACCGGCCGCGTAGGTTTGAGAATTGCTCAGGTTGGCCTTAATCGCGGTGACCTCGATTGGATATTGCGGCGCGACAAACCGGTTGCCGAAACCGCCCATGTTGCCTTGCCAGTACATGGCGTTGCTCACCGTGCCGTTGTCGTAGCTCAACTCGGCAGGATAGCTCACCACGTGCACCTCGGACAGCGCAGTGTCGTTCGGCCGGTTCGCATCGCCGGTCAGGTTAGTGATGACCCGCATGGTGTACGTGCCATTCGTGGTCGGCGCCCACGGCGGGTCAAACACCAGCGAGTCAATCTGCCCCGGCGCCTGCGCGCTGGTGGTGACCGTATCCGCGTATACGACGGTACTCGACGAATTGCGGATGACGCAGTAGACCGGATACCCGGTCTCGGACTGATTCCCGGCGTTCTTGATCTTGGCCCACAGCGCCTCGGAGTTGCCATTGAGCACGAAGAAACCGCCGTTTTCCTCGTTCATCACGCGCCAAGGGGTCGCGTCGTGCACCTGATAGGAGGTCGTCGCCGGCGGCGTGAACCGGATCGCCAGCGTATCGTGAATCAGGTTGCGCGACGGGATGTTGCCGTACAGATAGGAGATGCCCACCGCGCCGCTCACGTTCTCAATCCCCACCGTGCAGTAATTCGGCACCCAGCCGCCATACGGCGTCCCGCTCTGCTTCTGGTACTGGAACGCAATCGTGCTGTCCCATTTGCTCAGAATTACCTCGAAGTTATTCAAGCCGACCGTGCTCCAGAACCTCACCGAGTCGTACTCCACGATGAACGTGTCGTTCGCGGGATTGGTCCAGTAGAACACCTTGCCGTGATTCACGGCACTGTCGTTGAAAATCAGGTCGGTCATGAACGGCGCGACCGTGTTGTTCGGGCGTGCGGGACTGGGCACATTGCCGAACGGGCTCGCCGCCATTCGGTTGTCGCCGAATGTGATATAGCCGTTCGAACCGAGGTAGATGCTGCTGACCGTGTACCAGTAGTACGGGAAGCTGAACCCGATTGGGAACGGCCCCAGGACGTTGTCGTCCACCAGGCCGGCAACCGGCGTGCCCACGCCGCTGATCTCGATCCACGAGTAGACCGGCGCCTCGGGTGCGACGGTGTCATTGTCGATGTAGGTGTAGCCGAAGGTATCATGGCCGCCGCCCAGAATCACCGGGTTGTTTCCCGACATGGGTCCCAGCCAGGCTGCGGTCATTACCAACAACAGTTGTATCATCAAATTCCTCCTTCCAGCAGGTTCAGGCCCCGGTCAGTGGTCAGGATGCGCCAGTGGTGTCTGCTGACACCGCGTCATCGACCCTGTCGCGTGCAGCCGGCAGTGCCGACCGGACAACTCGCCATGCTGGCATAGGGACTATAAGACCTGCGCCTGCACTTGTCAAGAGATTTCCGCACGCTTCGCACCGGGAAGCTCGGAATACTGGGGGTCGAAGCTGGGAATCCGATTCGCCGGCCGGTCGCGTTGACAATCGGTCTCGGCCGGGTATGATTCTAGCCGTATGCCTCAGTCTGGCGCGCGCCGCATCTTTGTCGGCCGGACGGTGAGCTTTGCCGATGAGCAACGGCTGGTCGAATACGACCCGGGGTTTATCCGCGTGGACCGCCGCGGGAAGATTCTCGACTACGGCGCCTGGAACCGGACCACGCGCGCCCGGTGGCCGAGCGCTCGGATTACCCGGTTCAACCACGCGTTGGTAATGCCCGGGTTCATCGACACGCATCTGCACCTGCCCCAGATGCACCTGCGCGGCATCTACGGTGCCGACCTGCTCGAATGGCTCCGTCGCTACATCCTGCCGGCCGAGGCGCAGTTCGCGAATCCCGGGATTGCCCGCCGCACCGCGCGGGAGTTCTTCGCCGAACTGCTGCGCAACGGCACCACGACCGCGCTGGTCTACTCCTCGGTCCACGCCCGGGCCACCGACATCGCTTTTGAGGAGGCCGACCGGGCCGGCATCCGGGCCCTCATCGGCAAGGTGATGATGGACCGGAACGTGCCCGTTGCGATGCGCGAGCGAACCGACCGGTCGCTCGCCGAAAGCCTCGACCTCTTCCGGCGCTGGCAGGGCTTTGACCGCAACCGCCTGCAGTACGCCTTCGCGCCCAGGTTCGCGCCGGCCTGTTCCGTGCGCCTGATGCAGGGCGTGGGTCGGCTCGCCGCCGAGAACAGTGCCCATATCACGACTCATCTGGCCGAGACCCGGGAGGAAGTCGAGTTGACGCGCCGCCTGTTTCCGGGTTATGCCCGTTACACCGAGCTGTACTATCGGATGGGTCTGCTCGGCCCCAGGACCGTGGCCGCCCACTGCATTCACCTCGCGGCCGGCGAGTATCACCGGCTGTCCCGCACCGACACCCGGGTCGCGCACTGCCCGTCCGCGAATCTCTTTCTCCACGCCGGAAGCATGGACCTGCGCCGGATGGAACGAGAGCACATCACGGTGGGACTCGGAACCGACGTCGGAGCCGGCCCGTCATTCTCGCTGTTCACGGTCATGCAGAACATGTACTTCCTGCATAAGACCCCGCCCCGGAAAGCATTCTTCCGGGCAACCCTGGGCGGCGCCCGCGCGCTCGGGCTGGACTCGGTCATCGGCAGCTTCGAACCCGGGAAAGAGGCCGACTTCATCGTGGTCCACTGCCCGGAAATCCACCTGTGGTCCCGCGGCCGGCAACCGACCTCTCTGCCGATTGACGACCTGCTGGCCCAGTTGATGTTCCGGGGCGACGACCGGCTGATCCGGGCCAGCTATGTCCGCGGCCGGGAAATCTACGGCAGCGCTAATCAGTCAGTCTTGGGTAGTTGCGGGGTCGGGCGGCTGAAGGCCAGCCGCTAGTTGTGGCTGTTGAGTGAGTCGGTGGGCAGTGTGTCGGTCGGCAAAAGCTGAGCCGCTGGCGCGGTGGTCTGCTCCGGGCTGTTGATCGCCTGAATCTCAGCCGTTCTGCGGCCCTTGCTGATCGTCCGGCTGAGTTGAACCCCGGTCACCAGCGCCAGCACAACCAGCGCGGCACCAGCCACGGGAATCAGCACCGGGCGCAGCCGGGCGAATAGACCACTCGGCTCAGGCCTCATCGTGTCCTGCACGCCCTGCCGTATCCTGGTCCAGAGATAGGGCGGAACATCGATTATGGCTGGCACTGCCAGACACTGGTTAAGTGCCTCATATTCCTGCAGTTGTTCACGGCAGGCTGCGCACGCTCTCAGGTGCTGCTCAAACGCCGACCGCTCGTGGTCCTTAAGCTCTGAGTCCACGTAACGGCTTAGCAGAAGTCCTTCCTGCTTATGATTCATGCCCATCTCATTAGGTTAGACAAGAAAACCGGGCCGAATATTACGGTCAAGATGCAGTCTCCCGCGGTTTCGTTCACAGGACGCCTCGTTTCTGCAACGGCAGGAGCCTGGTTCTCAGGTTGTCCCGGGCGCGGAAGAGCAGGGTCGCCACTGCCCGCACCGACTTGTTCATGGTCTGAGCAGCTTCTTCATAGGACATACCCTCAAACCGGCACAGCACGGTCGCCATCCGCTGGTCCGCAGGAAGCAAATCCAGCGCCCGCCGGATAATCTCCTCCTGCCGTTGCCGGCTGTGAATATCCTGGGGCTGATGACTCTCTCCAGCCGGCACCGAGCTGTCTAACTCAGATAATTCCTCGCGCTTACGAATCTTCATGTTCAGGCAGACATTAGCGGTGATACGGTAAATCCAAGTCCAGACCTGGGCCGAACCACGGAACTCGGCGGCGTGCTTCCATATCTTGAGGAATGCGTCCTGTGCCGCAACCTCCGCATCATCCCGGCTCCCCAGGTACCGGAATGAGAGATTCACCACGCGGACCTTGAACTTCTCATACAACTGCGCGAAGGCCGCCTCATCCCGCTGGGCGACCCGCTGAAGCAACTCAACGTCCTCAGGGCTGCTCCGGGGCGAGAATTCAGGCGAGCTGGGTTCAGACATCAGTGACTAGTAGTAACAAGCTTCGCGACTGATGTCAAGCTCAATCTGGGGCAATGACCGGCAATGCGCCCGTTGGCGGGCGCATAACTGTCGCTAAGACAATCGGTTATCACTCAGCAACCTGTGCCCATCTTGACTGCCGCTCCATGATTTTGGACAAAAAGATACGGAAGACCTTGAACCCCTAAGCCTCTGGCGATCAATTCCCTCAATCTTAGAGTCGGGTTGTCAAGTCTTCCGTAACCGCTTTACCACTTGGCCTGCGAGTTAATCTTATCGCCTCTCGCGGCGTCATAAGGTTAGACAAGGTTCCCCCCGAAATAATTACGGTGAATCTTTGTGACTTACCATTCTTCTCATCTACCGATTACACTGATTTCGCAGATTCCGGGCTCGGATTTGGCCGCAAGTGAACGCAGACAAACGCAGACTGGACCAGAATCGGGGTTTCACTTGGATTTCGGACTTTGAGCTTTGTTCGGACTTCGGACCTAGGATTTAGGTCTTTGCCACTCGGGACTTTGGTACTTCGAGCTTCGGATTTGGGTACTTGCCGCCTCGGCCCCACGTATTTCCCGTTTCAGGCTTCGGTACTCTAAAGTACCAAATCTGGTTCATTTTGAGCATGGTGGACTCCAAGCTCAAAATCAGCCGTTTTCAACCCAATGTCCGCATTATCCGACTCTTAACCATCGAAGCCAGAGCAAAGGCAGTGCCTGGGTAGGTGCCTAGGTAGGCTCTCCGGTAGGCTCTCTACCAGGCTCAGTGGTAGGCTCTCTGGTAGGCTCTCTACCAGGCTCTCTGGTAGGCTCTGGGGTCTCGCGTCTTGCGGTTCCGAATTCATCGCTCATCATTCCGCATTCAGGTTTCGCAGATTCTCTGCTCCGCTCTGAGGAGTCTCATTTCGGATTTCGGACTTAGGGTTAGGTGTTCTCCTGGTTCTTGCTTGACACCCATGCGGTCAGTGCTACAATTCCGGTGAGGGCAATGTGAGTTCGACAGTTCTGCCTTACGGCGATTCCCTCGGAGGCAGGGAGGGAGCGTGAGCAAGTTCTTGATACCGGTGGTAGTTGTGACCGTTCTGATGTCCAGCGCAGCTCAAGCGCAGGGACTGGAGACGACGATCCAACTGGGCGGAGACATGCGCGGGCCATGGGCTTTGACGTACGACTCGGAGGATAACCGGGTCTATTGTGCGAACCAAACCAGCGCCAACGTGATTGTGATTGATGGCGCATCGGACCAAATCCTGGCGACGGTGGTAGTCGGCTCCCGTCCCTGCGCTCTGTGCCACAACCCCCTGGACAACAGAGTCTACTGCGCAAACAACGGTAGCAGCAACGTGACCGTGATTGATAGGAGTTCAAACCAGGCGATTGCGACGGTGTCGGTCGGGGACTTACCCTGCGCACTGTGCTACAATCCGCAGAACGACAAGGTCTACTGTGCAAACAACGGTAGCGCCAGCGTCACAGTGATAGACGGCGGGTCGAATCAGGTCGTCGGAACGCTTCCCATCGGAAGCGGACCCCGGGCTCTTGGCTACAACCCGCAGAACAACAAGGTCTATTGCGCAACCGGGGCCGACACCGTAGCGGTCATTGATGGCGCGTCGAATCAGGTCGCCGCGACCGTGACGGTGGGTTCCTATCCCTGCGCGCTGTGCTACAATTCACTGAACAACAAGGTCTACTGCGCGAGTGGGGTCGACACCGTAGCTGTGATTGACGGCGCTTCGAATGCGGTCACGACAACATTAGTGGCCGGAACCGCCCCTTTTGAGCTCTGTTACAATCCGGAGAACAACAGGGTATGCTGCGCAGACCAGGTGGGCGCTGACGTAACCGTGATTGACGGCGCATCGGACTCGGTCGTCGCGACCGTGACCGTCGGCTCCCAGCCCTGCGCGCTTTGCTGCAATCCGCACAATGACAAGGTCTGCTGTGCGAACTGGGCCGGAAACAGCGTAAGCGTGATTGATGGGGCGTCGAGCCTCGTTGTCGCGACCGTGACCGCCAACTCCGCGCCCTACGCCCTGTGCTACAACCCGGCCAACAATGAAATCTATTGCGCGGACTACGGCACGAAAACCGTGACCGTGATAGATGGCACCTCCAACGCGGTTCTGACAACCATCGCCGCGGATTCCGGCCTCGTGGACATGTGCTGCAACCCACGCGACAACAAGATCTATCTCGCAAACGGCGCGCACGCTCCGCAGCCTGAGGAGCGGAGGGGCCCGCCCCACGACTATGGCGATTCTAGCGTGACCGTGATTGACGGCACGACGGATAATGTCCTCACGACCGTGAGGACTCACGGTCGCCCCTTCGTGCTCTCGTACGATTCGGTAATCAACAAGGTGCTGGTCGCGTGCGAAGGTGGGCGAGTCGAAGTCATTGACGGCTTGTCGGGCCAAGTGACTGCGAGCGCGAAGCTGAGCCAGCATACAGCGGCGTTCTGCTTTGACCCGAAGAGGCAGTACGCCTACTGCGTTGGTCGCGACCGCGACCATTCCGGGGTCGTGGCACTGGACGTGGCAACGGGCAGCATGCTTGCCAACCTGCGCACGGGGCGCTCTCCCGGTGCACTCTGCTACAACTCGCGTCACAACAAGATGTACTGCACCATCCCGGTCGATAGCGAACTAATG
>Ga0209777_10002368_pt1 | contig 24978 bp, 25 predicted proteins | sample FrelakmetHBP12HB_FD_187147 | JGI IMG/M metagenome (GOLD analysis project Ga0209777, IMG submission 187147) | Freshwater lake sediment microbial communities from the University of Notre Dame, USA, for methane emissions studies -HBP12 HB (SPAdes)... | ecosystem: Environmental > Aquatic >... | reverse complement strand
CTTTCACGCCGCCGAAGACGCTGCCATCGTGGCGATAGACTTCCCGCCACTCCTTGCCGTCGTCACTCAGCAGGACCAGGAGCTTGCTCGCCCGCTCCTGGCAGCCGTCGCAGCGATTGAAGAGCAGCGCACGAGCAAGTTCTTGCGTCGTGCCCAGGTCAACCTGCCACCAGGGCTTGTCCTCGTTGGCTGTGTGAAAAGCAAAATGGCCGTTCTTGACGCCGTCCACGCCGCCGGCCGCGTCCGACCGCGTGCTGAGTCCCCCTTGTCCTTGCGGCGTGCTGTCCTGAACGAGCCACTCGGCCTCAAGCTGCTGGCCAACATCGGCCGCAACAGCCGCAGCGGCCACGCAGACCAGGCACAGCGTACAGGTCCACAGACTCCTCATCGCCAACCCTCCGACCACGAGCTTACTGCAAGTTCCGGCTCCAGCCTGCCGCCGCCAGAGCCAAGGGACGATTATGCCCCGCGGATTCCTCCGGTCAACAATAAGGAGGCCTTGGGCATTGGGCTTTGGGTTTTGGATTTTGGATTGAACAGCAACGGCCTTGCTCCCGATGCCGCTCTGGTTAACCTGAGTTCTATGTCCGCGAGCGCCAACCGTCTCCTCTGCTTCGGGCACAAGCGGCACTGCAACGCCGCCGGCCACATTCATCTTCTCCTGGTCTTTGGCGCGCTCGGCGTGGCTCTCTTCGGCGCGGAGACACCGGCTGCGGAGATCGATCCCAATGCACGGGAATTGGGAATCGTGTCGCCTGATTTAGCCCCTGATTTAGCGCAGGTGGGCGCGAAGCTCCTCGTCGTGGGCCGGCCGGCCTGGCCCAAGCCCCTCGCGACTTCCACCGAAGTCACCCTCGTGCCGCAGACTGAGGCAGCAGGGACTTGCGTTGTCAGCTTCGGACTCCCGTTCCCGCCAGACACGCTCAAGGACGACAAGCAGATTCGCGTGCTGAGCGACGGAACGGAACTGGCCGCCTTCACCCAGCCGCTCGTCCACTGGTGGCTGGACCGAAAGCAGGGCGCCCTCCGCTCGGTCCTCGTGCAGTTCGAGATGGCGTCTCAGGATAGGTCGCCGCGGAAGATCACTGTGGCGTGGGACAAGCCCCGTGCGCGCTCGCGCCCGGCGCTCACCCCCATCTCGCAGACGCAGGATACGGTCCACTTCACGCCCGAGCCGAAAGACGCGAAAGTCGCGCTCGCCTTCGACTACCTGCGCCCGAAGGTGCTGGCGCTGCTCCCCGCCCCCTGGCTCTGCGACAGCCTGGTGGCCTGGCAGCAGGTCCCTGCCGAGCAGAACCAGGCTGCGCCGTGGTTCGACAAGCACTTGGCCGAGCAGTTCGACGGTTCGCTGCGCTACATCTCCGCCAGCAAGGAGGCCTTCGAAGCCCACCTTTTCGACCGGCCCGCGACTTATGCCAAGGTCTACGTCCGCAGCGGCCAGGCGAAGCACTTGCTTGCGGCTCTGCAGGCCAACGAGTTCTACATCCAGCACCTGACTGCCAACGGCGTCTTCGACCTCAAGCCCGGCAATGACCTGAAGTACGTCTACTCGGAAGGCTCGGCGCTTATGTTCATGCTGACGGGCGACGAGCGTTACCGGCAGGCCGTCGAGCGCGCGGCCAAGAGTTGGGAAGGGCACGCAGCCATCGAGTACAAGGGCCGCGGTTTCTGGACTGAGCGGCACCACGGCTTCGGCATGCTGGCCGCTGTGCACGCTTACGAGATCACGGGCGAGCCGAGATATCTCGACCGCGCCGCGCGCTTCTTCGAGGCCGCCTATGCCATGCAGGTCAAGCCTGTGGACGGCAAGCCGCCCGACGGCGCCTGGGTGCACAGCGGCGACAGCCACGGCGATGGCAACGGCTGGACGACCAGTCCGTGGATGAGTTGTTTCCTGACCGACGCCATCTGGAAGTACTGGATGCTGAGCGGCGAGCCCCGCTGCCCGGCGTCGCTGGCGCTGTACGCCAAGTTCGCGCAACTCCACGCCGTCACGCCCAACGGCCGCGGCATGTGGTACATGGCCAACTCGCCCGGCCGCGGCAAGAGCGAAGACGGCGAGGACGGTCCGCACAACATGGAGGGCCTCTACCTGATGGCGCTCGGCCGCTACCTGTCGAAAGCGACTGACGGCGAGTTCATGAAGAAGTTCCAGAGCTTGCAGCCGGCCGTCGTGGAGGACCCCGCGAATCGGCCCGGACGGAAATTCAACTGGCGGTTCCGGGAAACCTCAATGCTGGTGTGGTTCCTGAGCGAGACCGAGAGGCACTAAGCCGGAATTTTCACCGCGGAGGACGCAGAGGAACGCAGAGGCACGGGAAATGAGAATAGAGGAGCGAGTAAAGAGCACTTCTCACTCCTCGCTTCTCACTTCTCACTTCTCACTGCTTTCCTCTGCGCTCCTCTGCGTCCTCCGCGGTGAGAGGCCCGGGCTAGGCCGCCGCGTGGGGCACGGCTTCGGGCGGGACGTAATGCTCGTCGCCGCCAAGTTTCTTCCATTGAAAATACAGGCCGAGAAGGGCCAGGGTGCTAAGCACGAACCCGCCTGAAGTCCACAGATAGGCATAGCGAAAATTGTCGGTCAGCAAGGAGTTCTGCGTCAGCCAGTCCAGGAAGAGCGCGCCGAGCAGTCCTCCCGCGGCGGCCGTCAACTGCCGGACGAGGGCGTTGGCGGAGCACATTTGTCCGTAGTTGGCTTTGGGGAAAATGGAGATAAACAGCGGTATCCCGGCGGCGTTCTGCAAGCCGAGCAGCGGCGATTTGAAGCACTCGATAAGGACCAGGCTGCTGTAATCCTGGACCAGAAAGTACGCCACGAATTGCAGCGGCACGACCAGGATGGAGGTTACGAGCAGAATCCGGATCGGGTGGAAACGGTCCACCAGCGAGCCGAACGGATAGGCCAGGAACAAGGCGATGATCGCGAAGAAGGCGGCCATGTAGCCCCCTTTGCGCAGGCTGACGCCCTGATCCAGGTCCCAGAGGTGCAGACTCCCGTTGACGTCGGCGTTGACCAGCCTCGCGCCCTCGGGCACGGCGGCGAAGCCGGCCACACCCACGGTATAACCGGAATATGTCCTCAGCGCCTGATCTTCCGCCAGCGCACTGATGTCAAGCGGGTCCCACAGCCGGACGGTGCTGTCAAAGCTGCTGCTCAAGACCATGCGGAGATCCGGTTTGTATTGGAGGGCCGAAACGGCCGCCTTGTGTCCCTGCCACTCCTGGATGAGCTTCCCTTGGGACAAGTCCCAGACGCGGAGTTTCGAGTTCAGGTCGTCGCTCTCGCCGTCCCGCCCGCCGGCGATCACCCAAAGGTCAGGGCCCAAAATCTCGGCGCGCTTATCAGCCGCTTCCACGAAAAGCGATTCGTTCGTGAAGACCTCGCGGACATAACCGCGCGCGTTCTCGAGCCACCTGGCCAGGAACATCCGCTGGGAGACCGGCGCGGAGGCTTTGGCCAAGCCGGGCGCGAACACAACGCTGTAAACGGGTCCGGGACTGCCTTCCAAAGTCTTCAGCCGCGTGCCCTGACGGAGGTCCCAGGCAATGATTTTCCGGTCGGCCCCGCCAGAGGCCGCGCGCGTCTCGTCGCTGGACAAAGCCACGGAGTTCACAGCCCCGCTATGGCCTTCCAGTGCCCGCGTGCATTGCGCCGTGGCCACGTTCCAGACTTTGACCAGCCCGTCCGAGCCGGCGGAAAGGAGTTGGCTGCCAGCACCGAAGAGCGCCAGAGCGCGGACCTCGGGGTGCGCTTGCCACATCCGCAGAGGAGGTCCGCGCTCTGGCGCTGTTCCTTGGCAGGCGGCTGTGTCCCAGAGGATGATCCGGCCATCCGCGCCGCCGGACGCGGCAACCTTGCCGCTGGGTGTGATGGCCACGCAGCGCACCGGACCAGTATGCCCATTCAAGGCCGCCAGGGGCTTGAGCTGTTTGCCATCCGGACAAGCCCAAAGCCTGACCAGCCCGTCCTCTCCGCCCGAGATCACCAGTTTTCCATCCGCGCTGAGCGCAGTGGCTTCTGCCGCCCCCACGTGGGCCGAGACCATGTCGCGATGCTGGCCCAAGTGCAAGCCAAAGACCCCCGCCGCGCCCGCGCCGCGACTGATGGCAGTGGACATGGAGTACACATAGACCAGAATAAAAACCGGATGCGTGAAGCATTCGCGGAAGTAGAGTCTGACCTTCTCCCAGAAGGTGGTCCGTTCCGTCACATCCGTGACCGGCGGATACTGGCCCTCCTTGACGCGCCAGCACATCAGGCCAAAGCCAAAAAAGTACAGCAGGGCCACGCCGACGTGCAGCCACTTCATGTGCGTCAACTGATGGGCGGCAATGAAGATATTGATGAGGAACCCCGCGGCCGTGCCGACCACCCGAAAGAGGCCGAGAAAGCGGCCCATCAGCTTCTGCGGCACCACGTCCGCGAAGAGATACCAGTACACGGTGCCGACGAACTCGTTGAAAAAGGTGAAACCAACCAAGAGGAAGCCGATGATCAGAATGCCGGCGCTAAAAGGCGATATGAACGAGTTCGGACCGAGATGGTCTTTGAGGTAAGTCATGACGACATTTGAAAATCCCAACGCGGCGGCGAAGAAACACAGGAACGGCGCGGTAAACAGCATGAACGGCACGCGCCGGCCCCAGCGGCTGCGGCAGCGGTCGGACATGAAGCTCAGCACCGGGGTCATGATGGTCCCGATGATCATCGGGATGATGTTGAACATGATGTTCACTTGCAGGTTGCTGACGTGAAAGTTGTCCTGCAAGTACAGCGGGATGATGCCCGGTCCGCCGACGCTTTCAAAAAGCGTGAAGCAGAAATCGCCCCACAGCAGCCAGCCGAAAAGGACAAAGAGTCCGGCTTTCGTGTAGACCAGCGTGCCAACGCGGAATCTGCCGTCCTCGTCCGCCGCAGTGCTCTTGGGCTTGGCCGGCGGCGCGGCGCCGCCCGCGGGCGGCGCCTCGGCACGCGGCTTCGCGCCATCTTCAGATGCGGATTCCGGAACGGCCATCAGGCTGCCTTTCGCTTAGGGCTGCATGGCAGTGAATACACCGCATCCTGGCCTTGCAGCCGGCTCCCCGCTGGAGACGATGGTAGCTGAACATGACGCCGCGCGAGAGAGTACTGGCCGCATTGCGGCACGAACAGCCGGACCGGACACCACGCGACTTCTGGGCGGAGCCGCCCACGCTGGCGCGCTTGTTCGCCCACGCAGGGCACTCCGACAAGGACAAGTTGCTCGATTCCCTGGGCATAGATGTGCGGCATTTGGACGCGCCCGCGCCGCGCGAGCGCGCGCTTGGCGGCGGCGTCTTCCAGAATTTCTGGGGCGAGCGGTTTATCTACAGGCTGACGCCGTGGGGGCCGATGCGCGAGGATACCAAGGGCGCGCTCTCCGGTGCGGCCAGCTTGGCGGGCCTGGAGGAGTTCGCTTGGCCGACGCCTGACTGCCTGGACCGCTCACAGCTCAAGGCCCAGTGCCGGCGCTACGGCCAGCACGCCCTGCTCTATGGTTTCGCCGACATCTGGCAGCGGCCGGCGCTCGTCCGCGGCTGGGAAGGAATGTTTCTCGACATGGTTGAGCGGCCGGAATGGGTTCATTTCCTCTGCCGCAAGTTCACCGACTTCTACCTGGAAGACTACACGCGCGCGGCGGAGCTCACGGACGGCCGGATTGACCTGTATCTAGTCATCAGCGACCTGGGCAGCCAGCACGGGCCGCTGATCTCACTAGCGATGTTCCGCGAGTTCGTCGCGCCTTATCTGAAGAAGATGGTGGATTGCATTCACGGCTTGGGCGGGCTGGCGCTGTTCCATAGCTGCGGCGCGGTGAGGCCGTTCATCCCCGAGCTCATTCGCCTGGGGGTGGATGTACTGGATCCCATCCAGCCCATCGGCCCCGCCATGCAGCCGGAGGACCTCAAGCGCGAGTTCGGCAGGCAGTTGGGCTTCCACGGCGGGATTGACATGCAGAACCTGCTTCCCCAAGCGCAGCCGGCGCAGGTTGAGGCCGAAGCACGCCGCTACTGCGAAGTGCTCGGAGCAGGTGGCGGCTACATCCTCGGGCCGGCGCATCTGTTCCAACCCGACGTGCCGCCAGAGAACATCCTGGCTGTCTATCGCGGGGCAACGTAGCGCGGATTGATGGTGCCGAGGAGGAGAGTCGAACTCCTATGGGTGTTACCCCACTAGCTCCTGAAGGAAGAAAAGACTATGTAAACACTTGCCGCATAACAAGATAAGATTCTAATAAACCAGTTGATTAGAAGTAGATTATAGGCTTTCGGTTATTACTTTGGCGAGGAGGCGGCTGGGGAAACTTCGCGCCGTTTTTCCGCAGATTTCCAAGCGGGCCGCGCCGCCGATCCGCGCGCCGGCACTTCGCGGCGCGCGGCAGACTTCCAATTCACGGTCAACAAATCGCTGAAGCTCCCGCAAGCCGGCCAGCGCCGGCCAGCACTTCAGCTTGTGGAGCAAGACGGTTTGAAGCCTGCTTAACATTGCAGCCACGTCGGGAGTTGCGCCAAATATCGTCCGCAGCGGAATCGGCGCTTCAGCATCCGGGCTTGGGACGTAGCCAGGTGGCGGGAAGACAAGCGCCCCGTTCCATTCGTCAAAATCAGGCGGCTCCCGCAACGTAGAACCGCAGCGCATGTGTTCATCTAGCCACGCGACGGCCGGCCCTGTCTGGACTTCGCGGCCGGCTTGACGATCACGACAAGGCAGCCGCGGGCTTGCTTCCGGCGCCGTGTGCTTCCGCAGCAAACGCACGGATACACCCAGCACAGCCGCGGCCCCTTCCAGCGGAATCCACCGCAAGCATTTGTACCATTCGCCCTCTTCGTCTTCGGTGTGTCCCATACCGCGCAAGGCTTCCGCTTCCAATTCCACGGCCCCGCGCACAGTAGCCAAGGCGTCCACCAAAGGCACGGTGGCCAGTCTTTGCAGCATGACGGCCTGAAGACGAAGCATCATGGCGCACAATTCCGGCGCCTTGGTTTGCGGTTCAACAGTGGCCAAGGCAGCGTGCCAAGCATCATAGTCTGGCGGCTTGACCAGCCCCCGGCAGCGCGTGTGCTGGTTCAACCATGCGAACACTGGCCCCGTCTGGATTTCCCGGCGGCCTTGACGATCACGGCACGGCGCCCGCGGCTTTGCCGTGGGTCCGGTATGCTCTCGAAGTGTTCTTGCAGACAAATGCAAAACGGCCGCGCCTTCTTCCAGGGATACCCAACGCAGACAGGCAAACTCCATTGCTAAACCCTCCGAAAATCGAAGGCCCGTGGGCCTTCTTGCCTTTGAATCGAAACCCCCGCGCCATGCCGCTTGGTTCCGGCGCCAGCCTTTTCACGAGCCCTGTTTGATGTGCAAGGCAGAGAGAGCCAATCAAGACACTGCCGTGCCAAAAGGCCGGGGAAGGACCCCAACACACCCCCACCCCCCTCCCCACATGTGAAGGCTGTGAAGGCTCTTTTGTAACTTCCAGCCCACGCGCGCGCGTGTGCGCGCGTGAGATAGAAGTTGTGAAACAAGGTTCACAGCCTTCACGTTTTTTCCCCCACAAGTTCTAATGGCTGCGTCTGACTGACTTTACCAACTCCGGCCAAGAAACGCCGAATCTCCTCATGCGTGACCCAATAGCCATTGCCCCCGCGCGAATGCGCCAAGGCACTGAACCCCACCATCCGGCCCGCAACCACGTGGCTCTTGACCAGGCCATAAATCTGCTTGGGCTTCAACCGCGTGCCCTTGAACATCCGCAGGTCCAGCAGTTCCTTGCTCGACAGCCAGGCTGGCTCCGTTGGCCAACGGGCCTCGACTACCGCTTGCAGCCGCCCCGTATCGGCGTCTGTGAACAGCCACGGTTCGCGCGTGTTCCGCATACACAAGTGCGTCAAGACTTCCTCGCTCAGCAGCCGCGCTTCTTCAAGATCATCGTCACACTCTTCGCGAAGCTTACTTTGCCTGGCCATAACCGCCTGAATATCTATCTTCATAAGTGCGCACGCGCGCTCCAGGACATCCCGCTGCCACTGCGCCCAACGGTCGTATTCCTTCAAGACGACGGGCGCCGGCGCACACAGCACGCGACCACAATCCCAAAGCACAAGCCGCCAATTTTGCTTGAGGAACTCGGCCAACTCAAGGTCCCAATGCGGATCGTACTTCGGCTTCACCAGTTCGATGATGTAGGAGCGCAGCGCCATGTCCCGGCTCAAGCGCATGTCGTTGCCGGTGCAAAAACAGGTTAGCGCGTTCGGCCGCGTGGCCTCGCCCGAGTACAGGCGCTTGCCGGAGATCGTCTCCGTGGTGATAAGATGTTCCAGGAGCGCGCTTGAGAGCGTGCCCTTCACGTTGTCCGCATAGGTGATTCTACGAGTGAGCGCGTCCGGAGTCAGCAAGCGTTGCAGCAGCTCGTCTTCATCGCGGCCCTGCAAGTTGATGCTCAAGTATCCGGAATACAACTTCGAGATGACCTCGACCACGCTGGATTTGCCGCAACCGCGGTCAGGCGCCGTCAACACAATCATCGGCCGCTTCCCGTAGGCGCCGTCGCCGTTGCCACCCCAGGCCGGCGTCAAAACCGCCGCCGCCAACACCGCCACAGCTACATCATCCTGGCAGTTAGAGAAAAAACTGAGCAGCTTTTTGAGCCAGAATCCAGCCGGGTTTCTGTCCTGTAGTTCTAATCCCCAGGTCCAAGCATAATAGTGTCCGGGGATCGGTGGGAAATGCGGCCGAACCTCCACCGCCGCATACTCGCCCACGTCTCTTGCGCTGCCGAAGGACTGATAAAGGTCCTCAAAGCCGACGTAGTTGAACAGCTCCCCGTCCAGCTTGTCTCTGAATGATGGTGCAGCAATGTTATGGGTCCAGCTCTTGAAGCGCGCGCAATTGCCCAGCCACAGCACTCGCCCGGAAATGCACTGACCTTTCAAGAGCGTTCCCACTTTCGCGGAAACTTCCACCTCCCCCGATTCCGCCGCGGGTTTCCCTGCCTTCCCACCAGCCTCTACAATCAACTCTTCATCCACGAACAAAAGCGGCGTTTTCGCGCCTGGCTGAAGCACACGGCAGGGGAAACCGCCGCCAAGAGAAACAGCTTTAGTGGTCTCACTTCGCTCGCCTTTTTTTTCGCCAAGCGATTGTCGAGTCAACTCCTGCAATCTGTGCCGCAGGTCGTCTATGGGAATGCGCCAGGGTTGCAGCTCTGTTTTCTCCCCGCCCTTGCCGTCCGGGACTTGCTTCCCGTGCCATTCCCAATTTCGCAGTTCACGCCCCACGCGCCCCGCCCGCCCGACAGGCGCCGCCCCAACCGGCATCGGCTGGTCCGGCAAGACAACCTCTCCAAGCAGGTCCGTAGAAAGCGCAGGCGCCCCGCCCGCCGCCTTCCCATACTTCTGCGCGACCGCGGCCAGGCTCGCCACGATCTCGGCATCGTCCTTGCCTTCCCCTCTCAGGCGCTTTATCAGGTCATGCACGTCCCCGCCGTCGCCCAAGCCGAAGGCGTGCAGCTCCACAAGCACGATCTCAGGGATTTTGGATTCTGGATTTTGGATTTTCGATTCCGCGGCCGCCGCCGTTATCAACTCCGCCACCGTGCGGCCGTACTTCTCCCCAGGCGTCTCTGAGCACTCAGGACAGCGCCCTGCGAGCCCCGGCGCGCAGGCTTTCGCGTGTTTCGGATGTTCCTGGCTGTTCGTCCAATCCGCATCTTCCCAGATAACGACGCGCGCGAATCGCGCGGCCGGCGTCCAATCCGTCTCTGCGGCCCGCCCCGAGCCGCCCTGGCTCGTCGTGGCCAGCAGGCCCAGCGCCCGCATTGCCAGCGCCTTGCGCTCCCCCTCAGCCACGTATAGCGCGGGTGCCCCGGGTCTCGGCTCTTTCAGACCCGTCGTGATTTCCTTCAACCCGAAGAGCGCGCACTTCCTGATCCTGCCCCACTCCCCGAGTCCCGCGCGCCAGCCGTTGCCGTCCCGGCGTATCGGCCGGCACTGCTTATCCCTGCGCCAGATGCCCGGGAGCTTGTGGCGCAGCATGTGCTCCGCGCCGTTTTTCACGCTGGATAGCTCGATGACCTTGCCATCCTGGTAAAACCCCGCGCACCGTTCAAAATCAAATCGCGCGATGATGAACTGAGGCATTCCCTTCTGGTCAGTATAGGGAAAATACTCCGCTGCGCCCTCGCTTGGCCGGCCGCGGCCGTCATACTGGCGCGCGCCGCTGTGGACGTTCCGGTTCTGCGGGTCCCGCGCGATCATCAGCGCCTGTGCGTCTATGGCCTGGTCCACGTCCGGCCACAGCCGCCCCTTGCCCGTGGGCATGAACGGGTTGCGCTCCTTATTCGGCAACTCACCGGGTGCCACGGGTCTTGGCCGTCTGACACCCGTGCTTCCCTTCCCATACTTCGCCAGCGCCAGGCGCGCCGCCAACTTGTCATCAATCCCGTGCGCTCCTTTCACCAAGTCAACGATCGTGCCCTGCAGCCCGCAGTGGTGGCACTTCCAATGCGGCAGCTCGTCCTTTAGGTAAAAAGAAAACCCGTCATCCTTCTGGCATAGCGGGCAATATGCATGACCTTTGTCGCGGACTTCCCGCCCGCCCGCGTCCGCATAGGCCCGCATCAGCGCGGCCCCGTCTCGTTTCAATTCACTCAGTTCGTCGTTCATGTATTCAACCACTTTGGGGCACCGCGTATTTCTTCCGCAATGCACTGCGCACGCAGCTGCAGGTCCGCCTGGTTCCCCTCATTATGCACGATCGTCGTCGCTAGTTCTCGCAGCGCAGCCAATTCGCTGCCGTCCTCCGTCTGAGGCACAGGATCCCGGTTGACATATATCAGCCTCGCCCCGCGAAGGACGTAACCGCGCACCTCCTCGGCCTTGCGGCATTCACTCAGGCAGCCAACCATCGTTATTGTTGAAGGCGCCGTTGCGTGCCGGCCCGATCATCTGGGGCGCGGCTGTATGGTCTTTGATGATTTCCACTTGAACGGGAGCGGGCTTGCCAGGCCCGAACAGGTTGGCAAATCCCAGGTGCGTGCGGTTCCAGTCAGCGTCTTCTTCACGCACCTGGCCAATACGCCTTTGTGCCCACAGGCCCGCGGCGCCGCCGTAGATCGCCGGCACATTCCAGCCGCCCGCTCCTAACCCATGCGCATCTAGAACCTTTCTTGCTGCATCCACGTCGCCCGCGAATTCAATCTTGCCCGGATCGTGGGCAACGTCATACGCATACTTCGCCGCTGCCGTTGTCCGGGCCTGTGCCTCGGCGGCTGCCTTAAATCCCGGCTCCGTCTCCCGGAGCTGTCTAACTTCCGCCGCAGTCGCCATTGCCTGCGCCACGGCCGCGGGATATTGCCCTTTCTGTTGAACAAAAGCTTTGGCCAGGTCCCGCATTCGCGGCGGAAGCAGTTCGGGGTGGCTATAGGCCGCCAACAATTGTTGATCTTCAGGCAGCAGGTTGATCGCCAATTCGGCTTCGCGGCGTGCCCTTGCGGCCGGATCTTCAATCTTCTGGCGCTCCAATCCCGTGATCTCTTCACCAGCAGCCCTAATCTGCGCTTCCAGCCGGTGTACTTCTGTTTCCTGTGCGTGGCGTTGCCAGTGCGGCAGCGCGGATACCGCTTCGCGCGCGGCGTCGCGTTGCACCTCCAACGCACTCCTCTGCGCGCGCGCAGCCTCCAAGGCCGCGGCAGCCTCCGGCGCAGCAATCATGTGCCCGGGTCTCTGCAACTGTTCAACATCGCGCCCTGTCATGCCCCCAAAGGCCATTGCCAGCCGGCCGCCGGCGCCGGTTGTCCGTGATGCCCAGATGCTCGATGCCGCATCTTCAATGCCGCGGCCGCCTGCGGCCCAGGACATGAGTATCCTGTTCTCCTGGTCGCTAATCCGCTGATTCCGAAGGACGGTCGCGGCTTTCTCGATCTCGCCGCTATCGGCCCCAGGAAAGGCAGCGCGCAAAGTCCCCATGACCTGCGCCCCCGCCGATGCATCTTCGGGCTTCAGTCCCAGATTTTCGGATTTTATCCCGAACGTAGCCGCCTCCAAAAGTTGCGGCCCGCTCAAGCGTTGCCCCAGCTCGCCGAAGACTCCGCCCAAGATTCGATTCCGTTCTTCGGGAGGGACATGCGTGGCGCGGATTCCTTGCACTGCTTTTTCCAGATCGGGGAGCAAACTGACCTTGCTCGCCTTGATCCCCGCGGCCAAGAGTTCATCCAATTCCTTCTTGTATTCCCGGCCCTGTTCGGCCATTTTCTTGAAAATCTCGCCGACAGCTTCAAAGGCCGTGCCCAGGCCCAGCGCCATTGCAGTAGCCGCGTTGTGAACGCCGCTAATGCCGGGGATTAACCTTTCCGCCAATTCCCGGCCGGCATCGGCCGCGCCCTTGGCGAGTCCTTGCATTCCTTCTTCGCTGGCCTTGTGGGCTTCCTTCGCGGCGTCGCGTACTTTGCGCTCGCTCGCTTCGATCTCTGCAAGGGCATGCACTACGCCGGATGCTTCACCCTTGAAGACTTGTACCACTTCACCCATAATTCAAGCTCCTAAAAGTATCGCCAACGTGTGTGCAATCTGTCCCGCCATTCGGTCTTCAGGCAGCCCGAGCCACCTGTCCAAACGTACTTCGCCCCAACTCGGCATGTAGCCCGCGGCCCGCGCCCGCCAATTCAGGAAACCGGTGCCGTAACCTTCGTTTTTTTTTCCTCCTTCAACACCCGCTCCCAGGTCTCAGAGTCCAATGCAATGCGCGCAATTTCGGGGACATTCTCCGTCGTCAGCAATTCCAGTAGGCCAACTTCGGCGGGACTAACCCGGTAGTTAACCCCCAACGCGCCGGCGCCCAGGGCCATTAGGACACTGCCCGGAAACTCGGCCCCCTGGCCAGTCAGCACATTCAGCACGATCTTCTCCGCCAACTGGAAGAGCGGCCGGTAACACGCGCGCACATCCAGGTATGCTTCGCCCTTGTCGTAACAAACGACCCGCGGCAAGGCCGTATCGCCGTTCGCAAACCGGATTATGGGGATTGTCCAGGCGCGCCCATCACCCAGGACGAGCTGCCGGCCTTCACACACGCTATCGCGCCGCTGGAGTTCTTCCGGCCAAGGCCGCGCGGCCGGGTCCTTGGGGATGCCCAACCAGGTCCGCTCGCCGATCTGCTTCCAGATCTGTTCGGCAGCCTTGTATTCGAGCGCCACGCCTTGGCGCGCCAGCAACACTCCCTGGCCGCCTGGCCCGCCGGCGTGCTCGCAAGCCTGAATTGGTTCACCAATCAGGAAGGCATGGTCCAAGCCCAGCTTGGCCAGATCGTCACCAGGCGGGGCCTGGCGCAACCCGGAAACGAAATAGGTAAATCCTCTCGTCATTCGCTTGCCCTCCCGTCATGCTGCTTCATTTCTCAGACAGCGGCGGCCTTATCTCCCGCTTGACCTATGCCTACGCCGGCAAGATCCTCTGGCATGTGCTCTGCGCCAAATTCCCTGTCCAGTATCAATACAATCTCTGCATCGGCGTACTTCTTTGATTCCTGTAACTGCACGCGCCGGCGCGTGAAGGAATCCCACCGGCCTTCCGCCAGTAACCTGGTCTTCCGCGCGAAGCGTGACTCTGCCATGTTGCCTTTCATCCTTGCCCTCCGGTTCTCGCGCTCCAAGGGAGGGCAGGCAAGCCAGCATGGAAAAAACTGGCTTGCCCGCACAGGCTCAGCTCGGACGTGGCGCACACTCAAAAACCAGCCCGCACCGCCTGCTGCTGTGGTTGTTTGTCCGGCCAGCGCGCCGGAGATGGAAAGCGCGCCGTCCAAACGCTTGCCGAAAACCTGGGATTCTCGGCTCGCGGACTCCGCCCACAGCTTTCCCTCATCTCGAAACTCCTGCTGCTGCCGGCCGCGGCATGAATAGCCGGCCGTCGTCTGTCGCTGTCCTGATGCCCAGCCGCCTCAAGGCGGCAACGTCCGCTGAGTTTTCCAGGAGCACGCCAAGCGCGTCACAGGGCAAGGCCGCGCTTCGGTTCCTCTCCCACAAGCAGAAAAAACTTCTCACAAGACGGTCAGCATCTTCCTTGGAGAACCTCGCCAGAACAGATTCCGCTTTGCCGCGTCTCCGGCCCAGTTCCTCCGCGCGCGCCGCGCGTTCAGTGTCAGCAATTGCGCCGGCCGGCGCCGCACACGCCTCAAGGGCGGTTTGAACATCCGCGGGTGTCAACGCCAAGAGCGCCAAGCGCCTCAGTTGCCGCTGAATATCCCCTTCTCTCGCGCCCGCTTCCAACGGCAATTCAACCCGCCGAAACACTGACGCGAAATTTGCGTTTCCTGCCAACGCTGCCGAAAGCTCCAGGGATGAAACCACGGCCGCGCGCACTTCCGCCTGCTGCTTTATCAGCGTTGCAGCCAGGTGTCTGCCGGCATCTGCCGGCAATCGTGGCGTTGCCGCCAGGGCCTCTGCCGCAGCCTTCACGGCTCGCAACTCCGCATCGGCGTCCAAAATCGCTATGGCGTCATCCGGACGCTGCAACGCCGCGTTTGTTCGATCTTGCTCTTGCGCCCCCGCACACCGCGTGCGCGCAATTTCTTCCAACTCCCCCCCCTCCGGCGTTTTACGGTCCCTGCTTCCAAAAAGTCCCATGTCTAACCCTCACTCAGGCTGCATTGTCTGTCAGTCGGTGGGTGACAGCATCAGCGGGCCGCAGCCCAAAGCGCTCGACCGAGCTGTCACCCACCGGCAGGAAGCCTACTTCAGGTCGGGAAACCGCGCCTGAACCTCGCCGACGGTCATCCGCCCCGCAATTCCAGGATAGCTGGCCACGAACGCCAACTCGCTGCCTTGCACCAACTTCGCCTTAAACTGCCGGCGCGCCTCGGGAACCAATTCCCCAAGCGGAATCTTAGAGGCATTCAACGTCGCAGTCTTGCCGGCCCCGCGGTCGTTGATCTCGACGGCGTAGCCACGGTGGTCTGGCGTGCCGGGCGGCTCCGCCAACGTTATGTCCAGGTCTGGCCCGACAAATACCAGCTCCCTGCCGAACACGTCTACCGCCTCCACCCTACCTCCGCTCATCGAAGTTCCACCAGGCAGGACGGAATCTTCAAAAAGCACTCGGCCAGCCCTGGCAACGGTCAGCGTTGCCGCTTTCGCGCCCGCTGCCAATCCAGCCTTCGTCACTTCGAGGCGCAGCGCCCGAACAATAAAGGAGCTGCGCACAATCGTCTGGCGCGCACCATCCGCGCTTTCCAGTTCCAGTTGCGTCATGTCCGGCCTCAATGCGGAATGGCGCAAAACCGCTGCCGTGTGCGCTCCTGCGCTGCTCCCGTCAAGCCAGTTGAGCAGGACCGTGGCCCCCGGCGCCCAGCCCTGCAATTGATCCGGATGATCAGGGCCACTCGGCTGCAAACCTCCGTCCGGCCACGTCCCGGCTTTCTCGCCTTCGTTTCCGCCCTTACCTCGCCCTTCAGTGAAGGGCGGAAAATCCTGTGCATTCAATGGCATTTTGTTGCCTCCCGCGGTTAAACCGCAAAACTCCCCCACTCTTTCCATCACAATGAATTTTTTAGTTTCAACATCCCACTGGCATCGCAGAAACGCCGGTCCGCCGTCGTCGAAATTCAACATGTAGAACCCCTTTCCGCACGCGCCATGCGGCGCGTCCAGATCACACCCTTAACATGCCGCGCCTCAAGCTCGGCGAACACGCGCAAGAAATCGCGCCCGCTCGTTTGAAGGCGTTCTTCCTCGCATTCCAAAGTAAAAACCAAATTATCGCTCAGGAGTTTCAGCCGCGCCGCCGGCGAGGGTTCGCAGGCGTCTGCAACCGCGGATACCATCGCGTCATGCGCCCGCGGTCGTTTAGTAGATACAGTTTCTAAGAGCATCGTGCGCCTCGCAAAGACAGAAGTGTGCAGGGTGGGACGAGCACCCTGCACACTGGCGCACGGCGGATGCATTCAGCCTCCGCGTGGTGAACTTCCAAAGAGTCTGTGCTGATTTCACCTGCGCCATTTTGCCACCGTTTTCGTCCGGCATCTCTGCGCAGGTCATCCCGCGCAACTGAACAGCGGCAAATTATAAGGTGGTTAGAAGCGTGCCTTTTGCGTCTCTTTTAATTCTTTTTCCTTCATTCGTCAGAATTCTTTTTACTTAGAGTTTTCGCGCCGGAGTTCCTTTCCCGCATTCCTTTTTTATTGGCATGTCCAAGCGTTTCTTGGCTTCCCTGAGAGTGAGCAAAAGTTTCTTGCTCCGTCCCCTCATCTCTGCTCTCAACCCACGCCTATAGAGTGCCCCTTGAAGACTCTTTGGACTCTTGAACTGATACTTAGGATTGCGGTCTTCTCTCAGGGCATCCAAGAGTTGATCCGCATCAAGTGCTGTATCGCTCTGTCCTTTCATGCGCATTGGTGCGGACTGCGCAGCGGCCGACTGGGGCGTGGTCACGTCGCCAGCCGGTTTCGTGAGTCCGTCAAGGATCTCCTGTTCCCACTCCTTGACGATTATCTCCGCTCTTGTTGTGACCATCTTCTTTTGGTCTTCATCCGGCATTATGCCTTCATCCTGGAGTCCCTGCTGCAAAGCGAAGCGAATTGCAATCAGTTTCGTTAAGTCTTTCCAGCCGTCTGGCGATTTTCTGTGAAGTGTCCGATAATCCAGTTTCGCCTGTGCAACGTGCCTTTCGCATTTGCAGCCGAGTATTGCCCGTTTGAACTCGTCATCATCTTCCAGTGTGCGGGCTTCGGGACCCGCGACTAGGTGCCGCTCCCGTTTCAGAAACTCCACCCCGGCCGCGGTTAGACGCGGCTCAGAACCCAGCCGCGCTGACTCTGTTATCTCTCTCGGCAGTATCTTGCCTTTGGGCGTCGCCCGTTCGCACAGTTCCAGTAACGCTCTTTCTTCTGCCAGCTCAAGACCATTATCAAGAATGTCTTCCTGGAATCGGCCCTTACGCTTCAACGCAACCGCATTGAAGATATTGAGCATCGCCCCCAGGCTGCGCTGTCTGTTTGGCAGCAGTTGTATCCATTCGCAAAGGTGCAGGACAATCGAAACACGATTATCTGCGCCCTGCAAATTCCAATCGTCTATCCACAAGAGAAGGAAGGCAAGCTCACCCAAGAGGGCTTTGCTCAGTTGCCCCTGAAAATAAGCGGAGTTCACCAGCGCCGCGCCCTCTTTAGGAGATTTCCACTTCATCTCAAGAGGTTCCAGGGCTTTGACCTGGCCCTCAGTGTCTTGACTTTGTGGCTTCATGGCCCCGCCCTTTCTCTGTGGTCTCTGTGGCAAAGCCCCTGTCCAGATCGGGAAGCCAGGGCCGGCGGCTGGACTCGCTGCTTTTCGCGCCGCTGATTAGCGGCGGTGGAACACGCGCACGAAACGGGGTTACCACGGCCGCAGATAACATGCAAACCTTATTCTAGGACGCGGTAAACGGTGTAACAGCTGTAGATCGGCACGTTTTCGTCTGGATCCTCGTAGCATTTGACGGGGTTACCACACGCCAGATCAACTCCGCCGGCGCTGCAGCTGCGCGGTCGCGGGCGGGCGATCTACATCATGCGCACCCCGGCGGGCCGCCCTGACGTGATCGCGACTGGGCAAATGCTGGGGCGGCGGTTGCCGCGCGGATCGCCGCCACGTACGCTGGGCGGCCCAGACGCGAATTCTGTGCTGGCGTTTCGCGGCCAACCACGCGAAAAGAATCAAGACGCCCGCTACGATAATTTCCAACATATCTCGGCCCTCCCACGATCACGTACACCGGACGATTACCTATGTCAACCCAAAAACGCCGGCCCCGTGAGGGGCCGGCGATCCGCGCGATTCCTGGCACGCGGGCCTTGGAAGCCGGCCTGCCGCCCCGGAGGACAGCGCCGGCCGGTGGATCTATATGGCAACGTTTGCCATATCGTCTGCGTTATGCTCGATTCTAGCCGTCAGTTCAGCGCATAACCGCGCCACATGGTGGAGGTGGGCCAACCGTTCGCCGAACTCCAATTGCTGAACGTTCGTTCCGGCCCGCACGGCGGACACAATCAGCTCAGCCTGCCGGACGGCCTCATGGCGGTCTGCTATGGCCGCGCCGATGCGCGCAGCGTAACAAAATGTTTTCCTCATCGTCGTTCCTCCGGTTGTGGCTCCAAGTCAGTCCCCCGCGCGCCGCGAGCGGGGGGTGGTGGCTGTTAGTCCTGCGCTATGTGACTGGTTATGCCGCGCCGTTCGAGCGCAGCCCATACGCGCTCTAATTCCGCGCGCAACGCATCAAACTCCTGCTCTGTTCCAGGACCGTCAGTGCGGCGGTTCAACTCGGATTGTAACCTACGTTCACGCCTCACTAATCGTTGGGTGTAGAGTTTGGAAAACATTGTCCTGTCCTCCCTGGCGGCTCCAAGTCAACCCCCGCGCGCCGCGAAGCGGGGGACAGGGGCTGTTAGCCCTCGTCATCGTCACCCACGATGATGCCATAATCCTCTTCGCGTTGATTGTCCCGGCCTTGTTCCCCTCCCGCTGGCATTCCGCCAAATAGAGCTGCACGTCACCTATAGCGCAGTCGAACTCGTACCCGGCCAATTCGCGCCGCGGAATAGTGTGGACAAACTGGCGCAGCCAAGAACGGTATTGCCGCAAGCAGATATTGGGCTTCTGATCCGGCCACTTTGCCAAAAGGAAATCTTCGACCGCATCGGCCAGTGTAGGCACGTCCTTGCGCGACGTCTGGATTGTTGCCGGCCTTATCACGGGCGGCCCTGTTGGCCCAAAGGCCCGTTGGCGCGTGGCCTCACTCTGCGGGCCAAGCGCCCTATCAGCCACGGCCGCAAGGCCGCCGCGTAATCGGAAAGCACGGAACGCGTTTGGCCTTGGGTTCCAGATTCTTCGTCTGCCGGTCAGGTCATCCATGATCGCGCTATCCTTTCGGCTTATTCCCCGCCTGTAATCTTCTCCCCAGTGAAGGCGCACTTATTGCGGTAGTATTTGACCCGTTTCCCTAAGCGCCGGACTTCGCGCGCCGCCCGCGTCAACCGCGATAACCAACGATCAAGCGCAAGTTCCGCTTGCACCAGCTTTCCCGCGTCACGCCCTGAGCGCCGCCGCGCCTGCGGATCCGCGGCTTCCATGCTGCCATCTCCAACTTTCTTCTTGGCCATATCTCTTTCACTCCTTGCCGCGTCGCGGCAATATGCCACCGCTCCGGAGAGTCTGAGTACCTGCACCTGGCGGCACAGATCGGGCGGCTTGCGCTTGGCCCATTCTCCGGACGGTGGCTATTTTGTTGTGGTTCCTTAAACACGCTGCGCACTCAGGAGCGCCAGCACTGTATACACTATCTACCTTCGCTCCATAGTCAAGAACGTTCTTGGAAAATTTTGCGCCGCTGCTAGATTTTGAGCATGACGAAAAGGAAGTTTCGCCCCTACCGGCTGCCTGGCCGCGAATCCTACACGGTCACCTTCTGGCATCCGCTCTTGAAGAAACAGATCACGCGCGGGCTTGCCACAAGAGACCCCGCCGAAGCAGAAATTATCTGCACGGACCTTCACCTTCTTTGTGAAGACCCGGCCTTCTGGAAGGAAAACAGTGCTATACTTCGTGTCTTCCACCCAAGGGCAAGGGACGCTTTCTACAATGCACGGCCAGACGGCTATCCGGGTTTGCCCAGGGCGCCCCGGAAGGCTTCGGACCTTGAACGATTCACGCGGGTCAGCCGTTTGATCGAACAGCTTAAGACAGTTGAATGTGACTGCGTATACCAGCGGATCGTTGGAAAGGACCCTGACGTGCAAGCCGCGCTCTTTTGGGCATGGCCCGGATTCCACTTTCTACAATTGATCTCAGGAAAACTTGAGAAGGAAGACCGCGGTGATTATATGGAAGCCCTGCTTCTGATAATGAAGGTTTGGGCGGGGAGCATTCGCGCCGCCACGCGCGAACGCAAGAACCTTGAAGCACAATTGCGCCTCATAGTCCCCAAGGTGCCGACTCGGAAACCCAAGCGCAAGAAACGCAAGCGATAGGCCGCCCGCGGCCGTCGCGGCCCTGGTGGACGCCGGCATAATGAAGCCCAGCGCCGCGGGCCTGGCCTTCAGCAGCCGGCAGATCGGCAGCCAAGCACACCCGGTGGCCCTGCTGTGCAATCCCGGCAGATCGTGAGCCTGGCCAGTTCCGCGGGCCTGGTGAAGCTTAGCCCGCGCCAAAACAGGCCGGGAATTGGCCCCAGCGCGCGCCAGGGACACGATCTGACAGCTAAACGAGTAAAGATAGCCCTGGCAGCAGGAACGTGCGTAGAACGCGGTTAAATCGCTGCCGCGCTAGGGTCTACTTCAGGCGAAAGAATCGCCGCGTAGTGCTCGCGTACTGTTGAAGGGTTATCCCCAAGAATTGCCCCGACAGATTCCGTACTCAGACCGCTCCGCAGGAGAATCGAAGCACAGGTCCGGCGCCCCGTCCGGCAATCCACCTTCACCGTTATGCCGGCTTTGGATGCCGCGCCAGTAAGGCGCCCGTTGAAGCGCCGGTTGTAGCTCTTGGGGTCCTTCCAGGGCCTCCCCGTTTCCGGCTCCGGGAAGACGATCTCGCCTGCTTCAAGACGCCGCTTGATGATTGCGCGCGTCTGCACGGGCACGCTGATAGTGCGGGTCCCCTGCTTCAAGGTCAGGTGGCCCAAAGGCGCAAGTGTGACGGTGGCCACCTCAGGCCCGAAGTTTTCCCGTTGCAGAGTCAGCAGTTCATCCGGCCGCAAGCCCAGCCCCATTTGAACACGGAATAAATCCTGCCAAGGTTGCGCCAGCTTGTCGGCCAGGGCCTCTGCCTGTTCTTTGGTAAGCCAGCGGATTTGCCCGCGGTCGCGTCTCAGTTCTAGGCGGGTGACTGGCGCCACGGCCTTGCGCTCCAAAGCCACGCCCGAGTCCAGCAGGAAGCGCAAGACATGCCGTCGAATCTGTTGGCGCCGGCTGGCCTTTATCGCGGCGCCCTGGTGCGTCTTCAGGCCCCGCAGCCAAGCGTCTATGTCCCGCTCGCGGCCGTCCAGGGAATCCATAAAAGGGAATCTTCCTGCGAAGTCCCGCACAAAGCGTTTCAGGTCATAACCCACAATCTTCATGTGATCTGAATCCCGGCCCGTGTACCCTTTGAGCCAAGCTTCCATAGCTTTCTGAAGCGCGGCCTGCGGTTCATTCGTCCGCAGCTTGCGCCCGCGCCAATGCGCGATTTCCTTTTGCAGCGCGCGTATTTTTTCCAAAGCCCTGTCCCGTTCGCCGCGCGTGGTCAGCAGGTCAGCGGCCAGGCGCAAGACGGTTTCCTTGGTCACTGGCAACTGTTCATCGCTGTATGTGACGATCTCCGGTTTCTTCGGGTCCCAGCCCACTTCTTCCCGCGGTGTAGAGCCAAGCCAGGCTTCCCGCAGTTCTTGCGGAATATGCTCGGGTGGCGCCTGCCAGTATTCAGGATGAAGAAATATCTCATTCAGAAAGGACAGCGCCCTGTCAGCCGTGCCAGGGTCCTGCCCCAGCACGATGCGCATCGGTTTTTTTCTTTTGCCCGTGCGCCGCTCGGCTTTGCACACTGCTTTTCTTTTTTTGACCGGTTCTGTATTGTGCAAAACCGGATGCAGAAAGTAGGTAACGAAGCTGCGCCCTTCCGGCTTCCAGCTTAGCGGTTTTCGCGGCCTTCCCATTGGTGTACCTCCCAGTCAGTTTCTGGGAGTAGATTATACATAGATTAGCAGATTTGCCAAGCACTAAATAAAACAATCCTCTTCGTGAGAGGGGCTTTTTCACCTATGTCATTGGGGTGTAAGGGAGTGCCGAGGAGGAGAGTCGAACTCCTATGGGTGTTACCCCACTAGCTCCTGAAGCTAGCGCGTCTGCCAGTTCCGCCACCTCGGCACCGTCCGCTGTCCGCTTGCCGCCTGCACAGCGGGGCAAGGGACCCACGGTCTTTCCAGTCCTCCTAAGTATGTAACCAGATCGAGCGCAGGAGTCAACTGAGTTCAACGCTGCGGCTTCTCCGCAGCCGGGTCGTCCCTGAAGAGGCGCACTCCCTGAAGGATGCGCGAAACCGGATTACGTGCCAGATCCATTAGCACCTCATCCGCGGACTTGAAGCGCTTGTCCGGATCCTTCTGCAAAGCTGTGAGAATGGTGTTCTCAGTGAAGACTGAAATCCTCCGATTGGCTTGCCGCAAAGGCGGGGGGGCCAGTCTAGGGTTAGTCTGCTTTGACACAATCTCTGCATCCGACATGCCGCCAAACGGTTGGAACCCCGCAGCGCACTCATACATCGTGCAGCCCAAGCCATACATGTCTGTTTTGGGGGTCGCCCGTTTGGTGACGAACATCTCCGGGGCCATGTACGGCAGGCTGCCTTCCAGAGAAGGACGGAAAAGCCTGAAGGCCCTGTAATTCTCGGCAAACCCCAGGTCGAGCAGCTTCACCACGCCTTCATCAGTGATCATGATATTGTCGGGCTTTACGTCCTTGTGGCAGACCCCATACTTATGGAGGAAACGCAGTCCCTGAGCCAGCCCCATTGCCAGTTTCAAGACATCCGCCTCAGCGAGTTGCTTCTTCTCAACCAGGATCTCCCGCAGGGAACGCCCTTTGACATACTCCAGCACCAGGAAGGGGAACTTCCCGTCCCGACCGACCTTATAGGTGTGCACTATGTTCTCCTGCCGTCCCAAGCGCAACCCTAACGCACCCTCCCGCTTCAACCGCCAGTATTCTTTCCAGTTGGCGATGTGCCGTTGGTGGAGGCGTTTGATGCAGACGACGTTCCCGGTGTTCCTATCCACACCGACGTATATCTCAGCGCAGGCCCCTTCGGCAATCTTGGTATTGATGGTGTAGCCTGGAATGTCCAGCATGATTTCTTTCTTACAGCAGACCTGCCCCCGCCTGCAAGCTCATTCGCACAATGTGCGTGACCTGCGGCCTGGCCCACCCTGCGCATATTCTACAAGCAAACTCGGCGCATTTCAGAGACATTTCTAAAGAACCCACAACTCCTCAACAAGTATCCGGCTTTCGCTCTTGCGGCTCTCCCGCCAATGGTTATTGTCGAAAGTTCTGAGGCGCTTTGGGGAAGCACAGGTTGAAGGCTCCACACATTTTTCTGCTCATTTTAGCCTCTCTGTTGGCCCTTGCATGGTTTAAGGACACCCCTCCCTCGCCCGTCCAGTTGCGAAACACAGTGACGATCACTTATTGGGAGAAATGGACCGGCTTCGAAGGTGAAGCCATGAAAGCCACGATTGATTACTTCAATGACAAAAAGATTAGGAACAAAAAGGGGCAGGTCATCCACTGCGAATGTCTGACAACCACGAACGTTGACCGAAAATCGCTGTTGGCGATCGCAGGTGGGCAGCCGCCGGATCTGGCCGGGTTCTGGTCCTTTAACACGCACCTTTTCGCGGACATGGGCGCGCTGCTGCCACTGGACCACTTCATTGAGAGCGAGGGTCTCACGGTAGACCAGTACATGAGCCGGTATGCCCCTGTGTACCGCAGATCCTGCACCTACCGTGCGGCCGGCAGGCCGAAGGAAGAAGTTTGGTGCCTGGTTACGACCCCCGCGACTGTGGCGCTGCACTGGAATAAGGAAATGTTCAAGGAAGCGGGCTTGGACCCGGACAGGCCGCCGCAGACGATTCAGGAACTGATGGAATACAACGAGAAGTTGACGAAGCGGGACAAGACCACCGGCAAGATCATCCAGATGGGCTTCCTGCCCATTGAGCCCGGCTGGTGGAACTGGGCCTGGGGCTATTACTTTGGCGGCAAGTTGAACGACGGGCTGGAGAAGGTGACGCCCAACGATCCCAGGAACATTGAGGCCTGGAAATGGGTCGTGAGTTTCACGGAAGGCTATCGGCCCGAGGTGTTGCAGGCCTTCTCTTCCAGTTTCGGGTCGGCCTTCGATTCGCCCCAGAACGCCTTCATGTCGGGCAAGGTGGCCATGGTGGTGCAGGGCGTGTGGATGGCGAACTTCATCCGCTTCCACAACCCGAACCTGCAGTGGGGTTGCGGCCCCATGCCCGCGGCCTTCGACACGCACGGACAACCGGTGACGGTCGCGGAGATGGACGTGATCACCATACCTAAGGGCTGCAAGCACCCGGAGGAAGCCTGGGAGGTGATCAAGTTTGTCAACTCGAAGGAGGGCATGGAATACGTCTGCGGCAAGGCGACCAACACGGTGACCGGCAAAGAGAATAGCGGTGGCCAGGGCAAGCTGACGCCGTTCCTGGAGGTTGACGATGAATGGGTGAAGCGCCATTCGCACCCTTACCTGCGGGTCTTCATTGACTTGGCGCACAGCCAGAACGCCGTGGGCACGCCACAGTTGGCGGTATGGGATGAGTACCGGGATGAACTGGATGCCGCTTTCCAGCGCGTCTGGCTCAAGCAGGCCAGCCCTGAAGAGGCTTTGCTGGGCGTGCAGCGGAGAATACAGCCGAAGTTGGACATGGCGTTGAAGCGCAGACATTTCCGCGAAAAGGGGGAGTAGGCGGCATGGTTCGCCACAGAGGCACAGGGATGAAATTTTCGATTCCTGATTTTCGCTTTTCGATTGCCTGGCGCCGCCTGTTGAAAGCGAAAATCGAAAATCGAAAATGCGCACCCGTGGCAGGTGAGGAGGATTAGGATGCCCGCAAGAGACAAGCAGGTGAAGGGGGTAATATTCGCGCTGCCCTGGGTCATCGGTCTCGGCCTTTTCACCCTCTACCCTTTTGCGGCGTCCATGTACTATGGCTTCACGGATTTCAGCGTCCTGCAGGCCCCCGCTTGGATCGGCGCCACGAACTTCGAGGAGATGGCCCAGGACACGGTGTTCTGGAAAGTGCTGAGGAACACTCTGCTCTACGCCGGCCTTTCGATTCCCGCGGGGATTGTCGTCTCCCTGATTCTATCCCTGGCGCTGAACGGCGTGCGGCGGGGCCAAGTGCTGTACAGCGTGATCTTCTACCTGCCGCAACTCATCCCCAGATCGG
>Ga0209777_10002367_pt1 | contig 24979 bp, 32 predicted proteins | sample FrelakmetHBP12HB_FD_187147 | JGI IMG/M metagenome (GOLD analysis project Ga0209777, IMG submission 187147) | Freshwater lake sediment microbial communities from the University of Notre Dame, USA, for methane emissions studies -HBP12 HB (SPAdes)... | ecosystem: Environmental > Aquatic >... | reverse complement strand
ACCTGCCTCCAAATCCCTGAGAAGGGATATTTTGAATTCTCGGCTAAATTTCCTACGTGTTTTTCCCATTTGACACCCCTAAGTATTTGTTGCTTAACTTATTGTCCACTTTCAGGGGTGCACTCCAAAATCTGCATTACTAGTAGTAGGGTAGCCAATAAAAGGCCATCCAGTAATAGTAATATCCTGGATTACAGGTACTTTAATATTTGTAAAATATTCATCGATTCCATACGCTATTCCACGATAGTTTTTAGCTACTGCACGGAAATGATAAGTTGTAAGCTTAAGTTCTTGAAGTGTTTGACTGAAGGACCCAATTGTTTTTCTTGTCTGATGCATAGTATATCTTCCATACGATGTTGTTAACCCGTATTCAAACCAAACTTCACATGAAGAAGCCCCCCCACCAAGACAAGCAAGGTAGCCATTCACTGTAGCAGTAGAACCTCCAATTCTCGTAGCAGGATTTGTAATGACAGCTATGCCACCTGTTGTGGTGAATGATTTATCAACCCCATAGGTTGTCCCAGCACTGTTCTGAGCAACAGCACGAAAATGATAAGGCGTCTCTTTAACAAGACCAGTAACACTTTGACTGAAGGACCCTTGGGCTGTTATTGGCTGATGAGGTGTAATTGTTCCATAGTCTGTTGTTGGTCCGTATTCAAACCAGACGTAACAGGATGCTGCATTCCCCATGTTGTCAAGGAAACCATTCAACGTAGCGGTTGTATCACCGATACTGGTAGCAATCATGGTGGTAACAGCTGGTGCAACGATGCCACTTAATACAATTTCAAGTTCTGGCCCATTGCCGCTGTTTTCTTTGGATGTGAAAACGGTTTCGGGAATACTATAAGATCCCCAATAATTCTCATCAGTTATTTTCCATCCATTATTAGGATGGTCATTAATAAAATTTTGAACATCATTTGTAACATCCCAAGTCATCCATCCCCCTGAACTAGGAACAGATGAATAAGTAGTTGGTGAAGTTGCATAAGATGGTTGTGTATTCCATGTTATTGTTCCTTCATTCCAATAACTTGTTGCCTGATAAAGATTTAGATGTCTACCAGCAGGATCTGTTTGAGAATAACCCAAATAATTTATTTTTAAATATGCAGATGAAATAATAGTTCCAAAATGTATAGATGAAACATCAAATTTAATCAATGAATCCCAAGCCCAACCACTACTTCCACCAGGACCATATTCATTTCTTACATGTAAATTTGCATCTGATCCATAATGTATTTCTGGGTTATCATGTTGTATTGTTGAATCATCAGTAGGATTGAAAACAAGTGATGTAGACTTTGCTTTACCAGTTATTGTTAATAGATTCGGTGTTACACTAGCCCCTATAAATAGCCCTATTATTCCAACAACAATTCCTTTCGTCCACAATCCATTTCGCATATTTTTATTCCTCCCCGATAGATATCGGATGGAATTGTTATCCTGTAGATTCATTTAAATGTTTGGAAAAGATAAAAATACAGTAAACAGAAGCAATTAACACGGTTTTAAGACTCAATGGTTTTTTGTGCGAATCAAATAATAAAAATAAAAAAGGGAAGAAGTCCTCAATTATGAGTAGTAACCACCGAATTGTAGGCTAGGGTCTCCGAAAAGTGCCCAGTTTGTGATACAATCTGCGTCGAGTAGACCTATGTGGTGTTCATTAATATACTTTGTAATGGCTTGGCTGTGAGCTTTGGCAAGGTTTGTTACGTTGTTATTACCAATCTGCCAGAAAAAGTTCGTCTCTAGTGCTGCACTTAACGAAATTGGATTGTCAACACCTTCATCCTCACTACCAAGGCCAAAGCCAGTATCGCCTGCTGAAGCGATTGCACCACCACGGGGTTTTACTACAAGACCCCAGCAAAAACAGACCGGGTAGGGATAACCATAACAGAAATATTTGGTTCCTTTTTTGTCTAGAAAATTGGGAATTATGGATATATTGTAGAGACCATTGTGGCATCCACCGACAACCACTACTGGTAACTTATCTCCATTCAAGATATCTGGGAAATATTTAACGGTCAAGCCGCCAGTCCAGTCTTTAGGGTAGACTCCATCAAACCATATCGTATCCCAAGCTAAGGGATTCCCATGACCTTCAAAATCAACAAAACCAGCGCCATTATTTATTGAGTTTGTGATATTCGTATGTGTTGGAGTCAGACCGAGATGATTGTATCTATATGAAGAGTAACATCTTAAAAGCTTCAAATCAGGGATCGCATTCTTTGTATAATTGTACGTGAGATCACATTGGTATTCACCATCAGGTTTCCCTGCGTAATAAGCATAGGTTTTCCCACCGCAACCAATGAAGGTGTTATACCAGGGTTTCGCAGCAGGCCCAGTACTCTCATAGGTAAGAGTCTTGTTCACGACCACCTTGACCTCATTTACAGTGGTACATGGGAGTCGTGAGACATAGACCTCAGGATTCATATCAAATACATCATCTGCAACACCTGATACATTCCAAGCGGCGTAGACACCATCATGATTGGAATCCCAGCTATCAAATGCTCCAGTTGCATTATATAAACACCCATAATAGAGGTCACAGAGACACCCTACATCACCAGCTGGAATTCTAATACTGACGTATCGGACAGGGACCCACCATGCCTTCCAGCCCGCGGAGATCGTATCCTTATCTTTCGCATAGAGATGAGATTTTAACCCACCGACAAGCATGACGTATTTGATACCCCAAGTATCATACGCATATTTAATGAAATATTTCACTTGCTCAGGTTGGTCATACCCATTATATTCCTTGAGAATATCCTCAACACTCTTAAAAATTGTTTTCACACCTTTCGCGTTCTTTTCAGCAATAAGAGGCCGGAGATTTGATTGAAACTTCGCAGGAGCGATCACCACCATATCATAGGTATTAAGAGTCTTTGGCTGTGTTTTCGGTGCATTATACTTCACATGAATCTCAAAATCATCCGCATATGTAATGAGACTATTCGCTGGTGAGTATCAAACAGGATAACATACTACTTTTACAAACGTTACTTCCTGATCATTCTCATTCCGACCTGCACCCAGATCATAACTATACCAGCTGCTCGGATACAACGCAGCACTCCCATACACAGAAGAATCCTTCACATACGGTGTACTCTCACTCAGGTCTGATAACGGAGCGATACGAGCAGGGATCACCTCTTTCGTAAGAGTCATGGTGCCGATACCCTGAGGACTACAGACCACCTGGATATTCGTCGACCCAAAAGGAATCTGATACGTCTTCACATAAATCGGTAACACCGGCTTATTCGGTTCCAGTAACTGTGTCGTCGCACCATTCATCTCTAAAGTAACAAACCCATTTTTTTCTTGTTGTGTTGGCTGTGACGAGAAAAGAACCGATGTTGACTCATTTTTCACGATCATTGCTTGTGTAATAGAGACATTCGTAGTGAACGCAGCTGCTCCTAACCCACTCAGAACCAAAATTCCAATAACTAATATTGATATTGTTTTATTCATAAGTTTTCCCCTATTCTTAGGTATTTATATGAATGTTCTCCTTTAAAAACATATCCTAAAAAAGAAACAGAATTTATCAATTGAATTACATTTTGAAATTCTATTAACGAATGTTGGATGAAAAAATATTTCTTAAATTTTTAATTGTATATTTCCTGTTATTTTTTCTGAAAGTCTTCTTTATTAAATTTATAAAAATCTGGATGAATTAAAGAATAGATCATAACAGGTTTTTTGTTTTGTTGTTTAAATTCATTCAATAGTAATATTTGATTCACCATATGTTCTGAGACGTTAGAAAAATAGTAATTCATAACAGGTGCATTGTTTGAAATATTACATAATTTTTCCATTAATAAGTCATCAAGAAACTTTGGGAATTTTCCAGAAAAAATAAAATTTTTACTCCAGGAATCGTATAATTGAATATCTTCTGAATTATCCTTAGCACCATCATGTAGTTGTTTAGTTAATTTTTTAAAACATAATCTTTGAAGACATTCATAGCATATGAAATCTAAGATAAATTCAATGCCTCTTGAATCACGAATTAAATCAACATTTTTTTCAATAACAAATGTATAATATGCATAGAAAAGTAACTTGAAGTCATTAGAACTTAGAAAATTTTTTAATACTATTTCTTCGTTCCTTGTTAATTTTTTCTTATGTTTTTTTAATTCATTGAATACTATTTTAACTAATATCTCATTATTTGTACTGTAATAGATTCGCCGTCGGGCTCTTTCATCTTTTTCTTCAGGATGCCAGTCAATTCTATAAATCCATTTGTTTTCTTCAAGTTTTTTTATCTCACGATGAACCTGTGGAGCCCCGATTACTTGCTGGGGGTTCTTTGAATCACCGTAGATTAACTTACATATTTCTTGCGCATACCTTTCTACTCCATAGATAGAAACATATATTTTTTCGGCTAAATTCGACATTCTCTCCATATAATCACCAAGTTATAGTAACAATTTTCTTGAAATAGTAACATTCTGTTAATATACCAGTAGTTAATATACTTATCTATTTGTAGTAAAATGAAAATAAATAAGGAGAAAAAAATGCTAAAGAGAACAATAACCAAAGGACGTCTGTCTGTAACTGTTGATAAAGAATATATCGACATAATTGAACAGATACGAGGATATGCATCAAAGTCAATGTTTGTGAACGAGTTTTTCAAAAAATTTCTCGATTTTCAAACTGCGAAGGAAATATTTCAAGGGGGTAAGACTTGAGCATATTTTCCTTTTTCTTAGATTATTTCAGAGGTTTTGGCTATGGATACCCAACCAATTAAACAGGACATCATTTTCTTCGATGACGGCGAAAGCATCAAACGCAAAGCCGGTTCAATAACTAAAATCGAAGACGGGCTAATCTTTTTCTCAGAATATGGTAAAATTCAACTTATCCCGGTTTTCCGGGTTGTAAGAATCGAAAAGGGAGGGGATTGATATTCTGGAGAAAAACAGTTCTAACACAGAGAATTCCAACAAAGGAATGGAGGAATTTCCCGATGTCGAGGCACAAAAGGAGAATGAATGTAAAACACTGGCAACAAAAGAAGTATGGGAAACAGGTGTACAACAGGAAAAAGACGAATATGAGTTGCTTAAAGACCCAATGCTTCTGTTAAAAATAATCCAAGAAATTCATAACCGAGGAGTACAGGGAGAAGAGGACACCATCCTGGTTTTAACCAATAAAATCATGCTACGACTTGTTAAGAATTATTCACCTACGAGTAGTAATATCATAGTGTCAGATGAAAGCGGAGGCGGCAAAGACGTCATAGCGAAGGCAGTAACAAAACTCCTTGTACCTGAGGAGAAACTATTTCACAGAACTCGTCTTTCTGAGAAGGCATTAGAGTATTGGGGAACAGATAAACCTAAGGACTGGACATGGGACGAACATATATTCTATCTTGAAGACCCTGAAGAAGAGACGTTAAAATCTCAGGCTTTTAGAGTTCTTGCTTCTGGTGGAAATTGCACAACGACCGTGAAAGATCAGAAACTCTATGAATTACAGGTAAAAGGAAAGCCAGTGATTATCGTCACGAGTTTAAACGCTTCGATAGACGAAGAGGGAGGACGACGATGGGATGCTGTAAGAGTAGATATATCTCAAGAATTAACAAGAAAAGTCATCCATGAGAAACTGAAAAAACAACTGGGAAAAATATCTGATAAATCTAACACTTTTTTACAACATGCACTACAAAAATTATTGATATCCTATGATGTCGTAATTCCTTTTGCTGAACAACTATCGAAGAATTTACCGTTAACGCTAATAATGCGTACGCAAGTTGACAAACTCTGCGACTACATAAAAGCGAGTGCGATATTACATCAATATCAACGTGAAAAAGATGAAGATGGGCGACTCATTGCAACATGGTTTGATTATGACTTCGCAAGGTTCATTTTTATCAAGTTGCGGGATGCTGAAGGGAAAGCGTTAAATAAAGATGAAGAAGAATTTATCGAGGTATTACGAAAGGCAGGTAAATCTCTTTCTATCAAAGAGATAAGTGAAAAATATAAAAGACATGGTCGGAAGTGGATTTATGAGCATCTTGATTCATTTAAGAACAAGGGACTTATAGAAGAAGAATATGAGAGAGACGAATACGCTAATAAAGATATTTTAAAACTAAAATCATGCTATGGTTATTCTGCTATTGAATTACCAGAAAGTTCGGTTTTCACTGGTTTTCACGTCAATGGTGAAAACCAAAATAAGGAAGGTTGTAACGGTTTTCACGGTTTTTTCCAAGTATTAGAAGAAATTAATAAAGAAAGACAAAACCATGGTCTCTCACCCTTAAAGTTGGTGAAAACCAACAAAACCGATAATACCTCTCTGTTGGAGGTTTTTACCACTGAGAACAAAACCACTCAAAACCCTTCATTTGAACAGGAGAAAAAACCATTAAACGAGCGAATCAATGAAGTAAAATCATACATTGAACAAGTAATATCAGCAGGTAATGAAGGTGTTTCTAAGATTGTACTTATTGATCACTTTGATGCAGATTTCATCGCTAAACTCATTGAAAAAGAGTTATTGGAACGGTTGCCAAACGGTAATTATAAATGGAACGAAAATGCGACGTAGCCAAACCAGTGATTTATTAAATAACCAATACGATTCAAATCCTACCAATTCAGTTGATTTGGTAGGAGGACAAAAAGAAAAATGGAAAAACGAATCGAGATTAGGCGAGAACTTGTTGACAAATCTACCCCAACCAGGGGAGGATTCGGTGAAACAGGAATATGATTTAGAACACATAGATAGACTTAACTTCCCTATATATCTCGACCCAAAGACAGCAAGTTTTGAGGATATACGAATCCATGCCCTTCTAAGGCAACGACTCGCACCAAAAACAACACAGAACCATCTCAAATACCTCAAGTTCATGGAACTCCATCCATGTCCTGTGAATCTCAGGGAGCCATCGAAGCAGAACTTCCTGCATCATATGGATTACAGGGAGCAGGTGGAACATTGCGGTAATGGCGCTTTAAAACATGAGAATGAAGCGTTTAGAATGTATCTCCGATCCATCGGAGTCAATCCAGTGGAATACTATTACAAGCCACCAAGACGACAGCCCAAAGAAGTTCCAATACCATATCCTGACCAAGTTCACCAGATGATCCATACAACCTATTCAAAGGACCGTTATATGAACGCACTTATCCGGTATCTACTCTGTCATAACCATGTGATCGGCTGGAGACCACCATCTGAGCCAGCTATCGCAAAAACAGGTGACGTGGACCTTAACCATGAGACACTGGTCATTACGAGTCCTAAGCTCCATTACACGACCCGTACAATAAGCATAAGCGAGATATGCAACCAACATGATAATCCGAGTCTAAAGAATTGGCTTGAGACCTGGCGACCAATGGTAGCAAATCAACACAGTCAGGACTTCTTATATCTACGACCAGATGGACACCCATTCAACAGCGATTCACTCAGGATGTTCCTATATCGCAATGCACAACCAGCCATCCAAAAGATATTCCCAGGCTATTACAACTACACCAGCAGGCATTTCTGCGCTATAGCCCGGTTAATTAGAACAAAGCTGGAATCAGGACATTTCGATGAATACGAAGTGATGAATTACCTTGGACACACTAAAACTGATGTGACAATGACGTATATCAAAAGAGCGAAATTCTACTATGATCAAGCAAGCTATGATTGGATCAAGCGCGTCCTCACTAAAACATATCATGGGTGTTTTGAGGAAAACGCGCAGTCCATAAAAATCGACACAACCCAAAAAACAGCGTTGTCGATTGGATTTACTCCATATGACTTGGAGCGCCGTCCGCCGGACTCGAACCGGCGACCGTTCGGTTAACAGCCGAGTGCTCTACCAACTGAGCTAGGACGGCAATACTTCACTTTGATAGCGAATGAGAATAGCATTTTGTATTAAAAGGTTACTGGGAAGAGCGTTTTATTCAGCTTAAAAGAAGTTCATTATAAGAAAGCAGAAGAGGAATTATCTGTGTTTTATAAATTAAGTGGAAAAAAATATGTCGCCACGTTCTCGTGATTGGATTCTAGTAGGATCTCCTTTTATAAAAAGAAAATACTCAAAAGGTGAATGATGTTGTTCTCTTGTGCCGCATGGTTTCTTTCCTGTTCGATAATGTGCAACATTTATCTTTTTGATGATACGCACTCTTTATTCGGGCTTAATACGAAGCATAGAGAGTATCTCCCTTGAGAAACCGAGTAAACAACTCCAGATGCGACTGTTTTTTTCTTCTCCAAACAAAAAGCAGTGAGAGAGGACAAACAAGTTTAGTATGTTGAGAGCCTTAAGATATGATATCATAGATTTTACGAAAATTTGATAAATCTTTAAATACGAAGTATGGATGATGCAATCTATATGAATTTCAAACGATTTGACAATAAGGTTGTCGTCCGAATAGACAAAGGCGAAGAAATCGTTGACCAATTGAAAATCATTTGCAAGAAACTTGATATCAAACTCGGGTCAATCGTTGGAATCGGCGCAACAGATAAAGCCGTGATAAACCTCCTTAATACAAAAACAAAAAAATATCAGTCAAAAGAATTCACCGGAGATCATGAGATAGCGCCTCTTGTTGGGAATATTACCATGATGAATGGCGAGGTGTACCTTCATCTCCATGTCACTATTTGTAATGTTGAGCATAAGGCATTGGGTGGCCATCTGACTTCAGCGGTGATTAGTGCAACCTTCGAAGGAATCATTGATATCATAGAAGATCAGGTCACCAGAGAGTACAATGACGATGTCGGTTTAAACCTCCTAAAGCTTTAGTTGACTTGAGCTTTTACACAAATTATTTATACCTATGATGTTATACGATATAAGAAAAAGGTGTAAGTATGGACATCATAGAAAAATTCTTACAAAATTATAGCTCAAAAAACACCATTAAATCATACCGAGCATTTCTCAAGCAATATTTCAGAGTCATAAAACACAAACCAGATGCCTACTTCAAACCAAACCATGACTATGAAGAAGATGTCTTGAAGTACTGGAGATACCTCAACGGAAGACCACCAAAGACCATCGCGACCTCTATAGCATGTATCCGGATGTTTCTCAGCGAGAATGACCATGAGTTACCATCGAAGTATTGGCGAGGCATCCGCAACAGAACAAAGGGAACGAGAGCTGTCACTGAGGACAAGATACCAACGCTACAAGAAATTAAACAGATACTTTCACATGCAGACCTGAGAGGCAGAGCATTATTCTTGACCTTGCTGCAAAGTGGCATGAGAATCGGAGAATTGACAGAAATAAACATCTCAGATATAGACTTCTCGTTTAAACCAACGAAGATCCGTATACGTGCTGAGACCACAAAGACAGGGAACCAACGATATTGTTTTATAGGGAAAGAGGCAGCTGATTCATTAAAATCTTGGCTGGACCATCGTGAAACATTTCTTAATGCATCCTTAAGCAGAGCCAGAGCATTACAACGATATTATAATCGCGATCAAAATGGCAGAGTGGAGGATGACCGGGTTTTTCCATTCAGCATCAGCACAGTACGTTATATTTGGAACAATCTACTTGAAAATGCAAAATTATCAGAGAAAGATAAGAGGACGAAAGTACGGAAGATGCACCCTCATGTACTGAGGAAATATTATCGTACTCACATGAGCCTCTCCGTCCCTCTTGATGTTGTCGAGGCTCTGATGGGACACGAAGGATATTTAACCGAGGCATATAGACGTTACACTATCGAACAATTAGGTGAACAGTATCTCAAAGGAGAACAAGACGTATCTATCTTTTCATCAACATCAAAAGATCTTCAGGAATTAAGACAAAGCGATAAAGAGAAAGATGAAAAAATTAAGAACCTAGAAAATATAGTTGATGGGTTAAAACTCAGGGTTGACATGATGGAAAAAATAGAAAAAATAAATGAGAAAATAGAAAAAATAAAAACTACATCATAAATATTTTTTTCTTTTTTCTACTTTTTAATTCTTGTATATCTTTCTGCATTTCGATTAACTGTTTTTGCAGGTTTCCCATCGTTACTTTTTTTGGTGGTGTACTATGCAGGTCTGCTCCGTCTATCGTATCAACTGCAATACGATCTTCTATTGCTATTCTGATAAAATCAGCGACATTTTTGTATTCATATTCTTTAATGTGATCTTTTATTTTTTGTAATGCTTCTTTAGGAATAGAGACAGCTTGATAGGGATTTTCTCTTTTTTTCATAATACCTTCCTCAGTTTTGTATATTTACAATATCAATATAACAACAGGGGTATAAATAAGTTTTGTAGTTATACAAAATTTATTTTGTTTTGTATATTTTTGTAGACTTACAAAAAATATAAATACCTATTATGCAATGTCCTTTTTTGTAGAATTACAAAAACAGGTAATGAAAAATGACGAAACAATACATGGCAGTATCTGTCCCCTCTGAAATGATACCGATAATCGATCAAGCAATAGAAGGAAAAGGATACTCAAGTCGCGCGGAGTTTGTTAAATTCTGCATACGAAAAGAACTATCACGAATGGGAGGCAAAACATGAGTTTCTTAGGATACAAAGACGCGGATGATATGCTATCGCGCACAGGGAAAACACCCCAGGAATGTCTAAAACTCATCGATGCTGAATTGGAACGAATAAGGAGCAATAAAAACTAATTTTTCAAAGAGAGTAATGATATGGAAAATGATTTTTTAAATAAACACTGTAAACTTATAAAAAGTGATGGTTTTGTTTTATACGGAATATGCAGGGAAGTCACACCCATGTACGTTTTATTTGAAACTAACCAAAAAACAAGTATGATTGGTTTCATTGAAATAAGAGAATTATCACTTGACCCTAAATTTTATGGAGCAATGATAATATGAGTAAAAAACCAAAAATTGAAACAACATTGACGGAAGAACCTAATGTTTCTTCTGTTGAGGCCAGTGTTAAAACAAAAGAACCAGAGAAAATTAATATCGAACAATGTGAGATCACGACACCACCACCTAAGTTAATAGGCCTTAATGAAGCAGATTTTACACCAACTGCACCAGATCTGAAAATAAAGTTCATAAAAACTCAAGCGAATATTCCAATATGTAAACCTTCTAAACAGAATTACTTTAGGACACATCGGGATATTGAATTTTATTTACATACTCTTGTTTGGGAAAAAGATGGAAAAACCTACATTGTAACTCGTGAGGCACTACCATTTTGTGCAGAAGAGGTAAAACCCTTCAGGTATTTTTTAAGTATCTATCCTCAAGGAAGTATCTTTTTGTATCCACTTCCAGTAGATAGTGAGGAGGATGCAGGATCTCCAGGTAAACAATGGCATGATAATGATGAGAAAGTTATTATTGAAGCAAGAGAGAAATGGATCAAACGAAAAGCCGACAAAAGTATTAAAGGTTATCAAATGACATATCCAGAAGGACAAATACCAGAACCGCAATGGCCGAATTGGACACGACAGGAAATCTTCGACAAAGCCTTCAAAGATTTTGTTATAAAAGATGAGAATCACCCTGTAATAAAATACTTGAAGGGACTCGCTGAATGATAAAACCTTGGATCTCATACAAAAATATCATTGTCGTGGACTACGAGTTTATTCAAAAAGATGGTAACAGACCTATTCCCGTTTGTTACTGCTTTTTGAATCTACAAACAGAAGAGAAAGTCGCACATTGGGTAGAAGCTGATGACACTAAACTGTTATATCCAACAGATGACGATTCTCTCTTTGTAGCTTTTTTTGCTAGTGCTGAATTAGGTTGTCATCTAGTACTTGGATATGATATTCCTAATCATATCATTGATCTCTTTGTCGAAAGTCGATGTTTAACAAATGGTTATCCAATAAAAAGATCGTTAATTGATTATTGTAGATTCTTCGAGATATCTCATACTGAACTTGATTATAAAAACTCTATGAGAGAGAGGATACAGCAAGGATATCCTTTTACTGAAAAAGAGAAATCCGATATTCTTGAATATTGTATGAAAGATGTAATTATGACTGCTGAATTGTTTAAAAAACTCCAGAGTCAAATAAACAAATATGCTCTTCTTCGTGGACGTTATCAAGCATGTGTAGCAAGAATGGAGCATATTGGTATTCCAGTTGATACTGAATTACTCGAAGAATTGAAACTCTGTTGGGATATTATCAAAGAAGAGTTAATTTGGAAAGTGAATCAACATTATAATGTTTTTGAAGGAACCATTTTTAAAATGCATAAATTCATTCAATTGATAGAGAAACGAGGATATTGTTGGGAAGGAACTGACTCAGGATTACCAAGACTTGATGATAAATATTTTTCCAACCAAGCTAAAACCTATCCGGAATTAAAAACCTTACAGGAATTACGACATGCTTTAAATCAATTAAAATTAAATGATCTTTATGTTGGTGAGGATGGCCATAATCGAACTTTAATTTCCCCATTTCGTTCCATTACAGGTAGAAATCAACCTAGCTCTAGTCATTTTATTTTTGGTGCGTCTGTCTGGGTACGAGGTTTAATTAAACCTCAAAGGGGACAAGCTTTAGCTTATATTGATTATTCTGCGGAAGAAATTGGAATAGCCTGTGCTTTATCAGGTGATGAAGAATTAAAAAAGGATATCCTAACAGGGGATCCTTATGTTGCATTCGGGAAAACACTAGGAATTATTCCAGAGAATGGTACAAAAAAGACTCACCCAGAACAACGGGAATTATGTAAAATTCCTCTGTTAGGAATCAGTTACGGGATGACACCTTATGGCTTAGCTTTGAAGGCGAAAATCCCTTTAGTTTATGCTTATGACGTTATGAGAACTATGAGAAAGAAATACAAAAAACTTTATGAATGGCAAGATCAATTTGTTGGGAATGCAATATTATCTGGTTCTACTCACACACTGTTGAAATGGGATTTTAACACTTCTTTTGTAGAGAAAATGAATACTTTATACAACTGGCCTATACAAAGTTCTGGTAGCGACCTGATGCGTTTAGCTGTAACCTATTGTTTTGATAATGGTATAAAAGTTTGTTGTCCAATTCATGATGCTATTTTAATTCAGGCAAATGAAAATGAAATTAAAGAAAAAGTAAAAATTGCTCAGAATTGTATGGAATATGCAAGTAAATTTTTACTGGGTTTTGAAATAAAAACAGAGGCCACTATAATTCGATATCCAAATAGATATCATGATGAGAAAGGGAGAGGTGATCTGATGTGGAACTCTGTTATGGATATCCTGAAAAATATGAATCCCTCCGAGAAACAAGCCCGTATCTATGAAAAAATAATACCTCAAGTATCGTTAAAATCATGGGATAAAGAAACACCAAAAAAGAGACGTGGTAAATTTATAATGAAACCAGTAAATTCTTCTGAAAGATCAATGGTTGAAAGAATCAAAAAACAAGGTAAGTTTTCTTATATTGAAATTATGCATTTAATCCAAGCAGCAAAGGATTCTGATTTTGATATTGAGCATGAGGTTGACTGGAAAAACGATAGTTATCAAAAGATACTTGATAAGATTAATCACAAAGTTACTATGAAACAACTAACAGGAGAAATTTACTAGATGAATGCTGATTATTATTCTGGACATAAATTTGAATGGACACGAAAATTTATGAATGCAATTCCAAGGGATAAAGGTTTGAACTTGTCTAAAGCCTTATGTATTGCTGCAGTACTTCAACATAAATATATTTTAGGGAAAAAGAGAGAAGTAAAATTAGATCATAAGACTCTTAGAGAATTTAGTCTTAATAATAAAAATTTAGAAAAATATTTACCCTTTTTTGAGAAAGCAGAATTAATTAAATGGGATCGAAAGAGAGGCGCGGTTTATGAAATTTCTTTACTTTCATTACCACCTAACTATATAGTTACCAGTACAGAGACTAATAGAATTAAAGATATAAAGATAAAAGAAACCTCGGAAACAGGTTCCAAGGTTACCTCGGAAACAGGTTCCAAGGTTACCTCGGAAACAGGTTCCAAGGTTGAGAACATGAAGAATGGAAAGGGGAATGGAAGGAAGAAAGGAAGGAATGAAAGGAAGAAGGGAAGGAATGAAAGAAAGGAATGGTTAAAAGAGAAGAATAAAGAAATGAAAAGAAAACAAGATGAAACAAGAAAGATGGTGAAACGTGATAGGAAAATCGCAACTTTATTTGCAACTTTGTAATTTCAACTATACGAAATTTTGGAGCGTATAAATGGTCGATGATCGCAAACTTGGTGCAGGGTTATTAGCAGAAGAACGCGAAACAATTATTTCGTGGGACAAGGTTGAAAAATCTCTATTTGAGGGTGCGAAGGAACTCATTGAGGGTAAGAACCAAGAGAATCCCCAGAACCTAGGGAACCAACAGAACCAAGGGAACCAGGAAGATGAGTAAATGAAAGGAAGAATTGTAGGGTATAAAAAAGAATCTCTATTGGTATTGAAATATGGATTGTGGTCTATAAAGCACGATCCATACAATTACATTTTAAAAAAAGAGGGATCACATCGAGAGTACTATTATCCTTCATTAGAAAGTGCGTTACAGGATTTATTTTCGGAGCTTGTTTTGGATAACATACAACAAAAGGATGAATACACCGGTGATATTAAAGAACTCGGTAAAGTAATCAATGATACCAGACAGGAACTAAAACAAGCGATTCAATTGAATCCTACTGTCGTAGAATTACAAACTCTTGAGAATAGGGGTAAGACCTTAGGAAATGTATTAGATGTTTAAATACACTGTAATTAACGGTAAAAACAAACAAACTCAGTACGAGCGAGAATTATGCAAGGGATGTGTGTTTGGTTATGATACTACCAATCGTGATAGATTCATTTGCGAAGATTACAGACCAATAGTAACAGGTGCGAAATAATGAGAAAATGTCTTGAGTGCGGTAGAAGGTTCCAAAAAGGATATGTTTGCCCTTTTTGTTTCTCGCAGTATACCGTAGATGATAAGGGTGAACCATGATAACTAAAAATGAGATAGGGGAGGGTTCCACTAATAAATTCCTTGTACTCCGTTGTTGCGATATACTTGCTGATGCAATCGGACAAATATTATTTAGATACATCCACACCCTTACAAGAAATTCTTTGTTTCTTTATTGATAGGAGAAACTAGATATGAATGTGAATCGAATGACCGAAGTTGTCGGATCAAATGAAGCTGCTGAACAAATAGGAGAAGTAACCTTATTCGAAGAAATACCCCAAGAATGCTCTAAGGGGAAGTGATCGGTATGGATCACATTTTTATATCGCAACAAAACAAAAAACGGCTGGCAGATATTCGCAAGGAATACGAACTAAGGGATAACAATGCTGTGGTATCTGTTATTCTTGATGCTTTAGAGAAATACTCGGAACGATTTGGGACTATCGATTTGGATTTACCTGAACCTGAACCAAAAGGGAAACCCTTGCCTCCTAAAAGTGTGAAATCGGAGCGTATATAATGGGTTATGGTAGTGTCTCAACCCTCCCCTCCCATTTTATATTAATTTCATTCTTTCCAGTGAATAGTTTGGCTGTCAATTAACGAAGGAAAATGAAGATGAAGAAATCAAAAGAGAAGGGTATTGAGAAGAATTTATATGTAATTCTTTATGGTCTACTATGTCAAGGCAAGATTGCATAAGATATTGTAATCGCTGCAATAAGAAATTACAGGAACACGAAAACATAATGTGTGATCTCTGTAGGGATATCGTGTATGATTGGAAAAGAAAGAAGGATGGAAGGAATGAACCTTATTAAGAAGAAAACATCATGGATTTTATTTTGGATAATCCATCATACCGGATTTGGGTTGTTGGTTTATGCCGGATAAATCCTCGTTTGAAAAGCTACTCCGACTTGCCAGGCGATTTCGAGAGTTAGGGGAAACTAAAAAGAGCGCATTGAAACATGCAGCGGCAGAATTGAAAAAAAGGAAGAACGTTTGAGTTCACCGATTGTTAACCAATTTAACATTCGGGGAAACAGTGTTGTTAACCCGTTTAACAACATCTTAAACTATAAACCGTTTGACAGTTTGTTCGTAGAAACTAATGTAGCGTGTTCAACTGTTCAACACATTGGAATCCGCGTTAACCAGTTTAACAGTGAAGTTGTAAAACTGTTTTACAACTTCCAAGTCCGTTAAATAATTTAATGGTCTTTAATTTTGTTTACTTATTCAACGAAATTAGAATTCACCGTTCAACAGTTTAACGGTGAGTTCATCGATATCTTAAGTGATTATTGAAAAATAAATAAAATAGAAGATGCTGTAGTAATTAATGATAAAAAAGAACTTCTTGATGGCTATACACGATACCAAATCGCAATAGAATTGAAGATTGACGAAATTCCTTATGAAATAAAAACATTTTCTAATTCTAAAGAGGAAATGAAATTTATCATTCGCCATGGTTTATGTAGGCGACATCTTAATGATTGGCAAAAAACTACACTTGGGAAACAGTTACTGAAGCTTGAAAAGGAGAAAGCAAAACAACGACAGAGAGATCACGGGGGAACAGCTCCAGGAAGAAAAACACTTAGGGAAAATTTGAATACAAGTGATAAGGAGAGAGCAACTCAGAAAGTAGCGGATCAGATAGGTGTATCTGAAACGAAGATAAAAAAGAGAAATAAAATCGATAAAGTACAGGAACAAGTTAAGGATAATCCTGTACTATCGAAGAAACTTAATGATAAAATTACTGATGCAGTTAGCAATAAAACAACTATTGATGATGTTTATAAAACTGCCCTTAAAGTAGAGCAGAATAATTCTGAATTACCATTAAATCCTGATAAATCTCAAATACCCCAATTAAAAGAGAAAAAATGGTACCCATTCAAGTGCCCCCAATGTAAATATTTATTTCAGGTAAGAAAAGAAAAAGATAGTATTATTGTAAAGGATGTGAAACTATGAAAATATTCCATAAAAAAAGAAAAGTTACGCCGGAGCAAGTAAAGGAACCCCCAAAGGAACCCCTTCAAAAAGTACCAATGAACGAGGATCAAGTAGCAGAAGAGAAATTGGGGGGTGAGCTTCATTTTATTCTACTTCGTGTTACTAGCGGATTTGAATACGAAATTTATAACCGGCTCTCCAAAACAAAAGGGGTTATTGAAATTCATCCGTTGTTTGGTGAGTACGACCTGATTGTAAAAGGTATGTATGCAGATACTACGGAATCTGTTGAAAATTTTTTCCGGTCTATAAACGGTGTTACAGCAGTTTGTGTTTTGAAAAGTAAGGGGTGAAGAAATGAAAGTGCCAATGACTGAATCAGAATTTAAAAAATGTGATGAAACGATGAAATTTATTTTCACTAAAGATTTTCTCAATATCTTATCGAAGATTGGGGGGAAATTTCCAGAAAAGGAATACGATGCAATAGAAAAGAATGTTGAACTTAAAATCATGGAATATTTCAAAACAGTAAATAAAGAAATGATTTCAGCGAAACAACTCTGTCTTTTAATGTCTTACCATGCTTTTAGAACAGGTGACAATTACAATCTTTTGAAAGAAAGTGGTGTTATCAAAAAAAGGGAAATATCATGACTGTAAATTATGCGAAAAAAGCATTCATATCTGCGATAATGATTGGCGATTGTCCAAAATGCGGAAGTAACAATACTCATGATTGTGATGCTAAAGACAATACATGCTTGACAGCACAGCAGATAGACGACATTTGTGTAGGACACTGTGATGATTGTGATTATACTTGGTGCTTAGAATGTGAGATGGAACTCTATACAACATTTCCATGTAAACATTGGGTTATTTGTGATGAATGCAAAGGAGCTTGTAATTTTGAAAATGACATATCTAAATGTTCAACTATCAAAGAATGGCAAGTACAGGAAAAGATTGAAAAGAAAAGTAGAGAAAGGAAGTGAAAAAATGAAGACGTGGACATATGAAGCTAAAGGGGAAATAAAAGCAAAATCAAAAAACGAAGCAGCAGAGAAATTACACGAATTGTATGATGATTTTATTGATTCTTGTGTGATAATAAAAGAGAAGGGGTGAAAAAATGAAGATCACGAGTATAGACGATTATGGAACTATAGTTATGGTAATGGTAGATCAATCTCCTTTCGAGATACCTTTTGATCACCGGATGTTTTACAATATGCTTGATGGTCTTATTGATAGTGGCATTCTTAAACTTAAAAGTAAAAATCTGAATGTAGACGACCTTGTAGGAAAAGAAGTTGATTATGATACTGACAGTAAATATCTTTCTTTTAGAGAGGAGGATAAATGAAACCTACCCAAACAGTTTATTTACGAGATTACTTGGAGAAGTTGACAACCTACGAAGAATTAAAAAATATGTTGGTTAAAGAAGGAATTATGACCAATAGCTACAATGCTGCATATCTGAATTTGCGCGAGGCATATGATAAGTTGTGCGAAAAATTGTATAAGGAAGGGCGTGTGAAATGAAGAGAGATCAAAAAGAGATAGAACAACTACAGGAATATCTTGAAAATGAGAATTTTTTGTTGCCTCCTGGCGAAAAAATGATGTGCAGTACCATGCAGCAAAAGATTGTTTTACAGTTATTCCAAGCTACGATAATAAAGAGTATGAGTTTTCTTATAAAAAAGCACAAACAATGAGAAAAAATGTAAAGGAAATGGTAAGGAAAGCGAAAATAACCAGAGTTGATGATCTGGGAACGATTTTTATAGTGCATCTTGATGGGAGGGAACCTGTCTATATGGATCATCGTATGTTTAGGGATATGGAGGAATCGGAAGAAAATCTTGTTGGAAAATTAATAAAAGTTCATAAGGAGGATTCGAAAATGGAATGGATTGAATTTTTGGATGGGTAGTATGTCCAAAGCTTCTACTCTTTCAGTTCTTAAATATTTATATGATCACCCCATAGAAATTTATTGTTTTGAGGCTGTTCCTTCTGAAGAACGAAAGAAATATGTGCGGTATGTATATCGAGTGTTAGAAAAAATATCGGATGAACTTAGAGAAAAGATTTGTAAAAATTGTGTTGTGTATGTAGTTGATAATTTTTTTGGTTTACATCTTGATAAAAGTGATAAAGAAATTATTATTTTGAATTGGTCTTTACTGTTGTATTCACAGTTTTCGAGAAAAGAAATTTTGCATACTATCGCGCACGAGTTTGCTCATTCTATTCTTAAACATAGGGAGTTAACCAAAGGTATGCAAAGGGTTCTCGATATCGATCAAGAGCAAGAAGCTGATAATTTAGCAGCAGAATGGGGATTTTTTGAACCGGATAAGAAAACCAATGGGATATAAAACCGTGTCAATGCTTGACCGATACGTTCCGTTACTATCCGCAACCACAATTTTTTAAATCAAAAATTCGATTAATTTTACAAATTAATGTTACATTTGTTATATAAGTCATCGATATATTTATATCCGGATAGATTATATCAATTTGGATATTTTATTTAGGGAGGGAGAAAAAAATATGAAACAAAAAAATATTTTGAAAGACGCTGGTGTTGTACTGGTTGCATTACTGATGGTGTTAACAACTCTTGTTGTGGCAGCACATACAACAAATAATGGAGTTGTTCAGAAAAACGATAGTGCAGGTGCTCCGTTATCAATGGATCGTTTGACAACTCTAGGTAAAACGGTGCAGCTAAACCAAAACCTGGGCTTGGACGATAGTCAACATGATTTTGTTGTAAAACCTCTACCGGTCACTCAATCTAGTGACCAAATCTTCGCGAGAGCGTATGGAGGAACGGGGTATGATTTTGCTACCTCGATGACACAGCCCATAGAAGGCGGGGACTTTGCTGTGACTGGAGTCTGGGATTATTATGGAGCGTGCGATGCATTTATTGCCAAATATGATACGTTCGGCAATAAAATTTGGGTAACGGGTCTTGGAGGACCTTCACCATGTGTTTATACAAGTTTCTCAGTGATTCAGACTTCTGATGGAAATTTTGTTATAACCGGAGAAACTAATCTTAGAAGTGGTGGGAGTGGCGATATTTTACTGGCTAAGTTTAATACCCAAACTGGATCTCTTATATGGGGATTTGCAATTGGAGGGGTTGGCTGGGACCGAGGTTTATCTGTTATAGAGGATCACAGCGGCGATTTCATTGTGACGGGGGTGACAACAAGTTTTAGTTCAACATGGGATCTATTTATCGCGAAGTTCACGGTTAGTAACAGCGGAGTTTGTACTTGCGGTTGGGTAACCACAGTTGATGGACCGAGTAGATCTTCAAATGAGATTGGAAGCTCAGTAGCGCAGAAGTATGAGAGTACAACATCAGGTTACTATTTTTATGTAACAGGATGGACTACGGGTGGTGGCCCCGGTAAGGACATCTTGCTTGCCAAGTTTGATAAATCTGGTAATAAAATATGGGCAAATGCTTATGGAGGATCGGGAGACGATGTTGGTGAGGCAGTGGTAGCAGAGTATCCTGGGTTCTCCCTATCGCCCTCATGGTTTGCTGCAGCGGTTAAGTTTAACACGGAATTTGATGGCGTTTTTGTGACAGGATATACTACCGGTTTTGGCGCTATTGGCAAGGATCTCTTTGTTGCTATGTTTAATGATGATGGGTCAGTTAGTACCGGTTGGCTACCACAGAGACTTGGAGGACCCGGTGATCAGGAGGGTTCCTCTATAACAATTAACTTGCCTCATATTCTCTATATGCCCAATTTTGCGAGTGGTTTAATACAACCTCCTTACATGCCGTCACAGATCGTCGTGGCAGGGTCAACTGTAAGTAGTGCAGGTGATGAAGATGCCTTAGTTGCCGGCTTCGATCTTTGGCGGAATAGCTGTAATTGGGTAAAGTTACAGTGGGCTCGCAGTCTCAGTGGACCTGCTGCTGAAGGTTTTTCCTCTGTAAAACCTGGTATAGTGGCTGTAACCGAAACATTAACAAGTCCTCCAGTTTCAATTGGTTTTACAATGCCAAGTGGCAGACTTTTTGTAGCGGGTGCTACTAATAGTTGGGGATCAGGACAAGATGATATACTCCTTGGTACATTAGATCCATATGGACACGGCTGTGAGAAGGTACAGGTTATCAATCCGCCGGCTGATTGGTTTTCATTACCAATAACCTGTAGTAATACTTTGATTGTTAAAACGGGATTAAGTTTTCCATCAACCACCCCTATTTCCACTCCCTCCTCTCTCACTAATAGCGTCACCCCCAGGGACGTTGCTGGGGGTGTTTTAGTAGAACACACTGATCTTGGAGATATAAGTGATCCTGTTTATGCTTCATTTGCTATTATTACCGATATTCATCTCCATACTGGTTCGCTACAAAACGTAGTAAATTGGATAATTGCTAACAAAGTCATCCAAAAGATTCAATTCGTGATGGTTTTAGGAGATTTAACCGATGAAAACCCGGACCCCAACCATAACGGTTATCAATATAATGGTTATATCGACAATTTAAATGGGGTTAAGACCGCACTTCAACCTTTGAATGTCAATGGTGTTCCTTACATTCCTTTGATAGGGAACCATGATGTATGGTATGATGGAGTATCAAATATACCATCGGGGACGCCTGAGAAGATTTTTAATGATGTTTTTTCACCACAGTATACCTATTTATCTTCATTTCCTGACTGGGATAAGCAAATAACTAATCCACCTCCCTATCTCCAGAACTTCGCCTTTACCAAATGTGGGTATCACTTCATCTGTCTGGATACGGTTAGTAGAAGGGACTATGGTATGTCGGCTCACGGTTGGCCAGATATATATCAAACGGTTCCAGGTGGTACAAAGAACACCTGGGACTGGTTCACAAATCACATCACAACTTTTATTTCAAGCCATCCGGGCTCCTTATGGGATAAGAAAATTCTTATTTTTTCTCATTATCCTGTATCCTGCTTTGATGCGCCCCTGACTATTCCTCCTATGAACGCACCGATTGCCTTTACGCCTACAGATTATGAGAAAATTGGAGACTATTGTACACAATACTCTGAAAAAATCAGTAAATGGTTTGCTGGACATGTGCATATTCCATTGGAGGAAACCATATTATCCGAAAAATCTCCTATATACCCTTTTTTTATTTTTGACACAGTCGTAACAGCAGCGATCTCTCCATGGGCTCCCGAGCCTTTAAACCAACATCCTTTTGCTCCTGCACTCAGGCTGGTCAGACTTCATCTCCCCTGGTATTTAGAACCAGGTGCACCTCAAATACCTCAAATAACTGGTCCAGCTTCTGGAAACGCAAAAACAGTGTATGATTACAATATCATGACAACAGATCCTCAAGGTGATCAGGTATTCTATTTCATTGACTGGGGAGATAATACAAGCACAGGATGGATTGGTCCCTACACATCAGGGGAGACAGTAACTCAATCACATACCTGGTCCGCAAAGGGAAACTATACGATTACAGCCAAAGCAAAGGACACCGCTGGTCATGAAAGTGATTGGGCTACTTTCACAGTAACGATGCCATGCTCGTTCAACAAGCCGATGCCACAGTTCTTAGAGTGGTTGTTCCAGCGATTCCCACATGCGTTCCCGATATTGAGACATCTATTGGGATACTGAAAAATCCCAATCTATTTTTCTTTTAAAGAATGTTTTTAAGAAAGGAATGGTTACAAAAACGGGAGTAAAGAAGAGGAATAACCTTGGTTAAAATAATGAAAAAATATACAGATAAATATTGGTTAACATCTCAAGTTAATCTTCAAAAAGAACCTAGTGAAATTGCTAAAGAATGTAATGTAGCAACTGTTGAAATTTATAGACAACTAAAAGATTTTAATTTACTTAAACAATTAAAAGTAATTAGAGATTTAAAAGAGCATACAACCTACAGGAATAAAGAATGGCTAACCAAACAATGCATCACTTTAAATAAAAAACCTAAGCAACTTTCAAAGGAACTTAATGTAAGTGTATCTACTATTGATAAATACATTAAATTTTTCAAAATACCAGTACCAGGACGAAGGGGAGGAATATGGACGAATAAGAAGTGGCTAAAAAAACAATTACATGATTTAGGGAAAAAACCTCAAGAGATTGCAGATTCAGTAGGAACTGATAAAGGAACAATATATTTTTGGTTAAGAAGACATAAGATTGAAACAAAACAAGCAATTAGAAAAAAACAAATCGCTAAAACTTATGCAAATGAACAGTGGCTACGACATCAATATATAAATTTAAGAAAAACTGAGGAGGAAATAGGACAATATTGTGGGGTATCTGCTAGAACTATTTCTGTATGGTTAATAAAATTTAAAATTACAACCAGACACGGTTCTGAAGCAATATTAACAGGAAAAGAAAAATACACTAATAAAGAATGGTTAACAAAACAACGTCAAGAATTAAAAAGATTGCCCAGTGATATTGCAAAAGAATGTAATGTAAAAGAATGGACAATAATTGGTTGGTTATCAAGATATAAAATTTCTAGAGATACGCCTGTACAAATGGAGAAAAAGAATAAGACATATATGAATGAGACATGGCTTTATACTAAACATTGGGGGGAAGGAAAAACATTAAAACAAATGGGGGAAGAATGCGATTCAAACCATGTTACCATTCTGAATTGGATGAAACGATTTAAGATTCCGAGAAATGAACCAAGTGCTCATCAAAAACCTAGTGGTTTAGAACAACGCTTTATGCAATTTATTGAAAAACATCAATTGCCTTTTAGATACACAGGTGCAGATGATAGTGAAAAAATAAATACTTCATATAAAGGAATACCTTGGAATCACATTACACCTGATTATAAACATAAAAAGAAAAAAATAGCAATTGAAACCGCAGATAAACGAGATAAAGAAAGGAGGAGCCGTAGATATTGTAACAGTTGGCAGGATTGGGAAAACAAACGTATGAAGGCATTTAATAAAGCGGGATGGAAAGCATTAATTGTATGGGAGGATGAATTTAGCAAGAATCCAAATAAAATTCTATCAGAAATAAAGACTTTACTTGGTTGATAGTATGAAAAAACAGTTAGTAATTATAGGAATCGTTGCTCTGTTAATGAGTTAAGGTACTTTTTTCAACTAACAAGATTTTTAAAGAAGTAACCGCAGGGTTATAGTAATGTTGAAATGAAATCAGTCTCGTGATCTTATGTTACCATTGTGTCTAATTTTATATTTTACAAACATTTAAATGAAACAACAGGATAACAAACCGTGACCTGTTTTAACAGGGGAGGACTAAATTTATGAGAAATATAACAACATTTGTAATATGTATAATGCTGGTGACTTCTAGTTTATTAATTTTTATTCCTATTAAAAATGTAAAAGCTATAAATGAGCTTACATTAGGTGTACCTTTTTCCGACAAGTTAGTAGGGCCTCAGGACGTAAAATATTACCAAGTATGGGTAAACGCAGGTGAACATTTATTTGTTTTTTTGGATAAACAAGGAGTATGGACGTCTGATCTTGGTATCAAATACGGCGTGCTACCAACAAGGTCTAATAACGATGGCTGGTCAATTACTAGCTCCGATTCGATTGTCGAAATAAATATCACACAGGAGGGTTACTACTATATTTATGTCGGTTCTTATGCGGAGTACGGATATGGACCGTACAATATCACTGCTATGATCGCTTTACCTAAGCTTACGTTAGGTGTATCTTTATCCGATGAGTTGACAGGTCCTGAGGACGTAAAATATTACCAAGTATGGGTAAACGCAGGTGAACATTTATTTGTTTTTTTGGATAAACAAGGAGTATGGACGTCTGATCTTGGTATCAAATACGGCGTGCTACCAACAAGGTCTAATAA
>Ga0209777_10002366_pt1 | contig 24980 bp, 15 predicted proteins | sample FrelakmetHBP12HB_FD_187147 | JGI IMG/M metagenome (GOLD analysis project Ga0209777, IMG submission 187147) | Freshwater lake sediment microbial communities from the University of Notre Dame, USA, for methane emissions studies -HBP12 HB (SPAdes)... | ecosystem: Environmental > Aquatic >... | reverse complement strand
GTTGGTGCGGGAATCGCCGGCATTCAGGCGTCTCTCGATTTAGCCAATTCCGGAATGAAAGTATATCTGGTCGAAAACGGGATCAGCATCGGCGGCGTCATGGCGCAGTTGGACAAGACTTTTCCCACGAATGACTGTTCCGCCTGTATATTGTCGCCTAAACTGGTGGAAGTAGGGCGCCATCCCAACGTAGAAATAAAAACAAGACGGACTGTTGAATCAGTCGAAGGCGAACCTGGAAAATTCAAAGTTAAATTAACGAACGCCCCGCGTTTTGTTAATCTGAATAAATGTACCGGATGCGGTGATTGCGCCAATGTCTGTCCGGTTTCTGTACCTGCCGGCTTCAATGGGAACTTAAGTGAAAGAAAAGCGATCTACCGTCACTTTCCTCAGGCCATTCCCAGCGGCTTTGCCATCGACAAGCTGGGGACATCTCCCTGCAAGTCCAATTGTCCTACTCATATCAGCGTTCAGGGTTATGTGGCGTTGATCGGCCAGGGCAAATATAAAGAAGCTCTCAAACTTATCAAACAGGACAACCCCTTCCCGGCCGTCTGCGGCAGGGTCTGCAACCATCCCTGCGAAGCGGCCTGTATGCGGGGCAAGGTGGATGATCCCATCGACATCATGCATCTTAAACAGTTCGTCGCCGATTTGGACCTCAATGATTCCACGCGATTCATTCCGGAGATCAAGGAAAAGAAAAACAAGAAAGTTGCCATTGTCGGCGCAGGTCCCGCGGGTTTGACGGCTGCTTACTATCTGGCTATCGAAGGTTATGACATCACTGTATTCGAAGCCCTGCCCGTCGCGGGTGGATGGCTCTCTGTCGGTATCCCCGAATACAGGCTCCCGAAAAACATCATCAACGCCGAAATCAAGATCATCGAAGATATGGGCGTCAAAATCAAACTTAATACCAAGATCGGTAAGGATATAACCCTTGATGAGTTGAAACGGGACCATGATGCCGTATTCATCGGCGTAGGATCGCATGTCAGCAGCAAGTTAGATATACAGGGAGAAGATTTCGAAGGGGTCATCCATGGCATCGATTATCTCAAAAGAGTAAACCTCGGAGAGAAGGTTTTCCTGGGTAACCGTGTGGCCGTGTTGGGCGGTGGTAACGTGGCCATGGATGCCGTACGAACGGCCGTCAGGATGGGCTCCAAGGACGTGTTTATCCTTTATAGAAGGTCCCGCGCTGAAATGCCCGCGTCTCCTGAAGAGATTGAAGAAGCGGAGGCAGAGGGAGTCAAAATGGAGTTTCTGGCAGCGCCAATTAGAATCATCGGCAAAGACCACAAGGTGACCGGAATTGAGTGCTTCCGGATGGAACTGGGAGCGCCTGATGCCAGTGGCCGTCGTCGTCCCATGCCGATAAAAGGGTCTGAATTTATATTGCCGATGGACGCTATAGTGCCGGCAATCGGACAGACGGGTGATCTTTCCTTCCTTACCGAAGATAAGGAGATTGCGATAAACGCCGGGGTTATTTCTGACGTTGACGTCATCCCATCCCTGATCTTCGGCCGTGAAATACTTGATAAAGGCATCAAGTGGAATAATATCTCCGTTGATCCGGTGACATTTGCTACAACCGTACCGGGAATTTTCGCCGGCGGTGATGTGGCTACCGGTCCGCAGACGGTCGTCAAGGCCGTGTTTGCCGGTAAAGAAGCGGCTAAATCCATCAACCGTTATCTGATGGGTGAGGACATCAAAGCGGGCCGCGAAAAAGACTGGACCAAAGATCTGGCGGACAAGGCCGATGTTTCCAATATAGCCAAAGTTCCCCGTGAAAAATATCCCCTCATGAAACCGGAAGATCGCCGAACTAATTTTAAGGAAGTTGGCATCGGTTTTGACGAAGCGCAGGCCAAAGCAGAAGCACTGCGCTGTTTAAATTGCGGTATTTGTTCTGAGTGCTATCAGTGCGTGGAAGCCTGTATTGCCAAGGCAGTTGACCATGATATGACTATCGAAGAAGAAACCATCGAAGTCGGCGCGGTTATCGCGTCGCCTGGTTTTGAAATTTTCGATGCCCGTATCCGCGGCGAATACGGTTACGGCATTTATAAGAATGTTGTTTCGGCGATTCAGTTTGAAAGAATCCTATCTGCTTCTGGTCCTTTTTTTGGTCATGTGCAGAGAATATCCGACGGCAAGGAACCGAAAAAAATCGCTTTTATTCAGTGCGTAGGTTCGCGCGACACTTCCTGCGGCAATAGCTGGTGTTCATCGGTTTGCTGTATGTATGCGACCAAGGAAGCGATCATCGGCAAGGAACACGCCAAGGGTCTGGAGCCGACAATCTTCTACATGGACATTCGCGCTCACGGCAAGGATTTCGACCGCTTTGTTAACCGCGCCAAAGAGGAATACGGCATTCGCTATATCCGTTCAATGCCCTCGGTAATTAAAGAAATGCAGCAGACCAATAATCTGCTGATTAAATATGTCAATCAGGATGGAACCTTCACCGACGAAGAATTCGACATGGTGGTTCTGTCCGTCGGTCTCATGCCGCCCAAGGAAGCCAAGAAACTGTCGGCCAGTATGGGAATTGAACTGGAAGAACATGGATTCTGCAAAACGCAGTTGGAAAACCCTGTCCAGACATCGCGTCCCGGTGTTTTTGTCTGCGGCGCTTTCGGCGGACCAAAAGATATTCCGGAAACAGTTATGGAAGCGAGCGCTGCCGCCGCCTGCGCCGAAGGACTTCTAGCTGCCAAGCGCGGTACGATGATCACCGCAGTAGAAAATCCGGAAGAAAAAGATTTACGTGGCACCGGGCCGCGCACCGGTGTGTTTGTTTGCCACTGCGGTATTAACATTGGCGGTGTTGTCGATGTGCCTGCGGTTAGAGACTATGCCGCGACATTGCCCACTGTCGTCTATTCGGCCGATAACCTCTTTACCTGTTCACAGGATACAGCGGTGAAGATGGCTGAAGTAATCAAAGAGAAAAATCTGACCAGGGTTGTTGTGGCGTCCTGTTCGCCCCGCACACACGAAGGTTTGTTCCAGGAAAACTGCGAAAAAGCCGGTTTGAACAGATACCTGTTTGAGATGGCCAATATCCGCGATCAGGATTCCTGGGTACATATGAATGAACCTCAGGCAGCGACGGAAAAAGCTAAAGATTTGGTAAGAATGGCTGTGGCAAAAGCTCAATACTTAAAACCACTGAAACCGGGACAGCTTTCCGTAAATCACGCGGCTTTAGTTATCGGTGGAGGAATTGCGGGTATCACTGCCGCCCTTTCTCTGGCCGATCAGGGTTTTGCTTCTTACATTGTAGAAAAAGAACCTCATCTTGGCGGCAACTACAATCATCTCTATAAAACCTTGGAAGGCCTGGACGCACGCAGGCATTTGAAATCGCTTTTAGAAAAGATTTACAAGAATCCTTTAATTCAGGTTGCCACCGGCGCGCAGATCAAGAAGATCGAAGGCTTTATCGGCAATTATAAAACGACAGTTCAGGTAAAAGAAGGTGAAAAAACTTTCGAGCATGGTGTTGTTATTGTTGCTACCGGAGCTTATGAAAACAAGCCTAAAGAATATCTTTATGGACAAAGCGATAAGGTTAAAACCCAGAGAGAATTGGAAACATTGATTTACGAAAAAGATCCTAAGCTTGCGGCCGTAAAAAATGTTGTCATGATTCAGTGTGTAGGCTCGCGTGAAGCCGAAAGACCATATTGTAGCCGGTATTGTTGCAGCGAGGCCATTAAAAACGCGCTGGAGCTGAAAGCTGCCGATCCTTCCTGCGATGTTACCATTATTTATAGGGACATTAGGACATTCGCTTTCAAAGAAGATTATTACAAGAAGGCGAGAGAGGCTAATGTTAAATTCATTTCTTACGAGGAAGATCGGAAGCCCGAAGTTGTAATTGCGCAGGACAAATTGGCGGTACAAGTTTTCGATCCGATTCTTAATGAACAAATAACATTACCTGCTGATGTTGTTGCTCTAAGTGTCGGTGTGGTGCCGAATCCGGAAAACGCGGCCATCGGCCAAATGCTGAAGGTACCTACCAATCAAGATGGATTTTTCCTGGAAGCACACGTGAAGTTACGTCCGGTGGATTTTCAGACGGATGGCGTATTTATGTGCGGGATGGCGCATTCGCCGAAATTCAGCGATGAATCGATAACCCAGGCTAACGCTGCCGTATCGCGTGCTTGCACGATACTTACCTTTGATTTTATTGAGGCGGAAGGCAAGACTGCTTATGTGAACAAGGAAAGATGTTCGGCGTGCGGTCTTTGTGAAATTAATTGTCCGTTTAGCGCTATTCAGGTTGATGTCAATGAGGGTTGCGCGGTCGTTAATACCGTTTTATGCAAGGGTTGCGGTGTCTGCACGGCGTCTTGCCGCATGAATGCCGTCGATTTGAATGGATTTAACAATGAAGAGGTGTTGGCGCAAATAGACACTTTAAACTAAAACAAGCGGCTGGCAAAACAAGCTGTGAGATGGAGTATATATGGCCGAGAATTTGGCGAGTAAAGATTGGGAACCAAAAATTGTTGCCATAGTCTGTAACTGGTGTACTTATGCCGGTGCCGATTTGGCCGGTATCAGCAGAATTCAGTATCCGCCTAATGTGAGAATTATTCGTGTTCCCTGCACAGGAAGAATTAATCCTTTTTATATCGTCAAGGCGTTGCAGGGCGGTGCGGATGGAGTTTTAGTTTCGGGTTGTCATCCGGGAGAGTGCCATTACTTAACGGGTAATTTAGTTGCCCGCAGGAAATTTGCCGCGCTGAAGAGCTTTTTGTCCTATATCGGTCTGGAAGGCGACAGAACTATGTTTACGTGGGTTTCCGCGTCCGAAGGAGATCGCTTTGCGCAAGTTATTAAAGGTGTAACGGCAAAAGTAAAAGCTTTAGGGCCGGCCAATAAATTAATGAAGAAACTTGGTTAATCTTTAGGAATAAAAATTAAACGGGGAAACAATAACTGTGGAAAACATCGAAACAAAATTGCGGGAAGAAGCACAAAGGCTGCTTTTAGAAAAAAAAGTTGATGTCATTATCGGCTATGAAGAAGGCACGCTTCCATTAACGGCAACGCCTTGTTTTATAACGACGTCTCAGGATGCGGACAAGCTTGTATGGAATAACCTCTGTACGCAAAATCTGGCTAAATTTGTGCATGATCTTATCAGTCAACATAAAAATTCGCAAAAGCGGGTGAAACCGGAAGATCGCAAGAAAAAAGTAGTAGGTGTTGTTGCCCGCGGCTGTACAACTCGCTCAATTATCATCCACCTGCAGGAAAGACAATATGACCGGGACGAAGTTTATATAATCGGCGTGCCGTGCACGGGATATTTGGATCGCAAAGAGTTGAACCAAGCCATCAAAGGTGCGGAAATACTGGAAGGAGCGATAGATGCGGGGCAGGTACAAATCAAAACAACAGATGGAGACAAGTCTATAGCCCTGCAAGATGTACTGGCGGATAGCTGCCTTTTCTGCCGTTTCAATAATCCCATAATTTCCGATACAATGGTAGGCTCGCCGGCTCCGGCCATGAATCCTGACCACGAATATGATGATGTCAGTGAATTTGAAAAGAAATCAATAGAGGATCGGTGGGTGTATTTTACCAAGGAAATGGGAAAGTGCATGCGTTGTAATGCCTGCCGTCAGGCCTGTCCTTCCTGCTACTGCCCGACATGCTTCGTGGAGCAGAGTCAGCCGCAATGGGTGGGGATAGGTGAAGATAAGACCGATACACAGGTGTTCCAGTTAATGCGTCTTTACCATATGGTTGGCCGCTGTGTCGATTGCGGCTCTTGTGTTGCTGTATGCCCGATGGGTGTGGATTTACGCAAATTTTTGAAAAAGATTGACAAGGATTGCTGGGAACTGTTTGGGAATCGAGCCGGTTCTTCTATGGAAGACCAGCCGCCGTTGAGTAAATGTAACGAAAACGATAAAGAAGATTTTATCTTCAATCCGTAATTTGTTAGAGATAATGGAGTTATCATGGAAACTTTTTTGGAAGAAGTAAATAATAAAATCGACGGCGTGCCCCTGCAGCGGTGTTACCATTGCCGCAAGTGTACCGCAGGTTGCCCAGTAGCGCCCTACATGGAATATAACCCCAACAAGGTTGTGAAGATGATTCAAAACGGAAAGCGCGATGAAGTGCTCAACAGTTCGACAATTTGGATATGTCTTTCCTGTGAAACATGTATTACTCGCTGTCCGAATCAGGTCGATATTGCGCGCATGATGGATGTTTTAAGGCAGATGGCCATTGAATCCGGTCTTGGTGCACGTGAGAGAAATATACTGAAATTCCATGAATCTTTCCTTTCCAACATTAAAATGGGCGGCAGAATTAACGAACCGCTGATGATGGTGCAATATAAGCTCAAATCAGGGGATTTGTTCTCCGATGCGGTTGTGGGCGTAGAAATGTTTTTGAAAGGCAAGTTATCGCTTCTATCTCCACGAACGAAGGACATCAAGTCAGTAAAAGATATTTTTGAGAAAACAAAGCACTCGTAAAGAAGGCTAAGGAGGCTAGAGTTGAAAGTTTCATACTATCCGGGCTGTTCGCTGCACGCGACGGGAAAAGAATATGATCAGTCAATGAAGTCGGTAAGTCACGCTTTGGGCATAGAACTGAAAGAAGTTGATGATTGGTCTTGTTGCGGAGCTTCATCCGCACACAGCACAAATTTTGATTTATCCATTGCCCTGTCGGCGCGTAACCTGATTGCCGCGGAAAAAGATGCTCTGGATGTGATGGTTCCTTGCGCGGCATGCTTCAATCGTTTCAAGATGGCCGAACATCATTTAAAGGCCGATAAGGAATTAAAAACAAAGATTGAAGATGTGGTTGGCGCCAAATATCAGGGTGGCATTGCTATTAGAAATCCTATTGATATAGTCTTCAATGATATTGGGATAGATACCTTGGCGAAGAAAGTTACCAAACCGCTGACAGGGCTGAAGCCGGTTTCTTATTATGGGTGTCTTTTATTGCGGCCACCCGAAGTTTGTGAGTTTGAAAATTATGAAAATCCTTTCATGCTGGACAAGATTTTGGGTTCTCTTGGTGCGGATGTCCGTATGTGGTCGTATAAAACTGATTGTTGTGGTGGCAGTCTTTCGATTAGCGCGACAAAAATTGTCGTCAACATGGTAAATAAGCTTATGAGTGCGGCGCGTGAAGCGGGCGCCAATTGCGTGGTTACTGCCTGTCCTCTTTGCATGAATAATCTGGATATGAGGCCCGGCAGTGGATTAAAATTACCCGTTTTCTATTTTACGGAATTAATTGCTCTGGCAATGGGTTTGGCCGGATCAAAGGAAACGTTTAAATCGCATATGTTTGATCCACAGCCATTGCTGAAACAATTGCAGTTAATTTAATTTTAAAAGTGCCTTATTAACAAGGATTAGAGAAAATACTTAATTAGGGAAAAATATGGAAAAACGGTTGATCAAGAAAGAAGCGTTAGCGGGCATTGCCAAAAAAATGGCAGGGGATTTTCTGGTTTGGGCTCCGGTAAAAAAGGAAGACAACGTGCTCTTTGAACCGCTGAAAAAAGATACCGAGCCTTTCTTTGCTTATTTGAATTCCAAGAATGCACCGAAAAATGTCTTCTTCCCACATACAGAAACCATGATGAAATATACCCGCACGGAAAAGGGTATGACTTTTTCGCAAGATCAAAGCAAGGTAGGCGAGGCAGTTCTTTTCGGAGTGCGTCCTTGCGACGCGCATAGCTTTGCGCTGCTGGATATGCTTTTCGATCAGGAAAAATATAAGGATGATTATTACGTTGCCAAGAGACAGAAAACAACCGTTATTTCTTTGGCTTGCGCTCAACCTCCCTATGCAACTTGCTTTTGTACTTCGGTCGACGGAGAACCGGTGTCCGCAGATGGCGCGGATATTCTTCTTACGGATCTGGGAAGTGACTACCTGGTCGAGTTCATTACACCCAAGGGAGAAAAGCTGATTAAGTATTTTGGCGAAACAAAGGCTGATACTGCTGCCGAGACAAAGAAAAATGAAATTATCGCCAAGGCCAGAGAGGCTATTAAGTCCAAGATACCCGCTCATGAAGTGAAACCAATTCTGGATAATAACTTTGAGCATCCTTTTTGGGCAACGATACATGGCAAATGTTTGGCTTGCGGCACCTGCACGTATTTATGTCCCACTTGCCATTGTTTTGATATCAGCGATGAAGTGAAAGGCAGCGATGGTGTGCGTATCCGGTCATGGGATTCCTGCATGTTTCCCTTGTTTACAAAAGAGACATCAGGGCATAATCCGCGTCCTTCGCAGAAGGAAAGATGGCGTCAACGCACTATGCACAAATTCAAGTATTACGTAGATAATTTTAAGGCAATTTCATGTGTCGGCTGCGGCCGTTGTGTTATGTATTGCCCTGTAAATATAGATATAAGAAAAATTATTGAAGATATTTCAAAATTATAATTAGGGAGTTAGTAATGCAAAACCCATATATACCCTATCCTGTTAAGGTGGACAAGATTATTACTGAAGTGGATACGAAAGATATTAAGACCTTTCGTTTTACGTTCGTTAATAAAGAAGACGAAGAAAAATATAAGTATATTCCCGGACAATTCGGCGAACTCTCCATCTATGGCAAGGGCGAATCGCCCATAGGAATAGCATCATCGCCGACCCAAAAGGGATATGTGGAATTCACCGTCCAGAAGGCCGGAGTTGTAACCGCGGCGTTGCATGAGATGGAAGAAGGCGCATTAATGGGTCTCCGCGGGCCCTTGGGTAATTCCTGGCCGCTGGAATATTTGGAAGGTAAAAACATTGTGATTGTCGGCGGCGGTTTTGCTTTTACGACGTTGCGATCTCTGATTAATTACATGATTCACGAGGATAACCGAAAACGCTTCGGCAAGATCACGATTATTTACGGTGCAAGAACACCAGGGCTCCTTCTTTATAAAGATGAATTGGCACAATGGGCAAAAAGAAGTGATTTGAACCTTAACGTCACGGTAGATAAGGGAGATGCCAACTGGAAGGGTAAGGAAGGTTTTGTTCCCAATGTCTGCAAAGAAGTAGCGCCCAGTGCTGAAAACTCTGTTGCCGTTATTTGCGGTCCTCCCGTTATGATCCGGTTTACGCTGCCGGTATTTTTTGATCTTGGTTTCTCCAAGGAAAATATCATCACGTCTCTGGAAATGAGGATGAAATGCGGCATCGGCAAGTGCGGACGCTGTAATGTAGGCAGCAAATATGTTTGCAAAGATGGCCCTGTCTTTTCCCTGGCGGAGTTGGATAAGCTGACCAAAGAGTATTAATGGTTCATCTAGCGACTTGACGAATTGGAGATTTGCGTATGGAGGGAGCCATTGGACTCCCTCTTTTTGTATAATTGCAGGAGAGAAACTTTGAATAGGATTATCGAAAAAAAGGATTTATCCGAGAATGTGGTCCAGATGGTACTGGAAGCGCCGGTCATCGCGCAAAAGAGAAAGGCCGGGCAGTTCATCATTTTGAAAATCGATGAAAAGGGCGAACGCATCCCGCTGACCATTGTTGATTCCGATGCTCAGGCCGGAACCATCACAATCATCTTTCAGGTTGTCGGTAAGACGACGGCAGTAATGGCGAAAATGAAAGCCGGAGATACGATTCAGGATATTCAAGGCCCATTGGGAAATCCCACGGAAATTGAAAATTACGGCCGAGTGGTTTGCATTGGCGGCGGCGTCGGTGTCGGCGTCGTTTATCCCTTGACTGCCGCCTTGAAGAAAGCAGGCAACGAAGTAATCTCCATCATCGGTTCGCGGACAAAGGATTTACTAATTTTGGAAAAAGAAATGGGCGCTATTTCTGATCGTTTAATTGTAGCGACTGATGACGGCAGCTATGGTTTCCACGGATTTGTAAGCCAGGTGCTGCAAGAAATGATCGATAAGGGAGAAAAGATCGACCGCGTTTTTGCCATTGGTCCGGTGCCGATGATGAAGGTAATCAGCGATGTTACCCGACCGCATGGCATCAAAACAATCGTCAGCTTGAATTCTATTATGGTTGACGCGACGGGAATGTGCGGCGCATGCCGCGTGGCTGTCGCGGGGAAAACAAAGTTTGCCTGTGTGGATGGCCCGGAATTCGACGGCCATGAAGTTGATTTTAAGTTGCTTGCCGACCGGCTGAAGATGTATTGCGATCAGGAGCGTCAGGCTTACGAACAACATAAGTGTGGGTGCGATGGAAACTAAAGAACCGAAAGAAAAAAAGGAAAAAGTGCCGCGGCAAAAGATGCCGGAACAAGACCCGCAGAAGAGGGTAAGCAATTTTGAAGAAGTGCCTCTGGGCTATTCTGAGGAAACAGCGATAACCGAAGCAAAGCGCTGTATTCAATGCAAAAAACCGGGTTGTATCAGTGGATGTCCTGTTGATGTCAAAATCCCGGAATTTATCCAACAAATTGCCGAAGGTAATTTTATCGAGGCGGCGAGGACTTTGAAAGAAACAAATAGTTTGCCGGCAGTTTGCGGCCGGGTTTGTCCACAGGAAGATCAATGTGAAAAGCAATGTGTTTTGGGTAAAAAAGGCGAATCGGTGGCAATCGGCCGATTGGAGCGCTTTGCCGCTGATTATGAACGCAGTACCGGCAATGTAACAGTTCCTCCTAAAGTTAAAGCCAATGGCAAGAAAATAGCTATCGCAGGTGCTGGCCCTGCGGGCCTTACTATTGCGGGCGATCTGGTCAAATTGGGTTATGATGTGACAATATTTGAGGCCTTGCATAAGGCCGGCGGTGTGCTTGTCTACGGTATTCCCGAATTTCGTTTGCCCAAAGCCATTGTGGAAGCGGAAGTTGAATATTTAAGAAAAATGGGTGTAAAAATTGAAACTAATTTTGTTATCGGCCGGACAAAAACAATCGATGAGCTTTTTGCCGAAGGTTATAACGCGGTATTTATCGGCGTAGGCGCCGGAGCGCCTGTTTTTATGAATATCCCCGGCGAAAACTTAAGCGGCATTTATTCCGCTAATGAATATCTGACGCGTTCCAATTTAATGAAAGCTTATTTATTTCCTGAATATGACACACCCATTGTCCGCGGGAAGCGCGTAGCGGTTGTCGGCGGCGGCAACGTGGCTATGGATTCGGTGCGCACGGCCTTGCGGCTGGGAGCTGAAAAAGCAATGATTATTTATCGCCGCACGGAAGTGGAAATGCCGGCAAGAAAAGAAGAAGTCCATCACGCCCGGGAAGAAGGCGTGGATTTTCTGATGTTGACCAATCCGGTGGAGTATATTGGAAATGATGCTGGTTGGGTAACCGGTGTCAAATGCATTAAAATGGAATTGGGCGAACCGGACGCTTCGGGAAGAAGAAGCCCCGTGCCCATCAAGGGTTCCGAGTTCGTGATTGATGTGGATACCGTTGTGGTTGCCGTAGGAACTATGGCCAATCCGATTGTGCCCGCGACTACACCAGGACTGGAAACAAACAAGCGCGGTTATATTATTACAAAGGATGAATCGGGACTTACCAGCCGTGCAGGTATTTATGCCGGAGGCGATATTGTCACCGGTTCTGCGACGGTAATTTTAGCGATGGGTGCCGGCCGCAAAGCGGCAAATGCGATTCATGAGTATCTCTTCAAAAAATAATCTAAATGTCATTCGCGTCCCAAATTCCAAGCATGCAGAGTTCGCCCAATACATGCAGTAAGGAATATTTTTCCAAGTTAAACTCTTTCCTTTAAACCGATGCAATTTTTTACCACATATATACATGGTTGTATAAAATCTTGCATAAATTTTTATATTTGTCACCACAAACCGAAATGATTGCGATTATTTATAGCAAAAAAAAGACTTCCAAACCCACGGCTTGTAAAAACATCTTTCTTGAATCAGGATGCCTCATCTAAATATTTTTAATGAACTTGTCTGGTGTTTAATGATAAAATGAATAGACAAAATTATTTATATTAAACTTATCGGGCGATATAGTAATGGGGAAGCCGTATTACTTATTTAAATACAATTATATTAAAGGCGACGAATTTGCAGCCATCGCCCACCGCGGCGCTTCCGCCTATTACCCGGAGAACACCATGGAATCATTTCAGGGAGCAATTTCGATGGGCGCCGATATGATTGAGTTCGATGTTCAACTGACGAGGGATGGAGAAGTGGTAGTATTTCACGATGAAAAACTTACGCGCTGCACGAACGGCAAAGGTCGGATTGCCGACTATCCCCTTGTCGAGCTAAAAAAACTGGATGCAGGAAGCTGGTTTGGTAAGGCTTATCAAGGTGCAAAAATACCGACTTTGGAGGAGGCGTTGAGTCTTTGCAGGGATAAGATCGCGGTAAACATCGAAATCAAGGCGGAAGCAGTTGATGAAAATATCCGGAACGGTATTGAAGAAAAGAGCCTGAACATTGTTGGGGTGAAAGGAATGCGGGAACACATAGTTTTTTCCAGCTTTGATCCGCGTGCCATTAGACATCTCAAGAGAATAGACAGCACTATAGCTGCTGCCGTGTTATTTGAAAAAGGATATTATGGCTCAAAGCTGCCTTCAGAGATAATTGAATTACTCGGGGCTGACGCCTTCAACTGCTCCCAAAATGAGCTTAGCAAGAAATGGCTTATGAATCTTAAATTGAATGATATTCCTGTAAATATTTATACTGTAAATGATAAAAAGACCATGCGCCGTTTTCTGGAGTTGGGTGTAAGCGGAATATTTACCAATAAACCGGATATATTAAAGGCAGTATTGGCGGATATAAAACAAACTCAAAAAAGCGAAGGTAAAAACTCATGAATATATCAAACCCTCTGATTAAAACCATTATGGTTACGCTCGATGCCATAATTAAAGCATCGGGTACGGACATACGCATCCATGGAGCAGACAACGTTCCTGATCAACCGGTTCTCTATGTAGTAAATCACTTTACTCGGATGGAGACTATTTTGATGCCCTATGTAATAAAAAAGAGCATCAAAAAATATCCAATTTCTCTGGCGGACAGTTCTTTTTTTGGCGGGAAAATGGGCGATCTTATGGACAGGCTAGGTGGGATTTCCACCGCGAACCCGAACAGGGACACACTGCTTATCAACGCGCTTCTTACCGATTCTAACCCGGTCATTGTTTTTCCGGAAGGCCAGATGATCAAGGACAAGAAGATTATCGAGAAGGGCAAATACATGGTTTACAATACCGGTATCAGGAGGCCGCCGCACACAGGCGCGGGGCGGATAGCCCTCCGGTCCCAGTTTATACGTGAAGAATTACGGATACTCCGGGACAGAGGAGATACCTCGTCCATTACTAGGCTCGCGACACACTTCGGTTTTAATCCCGCTAATTTAGACCAAATTCTTCATAAGGAAACATATATTGTCCCGGTAAACATCACTTATTATCCTATCAGAGCAAGGAATAATGCCATCAATAAATTGGTAAACTACTTTATCAATAATATTCCAGCGCGGTTTGAAGAAGAGATGCAAGTCGAGGGTTCCATGCTTATGGACGGCGTAGATATCGATATTAACTTCGGTCAGTCGATACCAATGAAAAATTATATCACGGCGAGTGTTGGAGTGAAAAAGATGCTGGCCGATAATAATCTTTATTTGTATCCCGGAGAATTGAAATATGTTTCTCCATTTAAAGAGCTCTATATCAGAATTATGTATGATTATATGGATGCCATATACTCCATGACGACCGTTAATCATGATCACCTGTTTTCTTATATTTTGACAAAATATAGAAAAAAAAGAATCAGCGAAAACGACTTCAAAAACCGCGTTTTTCTGGCGATCGAACATTTGCGCAGAATAGGCATAACCAACTGCCACACAGCCCTTGATGAGAAGCAGTTCTATCTTCTTACCGATGATTATCATGAAAAATACGAAAATTTTATAAAGGCGGCCGTCGCCGACAATCTCATTGCTTTGAAAAAAGGGATGATTATCAAGAACAGAAAACAATTCAGCAAAAAATATGATTTTCATACTATCCGGAAGGATAATATCATTGAGGTTCTCAAAAACGAGATAGAGCCTCTTCAGGAGCTTACCAGAGCCTTGGATCGTCTAATGTTCCTGCCCGATGGTTTCGTCCAGCGGAAGATAAGGAATCACTTTATCGAGTTGGAGAATCAGCTTTTCGAACAAGATTATCAACAATATTACATAAAAGATGAGAGCAAGCCCATGAATATCGGCAAGCCTTTCTTTTTGAAGCATTTCTTCAGTAAGAAAGGAGTAATTTTGGTTCACGGATATATGGCGGCTCCTGAAGAGATTAGGCCGCTGGCGGATTATCTCTATAAAAAAGGCTACAACGTATACGGCGCGCGTCTGCGGGGGCATGGTACTGCCCCGGAAGATTTGGCGGGCCGCAACTGGCAAAAATGGTATGATTCCGTAAGCAGGGCATACATCATCATGAAAAATTCAATGAAATCTTTTGCCATTGGCGGCTTTTCCACAGGCGCGGGAATAGCCTTATTGCAGGCTTCGAATAAGCCCGGCAGGTTTGCGGGAGTAATATCGATTAACGCGCCTTTAAAGCTTCAAAATATTTCCTCCAGGCTTTCATCAGTGGTTGTCGCTTGGAATAAATTTCTTTCGAAAATCAACACAAGCAAAGGGAAAATGGAATTCATCGCCAACGACCCGGAAAATCCGCATATTAATTACCTGCGCAATCCTATCAGCGGCGTCAATGAACTGGAGAAGCTCATGAATCTCGTTGAAGATCGGCTTAAATACATCCAAGACCCAACACTGGTCATACAGGGATCCAATGATCCGGTAGTCAATCCGATAAGCGGACGGGAAATATTGAAAAAACTCGGCACCCCCAAAAAGGAACTTATCCGAATTGATGCCAATCATCATGGGATATTGCGGGGAAAAGAAGCGAATCAGGTAAACGCGAAAGTATTGGAGTTTTTAAGAAACATTTTTTAAATGGTAATAACCCGAAAGGTAATATGAACAAAATTTCCGACTTATTCTTTTTTAGATTTAAACACGTTTGTCCGCGCTGGCTGTGTTTTACCTTTGACAATGTCTTTCGTAAATTATTGCAAGACCCGTATAAGATTCTTCGGCCTTACATAAAAGAAGGAGACACCGTTCTGGATGTTGGGCCGGGGATCGGCTATTTTACTATACCCCTGGCTGAAATGGTTGGTGATAGAGGACGGGTGATTGCGGCTGATATCCAGCAGGAAATGCTTGCGGCTATCAAAAAGCGGGCGCAACGTGCCAACGTATTACAGCGCATTGAGCTTCAGTTGGCATCTTCAGATTCATTAGGCATTAAAACGAAGTTAGATTTTATTTTGGCTTTTTGGATGGTTCATGAAGTGCCGGATAAACCGCGATTTTTAGCCCAGTTGCGTTCCTTATTAAAAGATGATGGTAGATTTCTACTGGTGGAGCCGAAATTTCATGTTACAAAAAGGAAATTTACCGAAAGCGTGCGTCTAGCCCTTAAAGCGGGCTTCGCTCTTGATGATAGCCCCCAAATCTCTTTAAGTAGGTCTGCTTTGTTCAGGATTCAGGTTTTACCTTGAGATTTAATGCCGTTTATGAAAACTAAAAATTAAGATTTCATCACGCGGCCAAATTATAATTCTTTTCCCGGAAAAGCCGCAGGCAGGCATCCACAAGATCAGGATCATAGAGAATACCCCTGTTTTTTGTGATCTCATCCAATCCTGCATCTATGCCGAAGGCGGCGCGATATGGCCGGTGCGAAGAGATGGCTTCCACTACATCGGCTATGGCTATAATCCGCGATTCCAGGAGGATTTGCTCTCCCTTGAGGCCGTTCGGATAACCGGAGCCATCTATACGTTCGTGATGCTCCATAATAATCCGGGCAATGGGCCAGGGGAACTCGATGTCTTTGAGGATATTATATCCGGATGCCGGGTGCGTTTTAATTAAATTGAATTCCAGATTAGTAAGTTGAGTCGGCTTGGTAAGTATTTCAGAAGGAATGGATATTTTACCGATATCATGAATCATGCTGGCCATGCGCACGCCGTCGATTTGATCGCTTCTAAGGTTCATCTCCACGGCGATAGCACGAGCCAGATCGGCCACCCGGCGCTGATGACCCGCTGTGTAAGGATCTCTTGTTTCCACAGTTACGGCCATGGCGTTAATCGTGGCACTCAGCGATTTACGCAATCGCTCGATATTTTCCTGGCGCTCCGCTTCTATTTTCTTTTTCTCTGTAATGTCTTGATCAATTCCCTGATAATAGAGAATGCGTCCCTGATCATCTCGGACAGCGTGCATATTGACGGATACCCAGATACTGCTGCCGTCTTTTCGATAGAACTCCGTTTCAAAATCTGTTACCGAACCTTCTTCTTCGACAAGCCCAAGCAATTTTTCGCGATCCTGGGGATTTACATAAAGCTGCTGGGCAATATCAGTAATAGTTTGCATAACTTCTTGGGGGGAATCATAGCCAAGCATACGGGCGAATGCCGGGTTTATAGTAAGATGACGGCCTTCGGCGGTTGACTGGAAAATGCCCTCCTGCGCGTTTTCCACAAGGCTGCGGTATTTTTCTTCACTGCGGAGCAGTTCTTCTTGAGCTTTCTTCTGCTCGGTGATGTCTACGGAAAAACCGACAATGCCAATGATTTTTCCATCTTTATCTTTATAAGGGACTTTATCTGTTTGTAGTATTATTGAGCCCCTTCTTGTTTTTATGGTTTCCAAAATGCCGATCTTTGGTTTGCCTGTGGCGATGATTTCTTTGTCTTCTTCCCGGAGCTTCGCGGCCTGATTTGGATTAATCTCTTCGTTACTTTTACCTTCTATCTCTTCTTTTGCCAGCCCGGTTATTTCGGCCAACGCCTTATTGACGCGAATAAACCTGTTTTCTGTGTCCTTGAAATAAATCATAATGGGAGAAGCTTCTATGATGGTCTGCAGTTCTTCAGTTCGTTTAGACAACTCCTCTTCTGCTCGCTTGCGTTCAGTGATATCTCTGGCCACGCAGGTGACACCGATGATTTTATTTTCTTGAGTGATTGGCGAACCGGTAACTTCGCCTATTCCTATCAATCCGTCTTTCGTTATAAAATCATAAACCGCGTTTTGTACCTCTATTCCGGAAAGAACTTGCTTCACATTAGAAATTGCTCTTTCCAATGATTCCGGTGTCATAATCTTCAAGCTGGGGAAATATTTGTTCATTAATTCTTCAGGCCTGTAGCCCAGTATTTTCTCGACACTGGGAGTGATATTGGAAACCTTTAATTCAGAATCCACTGTAAAGATAATGTCAGATGTACTGGCAAAGGTTAGACGGTATTTTTCCTCGCTCTCACGCAGTTCTTCGAGCGCAGCCTCCCTTTGGGAGTCCGCTTGTTTGCGCTCGGTAATATCTTGGAATATAGTTTGAGTGTATACCTTGCCACCCAACGTGAAGCGCTGGCTACTTGCCAGCAGCGTTTTGGTTAGTCCGTCTTTTCGCAGGATATCGTACTCAAACTCGTTTGGTACTGGTTTCCCTTGGGCAATCTTTTCCATTCGGGCGACAATAAATTCATGTGATGCTGGCGCAACATGATTTAGCAAGGGAAGCTTGGTAAATTCCTCGAGATCGTTGTAACCGAACAGACACAACAAAGCTGGATTGGCAAAGATAACTTGGTTTCCGCAAGAAATACCAATACCCATCAATAAGTTGTCCACAATCCTGCGGTAACGTTCTTCGTTCTCGCGTAAAGCCTCCTCTGCTTGCTTGCGCTTTGTGATATCGTGTATATGAGAGATGAAGTATAAAGGGGAATCGTCGGCTTTGCGGACAAGCGAGCTGGAAACTTCGCATGTCACTACATACCCTTTTTTATGAAAATACCGTTTTTCGAATATGGCGCTATCTATTTCTCTTTGCAGGGTTTTTTCTATGAACTCGGGGCTTTTACCAATGTCATCGGGATGAGCGATATCGTTTACTGTCATGTGTTCAAGTTCTTCTTTGGTATAGCCGAAGATCTCGCACATGTTGTTATTAACCTTTGTTAAATTTCCCTCGAGATCTACCAAACACATTCCAGTATTGGCGTTATCAAAGGCAAGACGAAATCGCTCTTCGCTTTCTTTCAGTATTGCTGCCGCCTGCTTTTGTTCGGTTATGTCTTCATACGTGCCCAGAATACCGATGACGTGACCGGTGCGGTCGTGCAGGGGAGTTTTGCTGGTACGTAACCACATCTGACTTCCGTCCGGTTTGTCTTGTGGCTCTTCGTAACCCACTTTCGTCAGGTTGTTTTTCATTACCTTTTTGTCATCGGCGCGATAAAGCGACGCGGCCTTTTTCCACGACAATTGGAAATCGTCTTTGCCGATGATTTCTTCCATGCTGGTCACTCCGGCATCTTGCAGAAAGGACTTGTTACATCCCAGATAAACATAGTTCCGATCTTTCCAAAAAACGCGCTGGGGAATGTTATCCAAGACCAATTGGAGCATTAGCTGTGAACGAAACAATTCCTCCTCTGCCTGCTTGCGTTCGGTGATGTCCTGGTAGATGATCTGAAACTGTCTTGCACCGTTCCACCAGACTTCCTTGCGGAAAACCTGAACATGGCGGACTTCGCCGTTTTTCCTCACGATGCTTATTTCATATTCAGATGGGCCAAGCTCGCCCCGTCCTCTTTTTTCCTTTCTTATCTTGAATTCGGCATAACTCTCCGGCGTATAACGCTCCTTCAGGGGTGTTTCTATCAGATCCTCAATGCTATCGTAGCCATAGATTTCCAGAGTCGCCTGGTTGGCATAAAGTGTCTCGCCTTCCGCAGTTACGATGCGGACTCCCAGTGGGGAATCATCAAGGGAAAGGCGGAAGCTTTCCTCGCTTTTCCGCAGTGCTTCTTCTGCCCGTTTGCGTTCGGTGATATCGCGTATAATTCCTCTAAAACCTATTTTTTTACCTGCTGAATCTTTGCGCAACGATATAGAGGCAGCAACATAGGCTTTGGTCCCGTCTTTCCTGATAATCTCATAATCATATCCTGCAGCGGGCTTTTCCGTTCTATAAACTTCATTAAAAGCTTGAAATATTTTTTTCGCGTTATATTCATCTGTATATTGCCTGTTGTTAATGCCCATCGATTCTTCACGGGTATGGCCGGATATTCGGCAGACAGAATCGTTGAAAAAAGTTAAATTACCGGCAATGTCCGCTTCGTAATAACCTTCTTCGATGCTTTCCAGAATGGTTCGATATTTTTCCTCGCTCTTTCGCAGTTCTTCCTCGGCTCGCTTGCGCTCGGTGATGTCGCGAAAGAAGGCAGAAAAGTAGGATCTCCCCTCAAGCGTTATGAGGCTGGAGCTGATGTCCGCGTAGAAGACAGAGCCGTCATTGCGGAGGACGGGAAGCCCAGCAGAAAGCGAAGTCTTACCACTCACATGTTTCTGAAATTCCTGTTCAACACTCGCCCATTCTTCTGAGGGATGTAGGGATTGAATGGACCGGCCAGCCAAGTCCTCCTTGGAGCATCCCAGCAACTCAGCCATGGTGGTGTTTCCCAAGATGATTTTTTGCGTTTTTTCGTCGAAAAAGATGATGCCGTCCTTGCTACTCTCGAAGATATTGCGGAACCTGCTCTCAGCTTCCTTCAGGGTTTCTTCCGCCTGCTTTTGCTTGTTTCTAACTTCCGTCTCTTCTAATTCTCTGCTAATGGCGGGGCACAGACGCGATAAGTTATTCTTCATAATATAATCTTGAGCGCCTAATTGCATGCACTCTACAGCCGTCTCTTCGCCAATGGTTCCAGATACAATGATGATAGGGATGTCGATATTTGTTTCCTTTAATACGGCAATGGCTGAGGGAGCATTGAATTTCGGCAGTTTGTAATCGCAGAGGATGACGTCCCATTGTTTCTCTTTGAGGGCTTTTTTCATTGCTGTTGCTGTTTCCACCCGTTCATACACCGGATTGTAGCCGCCTTTTTTCAGCTCACGGATGATGAGCAGAGCATCGTCTTCCGAATCCTCAATTATCAATACCCGGAGCGATTGCGGATTGCCGGTTTTAGGTTTTAGATTGCTTGGTGCAGATAAAACTTTTTTTGCCATTATAAATTCCTTTTGTATCTCGCATCTCGTGAAGCGCTGTTCGTGAAACGTCGTTCGTGAAGCGTATCTCGCAGTTCGCGCTTCACGCATTAAGGCGCTTAATCAGGTTTCTCAACATCCGCGATTCATGATCGAGTTTCTCAAAGATTTTATCTCTTACGGATTGGGTAATATAACCCAGAAGCAGACTAACCTCAATTTGCGTTTCCAGCTCGGCGCATGATCCGAGAGCAATATATAAAAACTGACGATACTCTTTATTATGGAAGCGGTTGAATCCTTCGGCAATATTAGAAGCAATCGACAAAGCCGAGCGTCTCATTTGACTTACCAATCCGTATACTTCTTCCTTTGGAAATATTTTTGTATATTAGTAAATGTCGACGACTATTTCCATAGCTAGCCGCCATACATCCAAATCACGAAAATTTTTTATCTTACTTTTTTCTTCCATAATTTTTTGTGCCTTACGAAATACTCTTCACGTTTCACGAACGACGCTTCACGAGATACGAACCACTACTTTCTTAAAACCAGGTTGTAGCCTTTCTCTCGAAATAATCTCAGACAGACATTCACGGCATCCGCATCATAAAGGATGCCCTTATTCCGCGAAAGCTCTTCCAGAGAAAGATCGATTCCCAGTGCCGGCCGATAGGGACGGTGGGACGCAATGGCTTCCACAACGTCGGCGACGGCCAGAATCCGTGCCTCCATGATAATATCATCTCCCTTAAGGCCCTGAGGATAGCCGGATCCATCCATCCGTTCATGATGCTGAAGGACGACATCGGCCACGGGCCAGGGAAATTCGATGTCTTTTAGAATATCATACCCTGACTGGGAGTGTGTTTTAATTAAATTGAATTCCAGATCAGTCAGTTTTGTTGGCTTGCTGAGTATCTCCGTCGGAATGGCTATCTTGCCGATGTCATGAATAGAGGCGGCAGTACGGATAAAATCCTGCCGGCCTGCCGATAAGCCCATTTCTTTGGCAATCGACCGGGCCAGATCAGATACCCGTTGTTGATGACCCGCAGTATAGGGATCTTTCATTTCCACGGTCATGCAGATGGATTGGACCGTGGCTCTCAGAGCTTTTCTCATCCGCTCAACGCTCTGCCTACTTTCTTCCTCCGCCTTCTTGCGCTCGCTGATGTTCCTGGCGATCGCCTGGATCGCTACAGGTGTTCCGTTGGAGACGATGGTGGATCCCTGTGTTTCCACATACACGTCGCTGCCGTTTTTATGCCGCAACCTGAATTCTGCCAGGTCCCTTTGAATACCGGTTTCCTGTATCTCCTGTATTATTTTGATTGCCAGCGGCAACTGATCTTCGCTCAAGAGCGAGACAAAATTGAGGGTATGAATTTCTTCCCTCGTATAGCCAAGCCGATTCAAGGCGGCATCGTTGGCATCGATGAAGCGGCCTTCGAAATCAATGACGTAAACAAGGTCGAGCGAACGATCGAAAAGAGCCTTGTATCGCTCATTGCTCTCCAGTAGCGCCGCCTCGGCCTGCTTGCGCTCGGTGATGTCCCGAGAAATACCCCGAAATCCGATTGGTTTGCCCTGTGAATCCCTGATAAGAGATACCGAAATTTCGTTAAACCCTTTCGTCCCGTTTCTTTTGGTAATTTCAATATCTGATGCCTTAACCGTTTCACCTGTCCTGTAGAGCCCCATGAAAAGTTGATACGTTTTTTGAGCGGTTGTTTCATCCTGATACTGCCGGTTGTTCATTCCGATCAATTCCTCTCGGGGATATCCCATATTTCTGCACTCGGCTTCATTAACGAAGATAAAATTGCCGGCAAGGTCAAGTTCAAAATAACCCTCCTGCATATTCTCAAGAATGTTTCGATATTTCTCCTCGGACTGCCTTATCTCTTCCTCCATTCGCTTGCGCTCGGTGATGTCACGCGAAATACTTCTGAATCCGATCGGTTTGCCGTGTACATCCCTGATAAGAGATGCCGACTGTTCGTACGTCGCTATGGTCCCATCTTTTCTGATATATTCCGACTCTAATACCTTAAGTGGTTCTCCTGTTCTATAGACCTCATTGAAGGCCTGATACGTTTTTTTAGCGGTTGTTTCATTTTTTTCTATCTGTCGGTAGTTCATTCCGATCAATTCTTCCTGGGAATATCCTATACTCTTGCAAAACGTATCATTAACGAAGGTATAATTGCCCGCAAGGTCATTCTCATAATAGTTCTCCTGCATGTTCTCAATAATGGTGCGGTATTTTTCCTCGCTTTCGTGCAGTGTCTTTTCAGCCTGCTTGCGCTCGGTGATGTCGCGGGAAATACTACGGAATCCGATTGGTTTCTCTTGCGCATCCTTGACTATAGATAGCGATAATTCATAGATCCCTTTAGTCCCGTCTTTTCTGATACATTCCAGCTCTATTGCGTTAACGGATTTTCCTGTTTTATAAACTTCGGTGAAGAGCTGAATTGTTTTTTTGTAATTTACTTCATCTTGGAATACATTACTGTTCTTCCCAATTAATTCCTCGCGGGAATATCCAAGATGTTTGGGAATCATATCATTTATGAAGGTTAATTTACCGGTAATATCTGTCTCAATATAACCATCTTGGATGGTATCGATAATGGTTCGATATCTCTTCTCCGACTGCCGTAGCGCGTCTTCCATTTGCTTGCGCGCGGTGATATCACGGACATTCATGATAAAACCAGCAACAGCTGGATTATCTAAGAGATTTTTTCCCAGTCCCTCAAAATAGCGTTCTGAACCATCTTTATGCACTATGCGGAATGCATTGGGGATTGCGGAATCTATTGCCAGAATAGCCTTGCCGAAATCACCGGCAGCACGTTTTTTGTCATCCGGATGAATAAGCGTGAGCGCACTTCTACCGATTAGTTCCTCAGGCTTGTATCCGGTAAAACGCTCGATAGAACGGCCGCAATATTTTATGTCTCCGTTTTTATCCGTAATGATAATGATATCTGAAGAGTTTTCTGTAATCTCCTTAAAGTATTTTTCGCTCTCCTGTAGCGTCTCCTCCACCCGCTTGCGCTCGGTGATATCCCGAGCAATACCCCGAAATCCGATTGGTTTGCCTGATGAATTTTTTTGTAAAGATACAGATACTTCAATGTATCTTTTGGTCCCATCTTTTCTTATAATCTGCCAATCGAATTCTTTGGCGGGTTCCCCTGTTCTATAGACTTCATTAAACGTTTTAAAAAGTTTTTTTGCGTTTTCTTTGTCTGTAAACTGACGGTTATTCATGCCCATCATTTCTTCTTGGGGATACCCAAGGATTCGGCATATTGAAGCATTGAAAAAGATGAAGTTACCATTAAGATCTACTTCGTAATAACCATCTTCGATATTTTCCAGAATGGTTCGATGTTTCTCCTCACTCACCCGCAGCGCTTCGAGCGCAGCTTCCCTTTGGAATTCCGCCTGCTTATGCTTGCTTCTAACTTCTGCCTCTTCTAATTCTCTTTTAATGGCGGGGCACAGACGCGATAAGCTATCCTTCATGATATAATCTTGAGCGCCTAATCGCATGCACTCTACGGCCGTCTCTTCGCCTATAGAGCCGGATACAAGCACGAAGGGAATGTTGATATTTGTTTCCTTTAACAAGGTAATAGCTTTGGGAACGCTGAATTTCGGGAGCGTGTAGTCGCACAGGATGGCGTCCCATTGCTTCTCTTCGAGGGCTTTTTTCATTGCTGCGGCGGTTTCCACCCGTTCATACACAGGATTGTAGCCGCCTTTTTTCAGCTCACGGATTATAAGCAGAGCATCGTCTTCCGAATCCTCAACTATTAATACCCGGAGGGATTGAGGTTTGCTGATTTTAGATTTCAGATTGCTTGGTACAGTTAAAACTTTTTTTGCCATTATAAACCTCTTTTTCGTCTCTCGTATCTCGCACTTCACGCTTCACGTATCACGAGATACGTTTTGCGCATCATTTTCCCAAAGGAGGTGGTTCATTCCAGATCAGCCAATAGAGTCCGAGCAATTTGATAGCTTCCACGAACTCTTTAAAGTCAACCGGTTTGCGGACATAGTTGTTGGCGCCCAGTTTATACCCATTAACCACGTCCTGTTCATGCTTTGAAGACGTGAGGATGACCACCGGCAGTAGTTTGGTGACCTCATTTTGGCGGATGGCCTTCAGCACTTCCATGCCGTTTATTTTGGGGAGTTTCAAATCCAGCAGGGTAACTACGGGCATATCCTTCACATCCCGTCCTGCATACATCCCCTTTCCAAACAGGTAATCTAATGCTTCCACACCGTCTTTGGCTACGATCACCTTATTGAAGATATTGTTTTTCTTGAATGCCCGTAACGTCAACTCGACATCGTCAGGATTATCCTCCACCAGCAAAATATTTTTATCATTCATTATAAATCCTCCCTTTTCGTATCTCGTGAAGCGTCGTTCGTGAAGAGTATCTGGTATCTCGCATCTCGCGCTTCACGAGGTGCGCTTCACGCCTTCTATTTCACTCCGGAATTGTGAAATAGAACGTAGCCCCTTTCCCAACTTCGCCTTCCGCCCAGATTTTTCCTCCATGGCGGCGGATGATTCGCTGTACTGTTGCCAGACCTATTCCCGTTCCCGCAAATTCATCCATTGTATGAAGACGTTGAAAGGCGCCGAATAGTTTGCCCACATAGGACATGTCAAATCCGACGCCGTTGTCCCTGATAAAAAAAATCTTTTCATTCTCCTTGAGAGTCGCGCCAAATTCAATGTGCGGATGTTTCTGTTTGCCGGTGAACTTCCAGGCGTTGTCTATCATGTTCGTCAGAGCAA
>Ga0209777_10002365_pt1 | contig 24994 bp, 24 predicted proteins | sample FrelakmetHBP12HB_FD_187147 | JGI IMG/M metagenome (GOLD analysis project Ga0209777, IMG submission 187147) | Freshwater lake sediment microbial communities from the University of Notre Dame, USA, for methane emissions studies -HBP12 HB (SPAdes)... | ecosystem: Environmental > Aquatic >... | reverse complement strand
GGGGATTTTTGGGAAATACCTTTGTTTATAAAATCACTAAACCCGGAATATAAAATATTTTTTAGACAATATTCTTTAACCAGGACAGATACGATATGTTATGCCGTCTGAAAGTATGGACTCATTTAAGGTGTGAAAGTTACTTTTTATTTGAACTTAAATTATGGAAAAAAAAGACTATCTAGATTATCTTGATATCAAAAAATCAACAATACTAAAAAAAAAGCTGGCTGCTTTTTTGGATGACAAAAAAAATGATTTTTTCCCGATGAATGTGCTGAAAAAGTTAATTTGTTTTATGATTTACGCCCCTAGGAAAGTAGTGCACTATCGGCGTAAGAGAAGTTTTGCCAAATTTTATCATCAACACCATGCCGATATCAATAAACTGCTGCAACTGGTAGATGATGATGTCTCCCGAGAGGTTATTAAAGCACAGATAAATTTTTTCAGTACATTTGACTGTACCGGTGAACAGGAATTTTTGCATAAAAAAGGTTTGTATGAAAAGCATCTGTCTTTGATAGATGCCGATGAATACTTTCCTGCCGGAATTATAAATTTATCAGAGTCTGAAGGATTCGTGGATGGTGGCGGTTTTGATGGCGATACGATCAAAGAGTTTATTAAAAGGACAAACGGCAAATTTTGCCATATCTTTAGCTTTGAAGCGGATAAAAATAATTTTAAAGATCTGCTCGCCACTGTAAAGCAATTGGAATTGTTTTCGGAAAAAATCTCTTGCTATTTGAAGGGGGTTTACAGTAAAAACGGAATTTGCAATTTCAGTCTAAAAGGCATAGGATCTTCAATATCCAATGAAGGTGGGGGTGAATCAATTGAGGTCGTGGCCTTGGATTCATTTTTAAACGAAGATGAAAAAAGTAAAATAACTTTTATTAAGCTGGATATTGAAGGTTCCGAATTGGCCGCGTTAGAAGGGATGCAGGAAATCATCAGGCAAAATAAGCCTAAATTAGCCATCTGTGTCTATCATAAGCCTGATGATTTTTGGGAAATCCCTTTCTATATAAAATCTTTGCGGCCCGATTATAAGATATATTTCAGGCAACATGCTTTATCACGCACGGATACCGTTTGTTATGCCGTTTAATAATTATTAATTTTTTTATGATTATTACAAGAAGCCCATTGAGGATCACCTTAGGCGGAGGCGGCACCGATCTGGCCTCGTATTACAGCCGGTTCGGCGGCTTTTTGATCGCCGCCGCCATTGATAAATACGTCTATATCACCATTAATAGGCCGTTCATCCCGGAAATATTCTTGAAATATTCCAAGATTGAAAATGTCAAGGACATCGGCGCGATCGAGCATCCCATCATCAGGGAATCCCTGCGCTTGGTCAATAGCAACATCAGTCGTTTGGAAATTACCAGCATTGCCGATATTCCCGCCGGCACCGGTCTGGGCTCTTCGGGCAGCTTTACGACCGCTTTACTGAAGGCTTTGAATTCCTATGAAAACAATATCCAAAGCCAGGCTGATTTGGCCGAACAAGCCTGCAAAGTTGAAATAGAGAAATTGGGAGAACCAATCGGTAAACAAGACCAGTATATCGCCGCCCATGGAGGAATTACCTGTTTTGAATTTTGCCAGAGCGGCCATGTCATTGTTTCGCCGCTTAAAATCAGCAAGGAAACCCTTTATGATCTGGAGGACAATCTATTGCTGTTTTTCACCGGTTATTCGCGGGCCGCTTCGTCGATTCTCAAGGAGCAGAATGATAAGAGCAAAGACAATAATGAGGAGATGATTGCTAATCTGCATTTTGTGAAAGAATTAGGATTAAAAAGTAAAGTTGCATTGGAAAATGGCGATCTGCATCAGTTCGGCGAGCTTATGAATATCCATTGGGAGCATAAAAAGCAGCGCTCCGGCAGTATGTCGAATCCGAAAATAGATGAATGGTATAATCTTGCCCTAAAGAATGGAGCAGTCGGGGGCAAGCTAATCGGCGCCGGCGGCGGTGGTTTTCTGATGTTTTACGCGGAAGACAAAAGCAAATTACGCCAGGCTTTGACGAATGAGGGTTTGGAAGAGGTCAGATTCAAGTTTGACTTTGAAGGTACCAAAATAATATTATAAGATGATCACTAGTTTAGCATTATTATCCGGCGGCTTGGCAACCAGGCTGCGGCCGGTCAGCCAGACAATCCCCAAAGCGCTGTTGGATATCAACGGCCGGCCGTTTATTGAGCATCAATTAGCTCTCTTGCAAAAGCAGGGAATTAAAGAAGCTATAATCTGCCTTGGCCATCTGGGCGATCAAATCGAGGATTTTGTGGGCAATGGCGGAAGATTCGGCATTGAGGTGAAATATTCTTATGACGGCGAGAAATTATTGGGTACGGCCGGAGCCATAAAAAAAGCCTTGCCTCTCTTGCCGGAAACTTTCTTTGTGATGTACGGTGATTCGTATTTGCCTATAGATTTTAAAGCAGTATCCGATTTTTTCGAAGACAATGATCAGCCCGCCTTGATGACGGTTATTAAAAATAATGATCAGTGGGATAAAAGCAATGTTATATTTGAGGCTAGCAGAATCATCCGTTATGATAAAAAAAATCTTGTACCAGAAATGAGATTTATTGATTATGGCTTAGGCCTGATGAATAAAGAATGTTTTGCCGGCATAAGAGAAAATGAAATTTTTGATTTGGCTGATATTTATAAAGATTTGGCTGCCAGAGGGGAGCTTCTCGGTTATGAGGTAAAAGAAAGATTTTATGAGGGGGGCTCTTTCCAGGGGATAGATGAACTAAAAAAATATCTAATTAATTAATAATAAAAAAATGGAAAAAAATGATTACATCAGTTCGTATTTGCAAGGAGTGGAGCAAATCGCGAATACCGTTTACAAAAAGTTAATAGAGGACGCCATTATTATGTTTTTGGAAGTCCGCAATAACGGCGGCAGATTGTTTATTTTAGGCGTCGGCGGCAGCGCCGGCAATGCCAGCCATGCTGTCAATGATTTTCGTAAATTAGTTGGCATTGAGGCTTACGCCCCTACCGATAACGTATCGGAGCTTTCTGCCCGCACCAATGATGACGGCTGGGATTCCGTCTTCGTAAATTGGCTGAAGGGGAGCCATTTGAATTCCAAAGACTGCATTTTTGTGATTTCCGTCGGCGGCGGAAATGAAGAAAAGAATATCAGCGCCAACATTGTTAAGGCGTTAAAATACGCCAAAGAAGTCGGCGCCAAGATCTTCGGCATTGTTGGCCGGGACGGCGGCTATACAGCAAAGGTTGCTGACATAGCGATTATTATTCCCACAGTCAATCCGGATATGGTAACGCCGCTGACCGAATCCTTTCATGCCGTAATCTGGCACCTGATGGTGTCCCATCCGGCGTTGAAAGTGCAAGAAGCTAAATGGGAATCAGCCAAATAAATGAATAAAGCAATTTTTTTCGATAGGGACGGAGTCATCAATAAATTGGTTTTTAATCCCAAAACTGATGAGTTTGAATCTCCTCATGAGCCCGAGGATCTGGAGCTGATGCCGAATATATTTGAGCCGATTAAAATGCTTTTTGATCGCGGCTATTATTTATTCGTAATTTCCAATCAGCCAAGTTTTGCTAAAGGGAAAACTACGCTGGAAAATATCAAGGCCATTCAGCGGAAATTACAAAGGCAGATTGAAGATCAGGGTATAGTCATCAAGGAATATTACTATTGTTACCATCATCCGCTGGGAATCGTACCCGAATATTCCTGCGAATGCGTTTGCCGCAAACCCAAGCCGTTTTTCATAAACAAAGCGGCTATTGATTATGATCTGGATTTGTCGGCTTCCTGGATAATCGGCGATCAGGATAGCGATGTTGAATGCGGCAAGAATGCCGGGATAAAGACGATTCTTATTTTAAACGAGCATTCCGCCAAGAAACGTGGCCGGAGCGAGCCTGATTATACCGCTAATAATTTATACGAGTCTGTTAATTTAGTCATAACATAAAAAGTATGAAAACTTTAAATGATCTGCAGGTTAAAATTTTCGCCGACGGAGCCGACAAGGCCGGCATGCTGGAAATGTACGAAAAGCCCTTCATCAAAGGTCTTACCACCAATCCGACTTTGATGCGCAAAGCGGGGATCAGTGATTACCAGGCTTTCGCCAAAGACATCTTATCCATTATCAAGGATAAGCCCGTTTCTTTTGAGGTATTTTCTGATGATTTTAACAATATGGAACGCCAAGCGTTGGAAATCGCCGGCTGGGGCGATAATGTTTACGTAAAAATTCCCATTACCAATACCAAGCAGGAAGCCAGCTATAATTTGATCAGCCGGCTGGCCAATCAAAAAGTCAAGCTTAATGTAACGGCTATGATGACCTTGTCGCAAGTCCGCGATGTGTTGGCCGCGCTCAATCCGGATGTTTCCAGTTATGTCTCGATTTTTGCCGGCCGCATAGCGGATACGGGCTATGATCCGGTGCCGCTGATGGCGGCGGCGGTGGAGATGCTCAAAATTAATCCCAAGGCCGAATTAATCTGGGCCAGCCCGAGGGAACTGCTAAATATTTTCCAGGCCGATGAAATCGGCTGCCAGATCATCACCGTAACCAATGATATCCTGAAGAAATTATCGCTGGTCGGAAAGAATCTGGATGAGTATTCCCTGGATACGGTCAAAATGTTTTATAATGATGCCCAGAGCGCCGGTTTTAATATATAATGAAATATGAAAACAATATTAGTCACCGGCGGGGCCGGCTTTATCGGCAATCATTTGTGTGAAGCACTGCTTAGCCTCGGTCATCGGGTAGTGGCTTATGATAATTTGTTTCTTGGCCGCGAAAGAAATATCGCTCGGTTAATACCTGACGGTAATTTTGTTTTCATCAAGGGAGACATCTTAGACGCCGGTGAATTTAAAAGAATTTTTGAAAATAACCGCTCTGACGTGATTTTCCATTTGGCCGCCAATTCAGACATAGCCAGCAGCTGTAAATCGCCGCAAACCGATCTGCTGAATACTTTTCAGACTACGATTGCCGTTTTGGAACAGGCCAGGATAAACGGCATCAAGGAAATATTTTTTGCTTCGACCGGTGCGATATACGGCGATACGAATTTGGCGGTGGCGGAAGATACCGGCCCCTTGCTCCCGATTTCCCATTATGGCGCGGCTAAGCTGGCTTCGGAAGGTTATTTAAGCGCCTATTCCCACAATTACGGTATAAAGGTCTGGATCACCCGCTTTCCCAATGTGGTGGGAGAATACGCGACGCATGGCGCCATTTATGATTTTATCAGGAAGCTAAGGAACAATCCTAATGAGCTGGAGGTTTTGGGCAATGGAGAACAAATCAAGCCGTATATTTATGTCAAAGAGATCGTTGAAGCGATTCTGTTTATCTGGAAAAACGCCGTTGAGGAATTCAATGTTTACAATATCGGAGTCAACAGCCGAACCAAGGTATCGGAAATTGCCGAGATGGTAGTGGCCGCCATGGGTTTGCCGGCAAAGATCAGATATACCGGAGGCAGCCGGGGCTGGGTCGGCGATGTCTCGGAATTCAAATATGATTTTACCAAGCTGAAAAAGCTGGGCTGGGAGCCCAAGCTGTCATCAAACGAAGCTGTCAGAACGGCTATCGAAAAAATCTTAATCGAACAACAAAATTCGGCTCAATAACAAGTTTCTTATGCGCAGTAAAATCAGGATTGCTTTTATAAAATTCGGAGGTATGGCCGCCGGCGGAACCGAGAAGTTTCTGCAGGTCTTGGCGGCTAATCTTCCAAATGATGAATTTGACGTGGATTATTTTTATTGCGATACAGCGCCGTATGTCGGCAGCGATTACCGGCATCCCGGAACGGATGCTGATCGGCTTAAATTTATGCAAGCAAGCCAGGTAAGACTAGTGGAATTCCATGTTGATTACAAAGATGTAACATCTCCGATCCATGAATGGCTTGGCACGGATTTTGGGGAAAAATTCAATGAGAATAACTATGATATTATCCAGACTGGCAGAGCCGGCTATCCTGAATATCCTTTTACCAAAATCAGAAAAATTCCAATTGTTGATTCTTTGCATTTATCGGCCGGAGTGGATAATCAATATAATATTTCCAGAGTTTTGCATATTTCCCGCTGGTCGGCCGATGAATGGATAAAAAAGGGCGGCGATGCTAAACGTGTCGAAATCATCTCGACATTTCTAGATATTCCAGACAAAGAATATAAGAATTTAAGGAAAGAGTTGGGCATCGAGAATAAATTCGTTTATGGGTTCCACCAGAGAAAAGATGACTGGATTTATTCGCCAATTCCGCTGGCCGCCTATAAAAGAATAGAGGATGATAATACGGTTTTTTTAATGCTTAACGGCAGCGATTTATATAAACAGCAGGCGCACAATTTGAGCATTAAAAATATTATCTTCCTGCCTTTTGCACAGACGCAGGAAGGCATTTATAAATTCCTATCAACTTTGGATGTCTTTGCCCACGGCCGGAAGGACGGCGAAGTCAATTCCGCGGCCATGGCTGAGGCCATGTATTTCGGTTTGCCCATAGTCAGCCATACTTCATCATACAGCAATGGCCATATTGAATGCATCGGCGAAGCCGGCAGGGTTTTGAATAATATTGATGAGTATGCGAGTGAACTTAAAAAGCTTAAGGATGATAAAAGTTATTATGAATTTCGTTCCACAGAGGCCAAGAAGCGATTCGCGGAAAGATATGAATTGAAGAATCAGATTGCCCGGATCGTTAAAATATATGAAGATGTCATTAGCAATCCGTTCCCGCACAAAATCCGCAGACTGTATTTTCACTCATTGAATCAAGCCTGGAAAATAATTTACAACCGATATTCTTTGATGCTATATAGGAAGTTGAAAAAAATCAGATCAAAAGATAAGGAATAATTATGGATAAGCCAAAGATAATTTGTTTGATGCCGGCCAGGAATGAAGCCGATCTGCTGCCGATCACTTTATATATCCTATCGCAATATTGCGATGCTATAATCATCGCCGATCAGATGTCTGATGACGGTTCTAGGGAAATTTACAAAAGATTTCCGAAAGTCCAGGTGATTGATAATCCGCGCCAGGGCCATTCAAATCAAGTGCGCTGGGATTTGTTGGAAGCGGCCAGAAATTTCGCCGGAAATAATTTGTTATTGGCGCTGGATGCCGATGAGTACATGCCGCCTGCGCTATTTAATAAGTTTATTAATTCCTATGATTTCAAAGTGGGGGAGAGTTTTCGTTTTCCCTGGATCCAATTATGGAAATCAATAAAATATTATAATAACTCCGGTGCCTGGTTTAGAAATTACCAACGAGCAGCTTGGGTGGACGATCGAAAAACGAAATATGACGATAAGATAGTCATTAATGATCATATTGCCAGGGTCCCGCCGGGATTTCTAACTAATTGCAAAAGAATAGATGATATTCCGATAATTCATTTGCAATGGGTTTCTTGGCATAAGACGCAGATTAAACAAGCCTGGTATCGCTGTACGGAATTAATAGATAATCCCCGAAATTTTCTTGCAATCAACTCGGCCTATTCTTTGTCGCTGGATAAAAAAAATACCAGACTTATTGAAGTCCTGCCTGAATGGATCAACGACTGGGCTGGTCTGGCATCAATCGAAAATTTACCGTCGGCTTGGCACTTGCAGGCGATTTTTGATTTTTTTGACAAATATGGAATAGAATTTTTTGAACCGCTGCAAATCTGGCATATTCCCGAGCTGGAGCAGGAATTTATTAAGCGCATCGGCAGAAAACCGGCTTCAGTTGCGGAGAAAAAGATTATCCAATGGGCGAAAGATGTGAAACAATTTTCAAAAAAATTAATTCATTATTAAAAAGTGTGAATATTAAAACAATATTTTTTACATGATAGATACCAGTGCGCAAAATGCGCTAAAAAATTCAGTCTATAATTTTTTAGGATTTTTATTACCAATTGCAATAATGATTGTTGTCACTCCGATTATTATAGCCAAATTGGGGGTTAAAGAGTATGGCATCTATATTTTTTTAAATACCGTTGTGGTTTTTTTAGGTTTATTGGATCTAGGCGTAAGCGTGGCCAATAGCAAGCATATAATAGAATATCATTCTATCAATCGGGAAGATCTTCTAAAGAAATTAATTTACTCGATGAATTCGGTTTATTTGATCTTGGCTTTTATCTATTTTTTTGTCTGTGTTTGCACCGGCCTGGTGATCCAGATGTTTTTTTTAAGAGCCGGCGCGCAAGATAATTATTTTTTGCTATTTTTGATTATTGGGTTGACCAGTTTTGTCGGTGCGACTTTTACAAATTTTATATGTATAATTACTACGATTCAACGTTATGATTTACAACTCAAAATTAGCGTAACTTTTATTGTGCTTAATAATTTAAGCATGCTGATTCTCGCATTGCTTGGCTATAAGCTCGTTCCCATATTATTATCCCAATTATTATTGGCTTTACTGGCCGGACTGACTTATTATTGGTATGATAGAAAAATATTTCCGGTCATGCGATTTAAATACGCCTGGGATAAAAAAGAAATACTAAAGAATTATAAATTCGGTCTATCCGTTACTTTCAATAATTTAGCCAGTTCATCCTTGGTTCATTTTGATAAATTATTAGTGCCAATTTTTTTGGGTAACGCGCAATTAACCTACTATAGCGTGCCCGGCAGCATTGCCACTAAGATTTCTAACATTTCCGATGTTTTTTCGACTGTTTTATTTCCGATTACCGTTAATTTGCATAGTTTAAATCAGTTGGATCACATTAGGCGGGTGTATATCAGGTCAATCAGATTAATCACAATTTTAGCGGCGGCAATTTCATTTTCGATTATCTTTATGGCTGACAAAATTCTGCTATATTGGCTGGATCAGAGCTTTGTTAAACAATCGGTTGATGTTTTAATTTTATTGGTTATGACAAATTTTGTATTAGCCTTATTTAATCCTTTGTCAAATTTATTGATGGCCATGAATAAAATGAAGTTTTTAACACTGGGCTCAGTGATTATGGCAGTCATTAATATAGTCGCCTTGTTCATTCTTTTGCCCCGCTATGGCATAAATGGCGCTGCCGCAGCCTATTTAATCGCGACTCTATTTATATTTTATATGTTTTTCTTTGCAGAAAGGAAATATTTTGGTATAAACCATCTTAAGGAACATATCAAACTCTACCTGAAGATATTTGTAACGGCTATACCTTTTTTTGCCATCGAACACTTTCTGCTTTATCCGCTGATAACGAGTTTTCTGACAGTCATCATTATCGGGCCTCTGTGTGTCGTTTTATATATGCTCTTATATAAGCTGTTCGGATTTTTTGAAGCTGAGGATTGGAACGATTTTATGATTTTCTTTAACCGGGCGCTTAATAGATTCGGATTTAGGGGAATAAAATCAATTAGTAATTAATTTATGCTGACTATAGTCACACCTAATTTGAACAATGCCTCTTATCTCGAAGGAAATATTTTAGCAATAAAAGGATTAGTAATACCTTTTGAGCACATTATAGTTGACGGCGGCTCAACCGACGGATCGCTCGATATTATCGCCAGATATCCCCATGTCAAGCTAGTGCGGCAAACGGAGAAAACCGGCATGTACGGTGCGATTCATCAAGGAATTAAAGAGGCAAAAGGAGAATATCTGACTTATGTAAATGCTGATGATCGTATTGTCCCTAAAGGGTTTGAAAGGATGTATCAAGAAATATCTAAAGGGAAAAATAACTTTGTATATTCCGACGGCTATTATGATTATGTTCTGGAAAATCGACGCGAATTGGGAAAGGGGAGGCGCTGGGGAAAATTTTTTCTCAAACATGGATGCATGCCGTCAATCCAACCCAGTACGATTTTTACAAAAAAGCTGTATGATGAGGTCGGCGGATTACGCTATGACAAATTCAGGATTTGTGGTGATTTTGACTTGTTTTTAAGAATGGCCAAGGCGGCTAATTCCAAATTCAGATATCTGCCGGTAATCTCCACTATTTTTATGAAGCGGGGCGATTCTTTGGGCGATCGTAATGATGATGTTTATATTAGAGAATTTAATGCTAATAATCTGCCCCGGCCGACTTTATTGGTTAAGATTTTTTATCGGATATTTAAGTATGTTTAGAAAGCGAATTTAAACCGTGTTAATTCTTGTATTATGAATATTGATTTTGAAACTCCGATATTATTAATAATTTATAACCGTCCTGATAAGACCAAGTTGGTTTTTGATGAGATAAAAAAACAAAAGCCCAGATATCTATTTGTCGCCGCCGACGGGCCAAAGGATATCATCAGCGACAAAGAAAAATGCCTAGTGACCCGCGAAATAATAAATCGGATCGATTGGGATTGCGAATTAAAGACATTATTCAGGGATAAGAATCTGGGCTGCGGTTTGGCTGTAAGTCAGGCTATTATCTGGTTTTTTGAAAATGTAGAGGAGGGCATCGTTTTAGAAGATGATTGCCTTCCACATCCGGATTTTTTTCAGTATTGCCGGGAGTTATTAGCTAGATATCGCCATAATGATAGGATAATGTTTATCGGTGGCAGTAATTTTCAAGATGGTATTGCCAGGGGAGAGGCATCGTACTATTTTTCCGCTTATAGCCACGTTTGGGGCTGGGCATCTTGGAGGAGGGTTTGGCAGAAATATAGCTACGATTTGGCTGATTTGTCTTCTGATCAATTCAATAAGGCATTGCATATTTATTTTAAAAAATCCAATATCATCAGTTATTGGAAGACAATATTTGCTGTGGTTAAAAAAGGCAAGATCGACACATGGGATTATCAGTTGACTTTTTCAATCTGGTCGGTCGATGGGCTTTCGATTATTCCCAATGTTAATTTAGTTTCCAATATAGGTTTTGGTGGAGGCGCCGCCCATACTGGAGCCGGTAATTCTAATTTTGAAAATCTTCCCAGCAGCCAGATTCTACCTTTACAACATCCGTTAGATATCATCATTGATTCTGCAGCTGATGATTATTATAATAAAAAAATCAAGGCGGCCTCCTCGATATTATACCTGTTATTATTGAAGTTAAAATTTGTTATGCCGCGTTCAGCTTATAATCGTTTTAAAGAATTTTATTTAAGATTTTAATTATTAACTGTAAATATAAAAAAATGATAAATTTTTCGGTTATTCCAAGAAAATCCTTCCTTGGTCGTTTTTTGAGATTAATATTGTGGTTTATTCCTGGCTTTACGATAGTGCCGGTTTTCCAGGGTGTATTAAAGGGATGTAAATGGATTAAAGGCTCGGGTGTAAATGGTTATTGGCTTGGAACTTACGAAAAGCAGGAGCAGGAAATTTTTGCAAAAAAAGTTAAAGAGGGAGATGTGGTTTTTGATATTGGCGCAAATGTCGGATTTTATTCGTTGATTGCCTCGAAGATTGTCGGTGACAGAGGTAAAGTATATGCATTTGAACCTGCACCTAAAAATACTTTATTATTAAAAAAACACTTTGAATTGAATAATTGCATTAATTCCATTGTCGTATTAGCCGGAGTATCTGATAAAAATGATCTAGTTTATTTTAATGAAGGATCGCATGCTGCCACTGGTTACTTAAGTATGGAAGATGGAAATATATTAGTGCCCGTCTTAGGTTTGGAAGAACTAGTAGATAATGGAAAAATTCTTGCTCCTAATTTAATGAAAATTGATGTTGAGGGTTCAGAATTTAAGGTCTTAACTGGCGCAAAAAAGATTTTAGAAAAATATCATCCGACTATTTTTTTATCAACACATAATGAAATTGTTCATAGGGAGTGTTTAGAATTATTACTCTCGCTTAATTATAAGTTAGAATCAATTGACAATTTAGGTATAAATGTAACTTCCGAAATGTTTCAACTTCTTAATAGCGAACTGCTAGTTTTTTTGTATAGAAAAAATGAATAAAATTCTAATAATTAATACCACTTTTAAAAAAGGCGGCGCGGCCAGAGTCGCCCGTGATCTTTTTGAAAATTCAAAGAATGATTTTGAAGTATTTTTCGCTTATGGCCGGGGCGGGAAAGAGGCAGATAAAAGAACCTTTAAATTTGGCAACCGGCTGGAAATGCTTATCCAGATTTTTTTGATCAGATTTCTCGGCCTGGAGGGCTGGGGCTGTTATTTCGCGACAAGAAAATTAATTAAATTCATCAAACGGAAAAAATTCGATCTGATCCACCTACATAACCTTCACGGATATTATGTGAATTTTTTTACCCTGATCAGATTCATCCAAAAGCAAAAGATTCCGGTTGTCTGGACTGTTCACGACGAATGGCCCATTACCTGGCTGCCGGCGCACAGCCTGGGCTGCGAGCATTGCCAGACCGGCATCGGCCAATGCTGCAATACGTATAGCTATCCCAGGAATTATCTGCCGCTGTTTGCCGGCTATATGCTGAAGAAGAAAAAAGAGGTTTTTTCCGGCGACTGGCATCCTGTCATTATTTGTCCGTCCCAATGGCTGCAAACTAATATAAAGAATTCATTTTTAGGCAAGTTTGAAGTCAAAGTTATCAATAATGGGATTGATATTGATTCATTTTGGCCGGCGGGGGACAAAAACCGGCTTAGGGAAAAATTCGGCCTGCCGCTTAATAAAAAAATAATCATCTATTCGGCTTCCAATTTGAATGATAAAAGCAAAGGCATAGATTACCTGCTCGGCGCTGCGCGCCAGTTGCTGGATAAGGATTATTTGTTTTTATGCATCGGCAAAGGCAAGCTGGAAAATTCCGCCAATGTCCGGACTATGGGCTATATTTACGACAAGCTCCAGTATGCGGAAATCCTCGCTACCGCTGATTTGTTCTGCTTCACTTCTGTGGCCGAGACATTCTTGCTGGCGGCGGCCGAAGCGCTGGCTTGCGGTGTGCCGGTAGTAGGTTTTGATATTCCAGTGGTCAGGGAAATAATCAGCAAAGACGTGGGCGAATTGGTGGAATCGAGTGACCAGAAAGCATTGGCACAAGCGATAGCTAATCTACTTGATAATGAAGGCGAAAGATCGGCTAAAGGCGAGCGCGGTCGACAGTTGATTGTGAATAATTATTCGCAGCAATTATTTTTTGAAAAATATTATAACTTATATAATGAATTGATAAAATGAAGATCTCAATCATCACGGTTTCCTATAACAGTTGGGAGACCATTGAAAAAACCATTAATTCCGTCTTGTCGCAAACGGGAGTGGATTTGGAATACATCGTCATTGACGGCGGCTCCAAGGATGGCACCATGGACATTGTCAATAAGTACCGCGATAGAATTGCCGCAGTAGTATCCGAGCCGGATAAGGGGATTTATGACGCCATGAACAAGGGCGTCAGGCTGACCACCGGCGAGGTGGTTGGCATCCTCAATTCTGATGATTTTTTTAATGGCGATAATGTGCTGGCCGCGGTCGTGGATTGCTTGGCCGGCAGTGATAGCGGCGCCTGCTACGGCGATATTTCGTATTTTGAGGATGACGATAAAAAAACCACCCGAATCTGGCGGGCGGGGGAGTATTCCGAGGAAAAATTAAACAATGGTTGGGCCATGCCGCATCCGGCGCTGTTTGTCAGGAAATCAGTTTATGACAAGATCGGCCTATACCGCACGGATTTCCGGCTGGCGGCCGATTATGAATTCATGCTGCGTCTGCTCAAGGTCTTTAAGATCAAAGTGAAATATCTGCCACAAATACTGACGCGCATGAAAAGCGGCGGCGCCAGCGGCCGGAATCTGCGGTATCGGCTGAAAGGCTGGCAGGAATTGAAGCGGTCCTGGGTGATCAATAATCTGCCACTGCCGCGGTTCTTTATATTAAGACGGGTGGTGTCGAAGCTGGGGCAGGTGATTAAAAAATGAAATAATAATGCTAATTATTAAATAATAATGCTAATCTGCTAATTAATGCTAGTGAAACTAATAATGCTAATGTTAATTATTCGTATTCATTCATATCATTAGCATGCATTCGTAGATTAGCATTACTATATATTAGCAGCCATTAGCATCATTAGCATAATTCGTATATTAGTATTATTAGTAAAGGCATTATTGTCCTTTGCCGCCTAAAACAATCCTAATGGTTTTTAAAATGATCGTCAGATCCAGAAAGAGCGAACGGTTCTTGACATAATACAAATCATATTTCAATTTTTCCAGGCTCTCTTCCTTGGAGCCGCCGTAGCTCGGGCCTTTGAGTTGGGCCCAGCCGGCCAGGCCGGGCTTGACTAGTAGCCGCTCCTGGTAAAAGGGGATTTCCCTGGTGAGCACTTCAATGAATTCTGGGCGTTCAGGACGCGGGCCCACGAAGCTCATCTCGCCGCGGAGGATATTGATGAGCTGGGGGATCTCGTCAATCCTGGTCTTGCGCATCAGCCGGCCGAAGCGGGTGATGCGCGGATCATTTTTCTGCGCCCATTGAGCGCCATTTTTTTCCGCGTCCGCCACCATGGAGCGGAATTTCATGGCCAGAAACGGCTTGCCATTTTTGCCGGTCCTGATCTGCTTGAAAATTACGGGTCCCGGGCTTTCCAATTTGATAATTAGAGCTATAATCGGGATGAATATCGCGGTAACGATTAGTCCGACGATTGCCAAGATGACATCCAGCCCGCGTTTGATTATTTCATAGGATTTTTTGGAGTTCTCGGCCAGGTTTTCCAGAAACCAGCTGTGATCAATGAATTCCACGGGAATGGTGCCGGTGATCTGCTCGAAAAAGCCGTTGATATTATAGACATCAATGCCCAGTGACAGGCAGGCGAAGATTTTTTTGCCGTCCTCGCTGTGATTTTTCAATTCATTGGAGATGATCAGGATATTAATGCCCTCGGTCTGGCAATAATTTTTCAAATTATCCGGCAGCTGCGGCTCCACCGTGGCCTTATATCCCAGTTGCGGGCGATCATTGATTTCCTTGGCCAACCCGTGAGCCAGGGGAGACTGGCCGATAATCAGCACTTTATTGACGATTCTGCCGGTTTGGATGAATTGATAAAAGAATTTGCGCCAGGCGAAGATCAGGATAAAGGCCACGATCAGATCAATGACCAGGATCCTTTGCGGCTTGATGCTGGCAAAGAGGGGAGAGGCGAAATAAAAGATAACGACGGCCGCAATCGCATTGATAATGAAGCATTTGGCGATAAGGTTGAACAGCTTCAGATTGTTGTAGCTGATCTTGAGATCGTAAAAATCGTTAATAAAGAAAATGATCAGCCAGAAGGCGAAGACCAGGCTGAAGGACAGGAGATTATCCTCCCAGCGGCCGGCGGTCTGTGGGCTGCTTAGATACCGCAGCCACAGGGACAGATAAAGAGAGAGATAAAGAATGGCAATATCTCCCAGGAGCAAAAAGATTTTTTTGGTTTTGACGATAAAATCAGGCATAGAAACATTGATATATTAACACGAATCGCGTAAAATAACAAGCGTCGTCGTTCTTTTTTTATTTTTGATAATGTATTATTATTAAGCAATGGCTATATTGTCACATTGTCATATGGTCAAATTTCATAACATTAATGTGTCATCCCGGCCGAAGCGAAGCGAAGAGCCGGGATCCAGGTTGAATTGCATTAAACCCAGTATAATTAAATTAACCTGGATCCCAGATATCCGCTAAATCGCGGATTCTGGGATGACAAAGAAATTTTCTCCCCATTTATACTTGTCCGCCTTGGGAGGAAGGGGGAGACCTAGAGGGGGTAATTGAATTGAAATTACCCTCCCTAACCCCGCCAAGGCGGGGCAGGCCCTCCCCTTATAAAGGGCAGGGGAAAAATCAAAATAAAACCATGAAAAAAATAATTCAAAAAATTCGTAATCTAATAAACGACTTCCCGCTTTTTAGCCGTTATCCCGTGTCCAAGCAATTCATCAAATTCTGCCTGGTGGGGCTGACCAATGTAGCGGTGGAATTGATTGTTTATATTATTTTGACCCGCACTTGTAAATTATTTTACATCGTGGCCGCTCTCCTGGCATATTTGGTGGCGGTCAGCTGGAGCTTTTTGATCAACCGCCGCTGGACTTTCCGCCACAACGGCCGGGACATTCACCGGCAATACGCCAAATTTTTTATCGCCAATACCGTCAGCGAGACAATTAATATTTTCCTGCTGTATCTGTTCGTTAATCAAGGCGGAATGCACGACATTCTGGCCAAGTTCCTGGCTTCTTTCATCGTGGCGTTTTTCAATTTCGCGCTGAACCGGTGGTGGACGTTTAAGGTTTCAGATGATCGGAAATAGGAAATTAGAGTTAATTCTATTATTAACCACGAATCCACGAATTATCTACGAATATGCGAATAATACAGAAATAAGGAATTAAGAAACTGATTGCGAAGCCGGCAAATTAAGGGAAATATCAAATACGATCAAATACGAAATTGGAAATAAGAAATTAGAAATTAGGGAAATTTCAGAATTTATTTTTGTATTTTACCCCAGTTTCCAATTTCCAGTTTCCATTTTCCACCTAATCTTGAGTTATTTCAGCCTTTTTGTTATAATATATTCATAATTAATAGTCCATAAAGTCGAAAGCCTGCCTGTCGGCAGGCAGGTCCATAAAGTCAAAAAGCCGGAAAATTATTATTGTATTTGAATTTTCGACTTTAGACTTTTGACTTTTGACTTAATCCATACCATATGCCCGTAAAACGCGCTATCTTTGACAAGAAAAACATCCTGATCGTCGGCGGAGCCGGATTTATCGGCTCGCATCTCTGCGATGATCTCGTCAAAGCCAACAAAGTAATCTGCCTGGATAATTTTATCACAGGCGCAGACGGCAATATCTTCCATTTGCACGCCAATCCCAATTTCAAATTCATCAATCATGACATCATCAATCCGATCGATCTGGAAAAGCAGGCGGAGTTGTCGGATTTCAAGATTGAATTCCAGGGACTGCAGGAGATCTATTATCTGGCTTCGCCCGCCTCGCCGCGCGCCTATAGCCGCTATCCGATCGAGACTTTGCTGGTCAATTCCGTGGGCGTCAGGAACTGCCTGGATCTGGCCGTCAAATACAAAGCCTCTTTTCTCTATGCTTCCAGCGCGGCCGTCTATGGCGATACGGCCGCCGCCAAATCCGTGGCCGAGACGTTCGTCGGGCCGTCGGATCAGCTCGGCCCGCGCGCCTGCTACAGCGAAGCCAAGCGGTTCGGCGAAGCCCTGGTCAACAATTACCGGCTGAAATACGACCTCAACACCAAGATTGTCAGGATTTTCAATTGCTACGGTCCGCGTTTGATGCTCAGTGACGGCCGCATGATTCCCGAACTGATCAAGGAGGCGGTGGAAAACAGGGAGATCGTAATTTATGGCGACCAGCAAAGCGCCGGATCTTATTTATTTATTTCCGATCTGATCCGGGCGCTCGTCAAGATGATGGAAAGCGGCGAGGCCGGCCCGGTCAATCTGGCTTCGCAGTGGCGGAATACTTTTGCCGAAGTGGCCCAGGCCGTCATCAAACTCACCAATTCCCAGTCCGCGATCAGATTCGATCAGGGAGACGCCTATCTGGCGCCGCAGCCGCAGGCCGATATAACCCTCGCCAAGGAAAAACTGGGCTGGTTCCCCATCATCCTGCTGGAGGACGGGCTGAAAAAGACCATTGATTACCTTAGCGCTCAGGAAGGACTGCGAGAAGCGAGAAAAATAGCGTAATAAGATAGAAATTAAGAAATTCACCCTGTTAAATGCTGCAAAGCGGCAGCGCCAAAGGCGCTATTTAACAGGGTAAAGAAATTAAGGATTTACCGCGAATCCACGAATTCACCACGAATACCACGAATAATACAGAAATAAGAAATAAGAAATATAATCCATGGCTAATGAAATTTTATTTCCTATTTCCTATTTCCTATTTCAGATATTTACTGATAACTGCTAACTGCTAACTGCTAACTGATTAACTTAATGATAACTGATAACTGAAAACTGATAACTTAAATCCAATATCCCAATATCCAAATATCTTTAATTTCCACGGGATCCCCACGTCGCTCACTCCACTTGGGCGGAGTTCGCTCCTCGGGATGACATCTGTTTTTGTGTTTTCGTGTTTTTGTGCTTTTGTGATTTAATGTTTTCGTATTTTTGTGTTTTCAAGCTAATAAGCTAAAAGCTAGCAAGCTAAAAAGCTAAAACTATGGATTGCCTCATCATCATTCCCAGTTATAATGAAAGCGAGAAGATCGCGGAAGTGATCGGCAGCATCAGAAATACGCCGGGATTAGCCTGCGATATCCTGGTCGTGGACGACGGATCAAGCGATCACACCGCCGAGCTGGCTCAGAAGGCCGGCGCTTTTGTCATTTCGCATGCCATTAATCGCGGCCAGGGCGCGGCCGTGCGCACGGGCATTGAATATCTGTTGCGCCGCGATTATCAGCGGGCCGTGTTTTTCGACGCCGACGGGCAGATGAAGGCCGAGGAGATACCGAGCCTGCTGGCACCGCTCGCGCTGGGTGAATACCAGGTGGCTTTGGGCTCGCGCTTTCTGGGCCGGACGATCAACATGCCTTTTTCCAAACTGCTGACGCTGAAATTGGCCCTGCTCTTTACGCGGCTCGTGAGCGGATTGAAGCTCACCGACACGCATAACGGCTTCCAGGCTTGGAGCCGGGAGGCGCTGAAGCTGATAAATCTCACGCAGGATCGCTATGCCTATGCCTCGCAGATCCTGGAGGAAATCGGCAAGTACCGGATTAAATACCGGGAAGTCCCGGTCACCATCAGCTATTCCGTCTATTCCAAGAAAAAAGGCCAGAGCATCTTCAACGCCTTCAATATTGTGATGGATCTGATATTAAGGAAATAAAAAACCGATCCTAATAATACTAATAACATCCGAATCTACGAATGTTCTACGAATAACATTATGCGATACGAATTTACGAGCTAACTTAATGCGATCCGAATTTACGAATAACATCCGAATCTACGAATGTTCTACGAATAAAAATTCGTAGTACATTCGGATCATTCGGATTAAATTAGTAGATTAGGATCGGACAAAATAATTGTAGATTAGGATCGGACAATATTATTTATGTATATAAAAATTTTTCTCATCCTCATCATCGCCTGGATTGTTTTCCGGCTTTATGTCCGCTGGAAAAAGCAGGATTTGAGCAACATCCAGTATTTCTCCTGGCTTTTTATCTGGCTCTCTGCCGCCGTGATCATCATCTGGCCGCAGCTCACCACCTCCCTGGCGCAGCTGCTGGGCGTGGGGCGCGGCGTGGATCTGGTGATTTATGTTTCCGTCATTATCCTCTTTTACCTGAATTTCCGCCTGCTCACCCGCATCGAGGAATTGGAAAAAAATCTTACCAAGCTTACCCGGCACCTGGCTTTAAAAGATCAAGACCATGAAAAACCCCAGTAAAAAAATCACCATTGTCATTGCCACTTTAAACGGCCGCAATTATCTGCCGGAATGCTTGAGTTCGATCGCGCAGCAGCATTATCCGCAAAATCTGATCAAAGTCGTGGTGATTGATAATGGCTCCTTCGACAGCACCGTCGGCTACTTGCGGGAGAATTATCCCGAGGTCAAGCTGATCACCAATCATCATAATGCCGGCTTTGCCCGCGCCAATAACCAGGGATATTTTCTGGCTCGCAAAGCCAAAAGCGACTATCTCTTCCTCCTGAATCAGGACGCCGTCCTGGAAAAGAACTGCCTGCGGCGCCTGGTGGAGCTCGCTGAAAGCGGCAAAGATATCGCCGCGGTCCAGCCCAAGATTCTGTTAGATCCGGAAAAACAGCTGATCAACAGCTTTGGCAACAATATCCAGTATCTGGGCTTCGGCTTCTGCAATTTTTACCGCCATCGGGACAATCTGGAATTGACCGCACCCATGGAACTGGCTTACGCCTCGGGCGCGGCCTTGCTGCTGAAAATGCCGGCGCTGGCCAAGACAGGGCTCTTTGATGAGAATCTTTTCGCTTATCACGAGGATCTGGATCTGGGCTGGCGGCTGCGCTTGGCCGGCTACAGCGTCTGGCTTGATCCCTTGGCTGTGGCCTGGCATAAATACACCTTCAGCAAAGCCAAATATAAATTCTATTATCTGGAGCGCAATCGCTGGAAGGTCATCCTGCAGAATTATAAGTTGGCCACCTTGATTTTGTTCCTGCCGCCGCTACTTCTCATGGAAATCAGTATGTTCTTTTACGCGCTGCTCTCCGGCTGGCTGGCGGAAAAGATCCGGGGCTATGGCTGGCTGCTGCTGCATATTCCGACAATCCTCTGGCAGCGTTTGGCCATGCAGTACCGCTTCCGCAAAGTCAAAGACAGGGAGATATTAAGGCTGTTTACGGGCATGATCAAATCAGAGGAATTGCAGAATCCCTTGCTTGTTTATATCGCCAATCCGCTCTTAGCAGTTTATTTCTGGCTAGTGAGGAAGATTATATTTTGGTAAAAAAATAGCGATCCTAATCTACGAATACATCCGAATGATACGAATGGCTACGAATAAATTTATAATACCAAATGTAAAATTTTTAATGTCAAAGGATATTTTTCTCCCCTTTCCAAGGGGAGAGTAAGAGGGGTTTGCCGTTGATTATGAAATATTAATTAATTTATATTTTTTTTGGATTATCCCTCGGCAAACCTCCCCTAACCCCTCCTTGGAAAGGAGGGGAAAAATACAATAAATGCAAATATAACATTAGAATATTGAACTTGATTTGACATTAGACATTAGGATTTTGAAATTATATCATTTATTCTTAAATTTGAACTTTGGGCCTTGAACTTTGAACTTTATTTCCCTATTCCGTATAATATCTCACCAGGCCTTCGCGCAATCTGGTCACCACTTCATAATTGATGGTCCCGATAATCCCAGCCAGATTATCAGCCGTGATCTGGCGTCCGCCTTGCCGGCCGATGATCACTGCCTCGTCCCCGAGGCGGGCGTTTTTTATTTTACTGATGTCAACGACCGTCAGATCCATGCAGACGCGCCCCAAAATCGGGCAGGCTTGCCCGCGAATCAAGACACTGCCGGCATTGCTTAGCCGGCGGTCCAAGCCGTCATAATAGCCGACCGGCAGCAGCGCCAGTTTCATCCTCTTCTTCGCCTTGAAAGTACAGCCGTAGCTAATGCAATCGCCGGCCTTGATGATTTTTATCAAAGTGATTCTGGTTTTAAAGCTAAGGGTAGGACATAGCGGCGGCTGATTTTTTTCCCAGATTTTTTTGACTTCACTGGACGGATATAATCCATAAGCGGCAATGCCCGGCCGGATCAGATCGAAGCGGCTGGCTGAATAAATCATGGCCGCCGCGCTATTGGCGCAATGCTTGATCAGCTTCCGGCCCAGAAATTTTTCAATTTCTACTGCAGATTTATTAAAGGCGTTAAATTGTTTTAAAAAATGAGCCGGGTGGCACGGTTCATCGGCATTAGCGAAGTGCGTGGCCAAACCCTCAATTTTTAAATTAGGGAGACGGGAGATTTTTTTAATGAAGTCCGGAGCTTGTCCGGCCGCAATGCCTTGGCGGCCCATACCCGTATCGATTTTTAAGTGAAAGGGAACGATCTGATTTTTTTTGGCGGCCGCGGCCGATACTTTTTTTGCCAAGCCATAATCATCAATAAAAATCCTGACATTGGCCGCAAGAATTTTATTGATGTCAGCAGCGATAAAACGCCCGATCAGTAAGATCGGTTTTTTTATTCCCGCCTTTCTTAAGATTACCGCTTCAGCAACGGAATTGACGCAAAGCCAATCGGCGCCGGCAACAGCAAATATTTTGGCCGCCCCGATCAGTCCATGGCCGTAGGCATTGGCTTTAACCGCCGGAGCGATCAAAACTTTCTTGCCGGCCAACCGCCGGAATGCCTTGATGTTATGCCGGAGCGCCGAGCGGCTGATTTGGAGGTAGGAGAGGTCTTTATTTTTCATAATGTTATTAACCAATCCTAATCTACGAATAATCGATCCTAATCTACAATTATTTTGCCCGATCCTAATCTACTAAATTTATTAAATAACCGATCCTAATCTACGAATTAATCCGAATGACCCGAATGTACTACGAATTTTTATTCGTAGAACATTCGTAGATTCGGATGTTATTCGTAAATTCGGATCGCATTAAGTTAGCTCGTAAATTCGGATCGCATAATATCATTCATAGATTCGCATTATTAAGTTTTTTGACTAAAAGCCCGAAAAAGGCTATACTTATTAAGTAATTATATTATATTTCAGCCTAAAAAGAAAGTAAAATTATGAAGAAAAAAGTCGCCATCGTGGTCTGCGCCTGGCCGCCCGGCGGAGGCGGAATCGGCAATACCGCCTACCTGCACGCCAAATTCCTCCAGTCGGATAAATACCAAGTCACAGCCTTCATACCCAAATATCATGATACGCGGGAACTGCAGACGCAGGATTACGACTACGAGTATCTGCCCGTGGCCTTTGAGCTGGGCAAGGCCGGGATCATGCGCGGGCTTTACGGCCGTTTGATATGCTATGACATCATCCATCTATACTATCCGTTTTTCGGCACGGATCTGGTCGTCTATCTGCTGAAGCTGCTGCACCCGGAGAAAAAAGTTATTCTGCATCACCAAATGGATCCCATCGGCGACGGCCTGAAGAAAATAATTTTTCGGCTTTATATGGCTACGATTTTTCCACTACAGCTATCTCTTAGCGACAAAATTATCGCATTGTCCGCTGATCATGCCGAACATTCATATCTGACGCCCTATTATCTCCGGCACCGCGAAAAATTTTTCATCGTGCCCAATATGGTGGACACGGATAAATTCCGGCCGCAAGCGAAAAACGAGCAGTTGCTGGCCAGCTTGGGCCTGCGGCCAGAGAATCAGGTATTGATGTTTGCCGGCGGCTTGGATTCGCACCATTATTTCAAGGGTGTTGATCTGATCATCAATTCTTTTGCCAGCCTGCGGCAGAAATATCCGACGCTGAAATTGCTGATTGTCGGCGACGGCAATTGGAAAAGCAGGTATGAGCGGCAGGCAAGCGAGCTGGGCATTCGCTCCGAAGTGATTTTTCCCGGCTGGGTGCCCAACGAAGATTTGCCCCAGTATTACAATCTGGCCGATGTCTTCCTCTTGCCCTCGACTGACAGCACCGAAGCATTCGGCGGCGTGGCCGCCGAAGCGCAGTGCTGCGGCGTGCCGGCCGTCATTTCCAATTGGCCCGGCAGCCGCGTGACCATTGAAAACAACGCTACCGGCCTATGGGTGGAACCGAAAAATCAGCAAGACCTGTCGAAAAAAATCGACACGCTTTTAAGCGACGACGAGTTGCGGGCGGCCATGGGCCGCGCCGCCGCCGAGCGCGCCCAATCAATGTACGGCGCGCGCGAGCAAGTCGGGGTGAGGCTGGTGGAGATGTATGACAATCTGTATAAATAATAAGAAATTAAGAAATATTTAAACTGTTAAATAGTTATTGATTTAAAAACAAAGAAATAAGAAATAAGAAATAAGAAATTAAAGGAAATTATTTTTTTTCTCCCCTTTATAAGGGGAGACCAAAGAGGGGTAATGCAATTAAATTATTAAATAAATTACCCCACCCTAACCCTCCCCTTATAAAGGGGAGGGGATAATATCGTTAATTATATTATTGATTTCTATTATTCCTAACTTCTTTTTCCCTTATTTCCTATTTCTTATTTCTGTATTAATTGAAATATGAACACTAAATCTCTCAATTGGCTCTTGTTAATCATCTGGATGTCGCTGATATTCATTTTGTCATCACGTTCGTCTTTCGGCATAGAAATGAGCGTTACTGATTATAAGCTCGTATCATCAATAGCACATGTATTTCTTTATTCAATTTTAGCTTGGCTAAGCATCCGGGCTTTTATTTCAACGGGCGTAAAAACAAAAAAAGCCCTGGTTTATGGCTTTCTTTTGGCTGCCATTTACGGACTCTCTGATGAATTCCATCAGCATTTCGTGCCGGGCAGGGAAATGGGGCTTGATGACTGGCTGATAGATTGCGCCAGTGCCCTGGCCGTGGTCTACCTTTATGCCTATCGCCATAAGATAAAAATAATTCCGCGCTGAAATTTATTGCTTGTTCAAAAGTTGTCTGACAATCGGACGGTAGAAATTCTGCAGAACGCACCAGTCATCCAGCTCGATAAATCCCAGGATTTTATAAAGCAGCAGATAGAGGAGCACTGCGGCCGGCCCGGCAACAATTAAGATATAGACATTGATAGTGAGCGGCAGAAACAGATAATGGATAAGCGGAAAGAAAATAATGGACACAATGAGATTCTTGCCATAGAGCAATAGATAGGCTTTGAGGCGGCCGGCCAGGCCCAGGAATTTTTTTTCCACATAATAGAACATATAGATAATCGGCAGGACCGACAGGAGGAAGGCCCAGGCGATGCCGTAGATTCCCCACGGCAGCAAGATGAAGATCAGAGCGATATTTAAGGACGCCATAGCCAGCGATGACAGGGCCAGAAATCTGGTCTTGTCCAGGCCCAGCAGGATGGAGGTGAGCGGCTTGGACAGGGCGATCAGGAAATGCGTCAGCGTCAGGACGATCATGACGTTCGTGGAATTGACGGCGAAATCCAGACCCAGCCAGTAGAGCATGATTTTGTAGGCGAAGAGCATGATCGAGGCGGTGATGGCAAAGACGATGATTGTAACCAGGCGGATTGATTGGATATAGATCTTCTTTATTTTTTCCCGGTCATTGAGGCTGTTGAGTCCCGAAATCATGGGAAAGAGCACGGCGGTCAGGCTGTTGGAGACGCCGGGAATATGATTAGTGACATTGCCGGGCAGGCTGTAGTAGGTGAGCGCCGCCGGTCCCAAATAAAAGGGTATCAGCAGGCGATCCAGATAATTAAGCGAGGAGCCGGCCAGGCTGGCCACGAAAGTCTTGAGCCCGAAGC
>Ga0209777_10002364_pt1 | contig 24994 bp, 27 predicted proteins | sample FrelakmetHBP12HB_FD_187147 | JGI IMG/M metagenome (GOLD analysis project Ga0209777, IMG submission 187147) | Freshwater lake sediment microbial communities from the University of Notre Dame, USA, for methane emissions studies -HBP12 HB (SPAdes)... | ecosystem: Environmental > Aquatic >... | reverse complement strand
TCCGATCTCGGTGAGTGCCATCGATTGTGCCTTCATCTCGGCTTCAATCGCCGGCGATACGCTTCCATCGGCAATGGCCTGCGCGGTCAACCTGGCGTTGTCGCCGTTGTACCCCGCCCCTTCCGTGGCGGTTAAGGCGTTCGTCATCTGGGTCGCAACCGCCGCTTCAAAGTCCGCATACATCGCGTGCATACGGTTGACGGCCATCCAAGTTTCGACAGCAATCACCGCGATCAACACGGCGAATGCCAACCTCAATCTCACGCTTATCGACAGTCTTTTCATCCTCGACTCCTCGTAATTTAGCCTTGGTCAACTCGACCGCATCATTCAAGAGCCTGGTGACGTCGAGCATCAGCGCCACACATCCGTGCCCCAAGATCGTGGAACCCGAGATCCCGTAACCCAGCGGCGCCAGCCTCCCCAGCGACTTGATGAACACCGGCCGTTGACCGTGTAACTCGTCCACAATCAGCCCGGCAACCGCATCGTGGTGGCGGACCACCAGCACCGTCTCCGGATCGCTGCTGGGGGCGCCCGCACCGAGAACATTTCGTAGGCGAAGCGCCGGCAGCGGCTGCCCGCGGAAGAGTCAATCACCGCTGAACCGTTGGCTCCTGTACCATGCTCGGCGGGAAAGGCGTGCATCTGTTCACCGGAGGAGCACTCTCTAGAGCAAAACAAGCTAAAGTGAAGAGGGCTGTCGGCGTAAGATTACTGAAGTCACATTCGTTGATCTAGGCAAGACGATGTTTTATCTGGTCGCGCTCGACGAGCATGACAAGGTGGTCATCAGGAAGAAGTTCTCGCGTAAGCAATTGCTCGCCTACACGGAAAACCAGCGTAAGCTATCTTGTTTCGGCTTCGAGATTTCTCTGGCACAGAATTCGCCGGTCGCCCCAAGGGGAACGTCGGGTGTTCGCCGTCAGCGCAACTGGGACCAGTGAGACTGGAAAGTGGAGCTGCCGTTTGAAGCTGGAGTCGCCCCGGAACTGGGACTAGACTGCCACCGCTAGCCGCAAGCAGTCTCAGAGGTTCTGACGACGAACAGCTGCTCTAAGTTGTTGAAGATCTTGGAGGCGCGGGGCGGAATCGAACCGCCGAATAAAGGTTTTGCAGACCTCTGCCTTACCACTTGGCTACCGCGCCCCAATTGAGAAAGAAGAGAATCCGGATACCACGAAGCATTTTACCCGACAGGGCGCGCACTGTCACACCGAACGCCATCCCGGTCGCTTCGAAGAAGAAACCCTCGCGCGACGCGAGGGTCATAAACTCTGGAGCGGGAGACGGGATTTGAACCCGCGACTTCGACCTTGGCAAGGTCGCACTCTACCACTGAGTTACTCCCGCCCTGTAAATCGATATTAACAAAGCCGCTGAAACGCGGTCAAACAATGCATCTTCGTCTGCGCGGCGCGTCTCAGCGGGCGGCGCGCTGCTTGGCGTGCTTCGGCGACCACTGCGGGTCGCGGTCCGGAGTCACCAGCACGCCGTCGCGCATGTGCAGCAGGCGGTCGCCGTACTGGGCCGCCTCCGGATTGTGGGTGATCATCAGCACCGTCTGGTGGAAGCGCTGGTTGGACTTGCGCAGCATCTTGAGCACAATGGCCGAATTCTCCGAGTCGAGATTGCCGGTGGGCTCGTCGGCGAGCACGATGGCCGGCTTGTTGATGAGCGCGCGGGCCAGGGCAACGCGCTGCTGCTCGCCGCCGCTCAGCTCGCTGGGGCGGTGGTGCAGGCGCTTTTCAATGCCAAGCAGGCCGACGATCTCATCGAAGTGAGCGGGGTCGGAATCCCCATCGCTGCCGGCGATCTCGCGCGCAATCTCGATGTTGCCGCGCGCGTCCAGCGTGGGCAGCAGGTTGAACTTCTGAAAGACGAAGCCGATCTTGCGCTTGCGCAAACGGGTGCGCTCGGCGTCAGAGAGGGCGGCAAAGTCCACGCCATCAATCAGCACGCGGCCGGAGTCCGCGCGAGTCAGACCGCCCAGGATGTAGAAGAGGCTGCTCTTGCCGCTTCCGGAGGGACCGACCACGCTGAGGAACTCGCCGGGCTCCACGCTGAACGAGACTCCGCGCACCGCCGGCACCTCCACCTTGCCGATGCGGTACGTCTTGGTGACACTCTCAACTTGGATGATGGGCGCCATTCGGGACTTTGATGATACAACATGGCGCGTCAACCCGCCGGTGAGATAGGGCACCGGCTGCGCTGTTCGATTTGTAAAGCAGAACGGGCGAAGCGGAACGCCCGCCCGTCAGCGATGTTTCTGGTCCGGGACTTCAAGCCACGGAGCGAGCAGTGGGAGCGGCGGCCGGCACGCGCCGGGGGGTGCGCCGTCTGACCAGCAGCGTGCGGATGTGCTCCAGCAACTCGGCGGGGCCATACATACCCTTGGCAAGAAAGAGATCTGCCTGCGTGTCCGCCTGATATACCTTCACACGACCGGAGATGAGGATGGCCGGCGTTTGCGGAGAGAGCTCCTTGACGCGCGCAACCAGATCGGTGCCCTGCATGCCGGGCATCATCACGTCACTCAGGAGAAGGTCCGCGCCACTCTCCTGGAAGGCGCGAAGCGCTGCCTCTCCGCTGGTGCAGGGAAGCACGCGGTAGCCCCGGGTCTCCAACATGAGTTTGCGGATGGACAGGGCAGCTTCGTCGTCGTCAACACAAAGAATCGTCCGCTTCGGCTTCATACCGTTCTTCCCTTCGCTCTTCGTATCCGCTCCGCGCAGCAAGCCGCGCGAGTGCGGCGTCCTGTGCTCCGGCGGACGGTGCGCAAATGGCAGCGATGCGCAGCGCTCAAGTCCTGCGGTCCGCGGAGCCCCTGATTCCGGCTAAATCGTCACCTCGCCGCGGATGACCTCGACGGTCTCTCCGCCGACCCGCACGTTGCTGACGGTGTCACCTTTGCGAGATGCGCGAATGTGGATCCAGCTGGGGCGGAGCATCTCCAACCCCTGCTCAATCGTGCCCGGCGAGTCGCTGGCCAGCACGCCGTGGCGCACCGCCCATGCGGCGCAACAACCCGCCGCCGATCCGGTGGCCGGGTCCTCGCCGTTGTAGAAGATCATGCGAGCGTGCAGCGTGGAGGTGCTCTGCACGGTCTCTCGCGTTACCCAATAGAAGAACTTGCCGTCGGTCTTCGCCAGGTATTGCGCCGCCTTGCGCTGATCAAAGCTCAACTGGCGCATCGCGTCCAGGCCCTTCAGCGGCACCATGACGAAGGCCATGCCCGTGGAAACTGTCTGGATGGGGAGTGAGGTATCGATCCACTCGAGCGGGACGGCGGTGGCGGCGGCAATCGCTTTCGCGCTGTGCTCCGCGCCAAACTCGGGGTCACGCTGCGTCATCTCGCCGTGCACCACGCCGTCGGCGTCGCGGGTGAAGCGCACCGGGATCTTTCCCACGTCCAGGTCCAACTCCACCACGTGCCGGTCGGTGACCGAGTAAATGTAAGAAGCCGTCCCCAGGGTGGGATGCCCGGCGAAGCGCAACTCCTCCTCTACGGTAAAGATGCGCACGCGAACTCCGCGCTCGCGTTCCTCCGCTTCGTCGCGTGGGATGATGAACGTGGTCTCGCTCAGGTTCATCTCGCGCGCCAGCCGCTGCATCTTGGTTGCGTCCAGGCCGCGTCCGTCGGGAAAGACGGCGAGCTGGTTGCCTTCCAACGGGTGCGCGGTGAAGACGTCGAGTTGGACAAAAGGAATCCGGCGGGTGGCTTTCATGGTCGAGACAGGGTACCGCAGCATCTGCCGGAAATTCGTCCACAGGCAAAATATAGAAGTGGAAATCGCGTGGAAAACTCCACCCTCGAAATGCATCACGGGCAGTGCGATTCGAGCGCCCGACTACGACTGAGGAAATATCGACTTTAGGCCTGGAGGGTATACCGCGAACGTCAGAGGGTCAGCAGATCCTCGGCAACTGCTCGCCGCTCAGCATGTCAATGATTCGCGACGTCCCCAGGCGGCCCTTCATGCTGACCATGCCGCCGCGAACCTCGCTGACGGCGCCGATCCGCGCCGCGTCCGCGGCGATTGGGTCACGGCTGAGAAGGTCCATGGCATGGTCGGCCTGAGTTGACGGTAGAAACGCGATGAAGCGGCCTTCATTTGCGAGGAACAGCGGGTCGAATCCGAGCAACTCGCAGGCTCCGGAGACGTCGTCGCGCACCGGGATGCGGTTCTCCTCAATGCCGATGTTCAGTCCGGTGCTCTCGGCGATCTCGATGAGGGTGGTGGCCAGCCCGCCGCGGGTGAGGTCGCGCAGGCAATGGATTTCGAGGCCGGCGTCCAGCAACTTCTTGACCGTGTGGTTGAGAGGTGCGCAGTCGCTCTCGATCTGGCTTTCGAAGGCAAGTCCCTCGCGCACGGCCATGATGGCGATGCCGTGGCGGCCGATGTCGCCGCTAAGCAGCACGCTGTCGCCGGGGCGAACGCTGGAGGGCGCAATCGTCAGCTCGTGCTCGATGACGCCGACGCCCGCAGTGTTGATGAAGACGCCATCACCCTTACCTCGGTCCACAACTTTGGTGTCTCCCGTAACCAGTTGCACTCCGGCATGTGCCGCGCTCTGGGCAAGGCTCTGCACCACGCGCCACAGGGTCTCCATAGGCAGGCCTTCTTCGAGGATGAAGCCACAGCTCAGATACACGGGGCGCGCGCCGCACATGCTGAGGTCGTTCACCGTGCCGTTGACGGCGAGGGAGCCGATGTCGCCACCGGGGAAGAAGAGCGGATTGACGACATAGGAATCGGTGGTGAAGGCGAGCTTCGCGCCGCTGAGTTCGAAGACGGCACCGTCATGCCGCGCCTCCAGCAGGGAATTCTTGAAGGCCGGCAGAATCATGCGCTCGATGAGCTGGTGCATGAGTTTGCCGCCGCCGCCGTGGGCGAGCGTCACCGTCGGGTAGTCAGAGATCGGTATCGGGCAACTGAGGGTGAAATCCTTTACGTCGGCCATCGCTAGGCCTTTCCCGGCGTCACCAGGTCGGCCCGCCGGTAGCGGTAGTATGCCGCACAGGCGCCCTCGCTGGAAACCATGGGCGCGCCGAGCGGCTTCTCGGGCGTGCAGCGCGTGCCGAAGGCAGCGCACTCACTCGGCTTCGCCAGCCCCTGCATGATCTGCCCGGAGATGCACTCAGGACTCTCCGCCGCGGTGTAGGCCGCCACGCCGAAACGCTGCTCGGCGTCGAAGCCGGCGTAGGGTTCGGCCAGCGCCAGGCCGCTGCTCGGGATCTCGCCGATGCCGCGCCACTTGCGGTGCACCACGCGGAACACCTCGCGGATCAACTTCTGCGCGGGTACATTGCCTTCGCGACGCACGCTGCGGGAGTACTGGTTCTCCACCTCGTGGCGGCCGTGCTCGAGCTGCTCCACGCACATCGCGATGCCCTGGAGGATGTCCAGCGGCTCAAAGCCGGTGACCACGATCGGCACCTTGTACTTCTCCGCGACCGGCAGGTACTCCTCGTAACCCATCACGGTGCAGACGTGGCCCGCGGCGAGGAAGCCTTGCACTTTGCATGCGGGTGACGAGAGGATCGCCTCCATGGCGGGCGGCACGAGCACGTGCGAAACGATCATCGAGAGATTCGTGATCCCCTGCTGCCGGGCCTGGTGGATCGCCATGGCGTGCGCTGGAGCGGTGGTCTCGAAACCGACGGCGAAGAACACCACCTGCTTCTCAGGATTCTTGCGAGCGATAGCGAGGCAATCGAGCGGCGAGTAGAGCACACGGATATCGCCTCCGCGCGCCTTCACGGCGAAGAGGTCCATCTCGCTGCCGGGGACGCGCAGCATGTCGCCGAAGGAGCAGAAGATCACGTCAGGTCGCGAGGCGATCTGCACCGCCTTGTCAATCAGTTCCAGCGGCGTGACGCACACCGGGCAGCCCGGCCCGTGCACCAGCGTGATCTCCTTCGGCAAGAGCTCGTCAATACCGAACTTCACGATTGCATGCGTCTGCCCGCCGCAGATCTCCATGAGCGTCCAGGGACGAGTGGTGATGCGGCGGATGGTGCGCGCGAGTTCCTGCGCCGCCTCCGGGTCCCGGTATTCGCTTATGAACTTCATGCGCCTACTGCTCCCTCTTGGGCGACGGACGCGCTGACGGCTCGTCGAGCTCCGCGAGCTCATCCATCTCCTTCAGGTATTCGAAGACGCGCATCGCTTCACTCTCATCCACCTTGCTGATGGCGAAGCCGACATGAACGATGACGTAATCGCCCACCTTGGCGTCGGGCACATAGGCCACATTCACTTCCTTCACGATGCCCGCGAAGTCCACGCGCGCCGTGCGCTGCAGATCTTCACCCGTGGTGCTCAGTATCTTTCCCGGAATCGCCAGACACATAGGTCGTCCCCGCCTCTTCGGGCGAACTTCCGCCCATAGCACTTACCGCTGATCGTTTTCACGCCTGTCTTTCGCCAACCCCGCGGCCACCGCCTGCCCCAGCGCAATGCAACCGTCGTTGGGGGGAATGCGCTGGTGCCAGTAGGGCCGCAAGCCGCGCTCCTCAAGCTTACGCACCGTCAACTCCGTCAGCAGGCGATTCTGGAAGCATCCGCCGCTGAGTGCAACCCGATCTTCACCGGCCTCCGCCGCGACTGCGACAATCATCTCGGCCAACGTATTGTGGAACCTGCGTGCGATGAGTGCGGTGCTGACGGCGCGCCCCACGTCCTCCAGCAGCGCCTCGATCATCGGCGCCCAATCGAGTACGCGCGGCGATCCTTCCCGCAGCGCGAACGGGTAGCTCTCATCGCACTCCGCGCGGGTCGCTTCGTACTCCAGCTCCATCGCCGCCTGCCCTTCATAGCTTGCGACCTGCCGCAGGCCGGTGAGCGAAGCGACGGCATCAAAGAGCCTTCCGGCACTGGAGGTCAACGGGCTGTTCACGCCGCGCAGCATCATCCTGACAAGCACGCGGCTGTCCTCATCGCCGAGCGCGGCCAGGGGCGATAGGTGTGAAGAGTTGAGCACGCTCTCCCCGCGCAACTCGAAGAGCAACGCTAGGGCGCAGCGCCGGGGCTCGCGCACCGCGCGCTCGCCGCCGGGAAGGCGGAAGGTTCGCAGATGGGCAAAGCGTTCGAACCCATTCTGTGTCAAACGCAGAAACTCGCCGCCCCACACCGTGCCGTCCGGACCGTAGCCGCTGCCGTCCCAGCATACGCCAAGAGCCGGAGGCGCGATTCCGTTCTCCGCCAGGCAAGCCAGAGCATGTGCGTGGTGGTGCTGTACTTCAAACGGCTCGGGCGTGAGCGTGTGCGCGTGCCGCGTGGACATATAGTCCGGATGCATGTCGCACGCCACCCTCTGAGGATTGAAATCGTACAAATCTCCCAGGCCGGCGATGGTTCTCTTAAAGGTGATGAACGCCTGCTCTGTCTCCAGGTCTCCGATGTGCTGGCTGCAGAAGACCTGACGGCCCACGCTGATGGCGACGGTGTTCTTCTGGTGCGCGCCAAGGGCCAGCACCGGCGGCAGCTCCTGCTCCAATTGGATGGGCAGGGGAGCGAATCCGCGCGCGCGTCGCAGCAGCAACTGCCGGCCCGCCACTACGCGCGCGATGGAGTCGTCAGCATGGCGCAGGATGGGGCGGTCGTGCACGAGCAGCAGATCGGCAATCGGCCGTAGGCGTTCCAGCGCCTCGTGATTATCAATGCAGATCGGTTCATCCGAGATGTTGCCGCTGGTCGCCACCACGGGGAAGCCCAGCTCGCGCATCAACAGGTGGTGCAGCGGAGTGTACGGCAGCATCACGCCGAGGTACGGATTGCCGGGCGCAACCGAGGACGCCACTGCCGTTTGCGCCTCTTCTTTTCGGCTGAGGAGAACGATCGGCGATTCCGGAGAGAGCAGCAACCGTTCCTCGAGCGCATCAATTTCACAGACGTCGCGGAGGGTGTCGAGCGAGGGAAACATGAGCGCAAGTGGTTTTTCCTCGCGATGCTTTCGCCGGCGCAGCAACTGCACGGCATCGTCGTTACGCGCGTCCACCATCAGGTGAAACCCACCCAGGCCCTTGACGGCGACGATCTGCCCCCACGCAATGGCCTCCGCTGCCTTCTTGAGGGCAGGGTCGCGTGAGCCAAGCTCGCTTCCCTTTGCGGCGAGCAAAGTCAACTGTGGCCCGCATGCCGGACAGGCGTTGGGCTGCGCGTGGAAGCGCCGGTCCGCGGGGTCGCGATACTCGCGCGCGCACTCGGCACACATCGTGAACGCCTTCATCGTCGTCGCCGGACGGTCATAAGGCAGCGATTCGATGATGGTGAATCGCGGTCCGCAATTCGTGCAGTTAGTGAACGGATACCGGTAGCGGCGGTCCTGCGGATCGAAGATCTCACGCATACAATCGGAACAGGTCGCCACGTCGGGCATCACCAGCGCGGTCTTCTCGCCATGCGTGCTCTCGCGGATCTCGAAGCCGGCATAACCGGCGGTGTCGGCGAAGGAGCTCTCCAGGCTCTGGATGAACGAGATCGGCGGCCGGTCACGCTGCACGCGCAGCAGGAACGTGTCGAGCAGCTCGTGGGGACCTTCCACCTCGATGAACACTCCCTGCGACGAGTTCTTCACCCAACCCTGCAGGCCGAGCTCGCGGGCAAGTCGGTAGACGAACGGCCGGAAGCCGACGCCCTGCACTGCGCCGCGCACCACGACTTTCAGGCGTTGCGCTGCCGCCTGGCGAGTGCTCTGCGGGTTCTGAGTCGTTGTGGTCAGAGAACGGGAATCCTTCCACCCCGGCCACCTATTGAATACCGCAGGTGGCGTCTTCGCCAGTGATTCCCGTCACACAGGCCGCCTGCGGTTCCACCCGGGTGCTAGAATTCGGCGTTGCGTCCGCGGCCATTACAAACTCCAGCTGGCGCACCCACAATCATGAGCACACCCGCTTCCAGCCGCAAACCCGTCCCGATGCTTGATCTCAAGCGTCAATACGCCACCATTCGCCATGACGTGCTGCAGGCCATAGAGAAGGTCTGCGAATCACAGTCCCTGATACTGGGCGAAGAGGTCGCCGCCTTCGAGCGCGAGGCTGCCGCGTTCACCGGCGCCGCCGAATGCGTGGCCTGCGCGAGCGGCACGGACGCCCTCTGGCTGTGCCTCGAGGCATCCGGCGTGCAACCCGGCGACAGCTTCATCACCGCTGCATTCACCTTCTTTGCTTCCGCCAGCTCCATCGTGCGTTGCGGAGGGCGCCCGGTGTTTGCCGACATTGACCCGGCTACCTTCAACCTCTCGCCGCGGGCCACGGCGGAGGTCATTGAGCGCCAGCGGTTCGCCAGCCTCAAGGGCGTCATGCCCATCCATCTCTATGGCCAGTGCGCGGAGATGGACGCCTTCTCACGCCTGGCGGGTGAGCACCATCTCAGCATCGTTGAAGACGCAGCGCAGGCGTTCGGCGCCACCTGGGAGGGTCGGCCCGCCGGCTCGCTCGGCCGGGCTGCCGCCTTCAGCTTCTACCCTACCAAGAACCTGAGCGCCTTTGGCGACGCCGGTTGCGCCACCACCGGCGACGCAGAGCTGGCTGGGCACATTCGCCGGCTGCGCAACCACGGCAGTGCGCGTCGCTACTATCACGAGGAGATCGGCTGGAACAGCCGCATGGACGCGATACAAGGTGCAGTGCTGCGCATCAAGCTGCGGCACATCAAGTCCTGGAACGACAGCCGCCACCGCATTGCCGACCGCTACGACGAACTGCTGCAGCGTGCCGGGCTGACCGGCAAGCGCGGCGCATCCGTCACTGTGAGCAAGTCGGCGCCCATCCAGTTGCCCGCGACCGACGAGCGTGCGCATCACATCTTCCATCAATACGTGGTGCGAGCTCATCGGCGCGACGAACTGCGGGAGTTCCTGAGCGAGCGCCAAATCGGCTCGGAGGTCTATTACCCCGTGCCGCTCCACCTGCAGCAGGCCTTCGCCTACCTCGGATACAAGGCGGGCGATCTGCCGGAGACCGAACGAGCGTGCCGCGAAGTTCTCGCCCTGCCCATCTTCCCCGAGCTGAGCGACGAAGAGCAGCAGACGGTGGTTGGCGCCATCTCCGAGTTCTACGGCTAAGGCCCGAGCCTTGTCATTATTAGGGGAGTGTCCTTGGAGGGGTGTCATCGCTACGGGCTGCAGCTGTTGCAACGCCGTAGCCCGGAACCGCGCTTATGCACACGGCCTGGGGGCCAACGGTTGAATTTGGACAGGCTTTTCCACAGGTTGGCACTGCCGTTCGTGCTCTTCTGTTCCCCGCAGCGGCCGTCTACAGGGCACACTATCCTATGGAGACCGTTAGGTCCTCGAGTGCGCAAGGGGTGTGATTACGGCCAATCCAGGTGATTTCGCATCCACCGTGAAGGAGCAGGCGGACATCGTCCGCGTGGTGGGCGAGTACGTGCAACTGCGGCGCTCCGGCGCACAGAACTACCAAGGACTGTGCCCGTTCCATCATGAGAAGACGCCCTCCTTCAGCGTGCACGCCACGCGGCAGTTCTTCCACTGCTTCGGCTGCGGTTTCTCCGGCGACGTTTTCACTTTCATACAGAAGATCGAGAACGTCACCTTTCCGGAAGCGGTGCGCGCGGTAGCGCAGAAGCTGGGCATCGAACCGCCGAAGATGCAGTTCAGCACCGAGCAGGAGGCGCGCGAGGCCCGGATGCGCGGCACGCTGCTCGACCTGCACGAAGCGGCCTGCGCCTTCTTTGAGGAGCAACTGCGGCGGCCGGAAGGCGCGGCGGCGCGCGAGTACCTGAAAGACCGCGGGTTGAACGAAGAGGCCGTCCGCCGCTTCCGCATCGGCTACGCGCCCGAGTCCGGCTTCATGCTGCGCGACCGCCTGAAGGGCGCGGCAAATGACGAAGCACTGCGCGCCAGCGGACTATTCAGCTGGAAAGATAAAGCTAAGGACGACGCTGGGGAATCATCGGCCGCCGCGATCTACTCCAAGTTCCGCAACCGCATCACCTTTCCCATCTGCAATGAGAGCGGCAAGGTCATTGCCTTCACCGGGCGGACGCTCGCAACCGACGAGAAGAGCGGGCCAAAGTACCTGAACTCGCCGGAGACGGCGATCTACTCCAAGTCGCGAGTGCTCTTCAACCTGCACTTGGCGAAGGAGCACATCCGCGCGTTGAAGTACGCCATCCTGGTCGAGGGGCAGATGGACTGCATCTCGCTCTTCAACGCCGGGTATCACAACGCGATCGCCTCCAGCGGCACTGCCTTCACCGAGCCGCAGGCGCGCCTGCTGGGGCGCTACGCGCGGCAGATTGTGGTGAACTTCGATCCTGACGCCGCCGGCGCCGCTGCTACGGAGCGCTCGCTCGCGCTGCTAGTGAGCGAGGACTTCGAGATCAAAGTGTTGACGCTCGAGCACGGCTACGACCCCGACCTGTTCATCCGCAAGAAAGGAAAGGACGCCTACAACGCCCTGCTCCTGCGTGCTCCCCGCTACTTCGACTACCTCATCGAGCGGGCGCGGGCGCAGTTCCCGGTGCGCACGCCGGACGGCAAAGTGAAGGCCGTCAATTTCCTGCTGCCGCACGTCCAGCGCGTGCCCAGCCGCATCGTGCGTGACGAACTGGCGGCGGACATCGCGCAGAAGCTGCAGATTGACTCCGCCGTGCTGCGCCAGGAGTTGAAGCAGGCGGCGACCTCGCGCGGCACGCAGAAGGTGACCGCCGCGGCGCAGTCCGCGGCCAGCCAGAGCGAGCGCGTGCTGATTCGTGCCCTGGCAGGCGGCGAGATGATGACCGGCCTCGACGAGGAAAGCAGGGAAGTGCGCTACAGCGCCGCCGAGCAGGCCCACTACTCGCTCGCCACCGAGCAGTTGCATCTCGGACTGCCGACGGAGCCGCTTCTCACTCTACTGCTGAAAGCGGTCGAAGAGCGCCGGGATCCCATGACGCTGGAGATGTCCGAAGAAGAGCGCGCGCTGCTGCACTCGGTGCTGCTCGCCGACCACGAGCCGCTGACCGCCGACCTGCTGCACTCCGCCGTCGAGTCTCTGCGCATTCCGCGCTGGGAGGCTCGCCAGCAGGAGATCCGCCGCGAAATGGACGAAGCGACCACCCGCAATGACCGCCAGCGCCTGCAGGAGCTCTGGGAGGAGAAGAAGCAGCTCGACGCCCATCTGCGCGCGGTGCGCGGAGCCATTTAGCAGAATCTCAATCTCTCCAATCTTGTAGGCTCGCGCACGGCTAAGGGAAATCCCCGTATATGTGCGGTGCCGCACATAATAGAAGTGCGCGGTGAAACGCCCGACTTTCGAGTTTTCCGGCTAGATGGAATCGGGCAGAATCGCGGCACTGTTCAGAAGGCGGACTGGGTGCACGGGAACGACGCCAAAGCCATGCGCGGCGCCGGGCCGCGAAGTGCAGCGACTTTCGGTCTGAGTGGCGGGACCATGCTCCCTTGGAGCTTGCTGCCCATCCCGGCACTTGGATTGCGTGACCGCCGAGGACCGGAATGCAGGCGGAAAATAGAAAACACAGGTGAAAGGACGCCCCGGAACCTGCGTTTTCGGGGTTGGTTCCATTGGATTCGCGGTCCAGCTCGCGTCCGCGAAACGAGAAGCAGGGCCACGCCTTTCCGCATGGCCCTTGCCATTCACCATTCTTAACCCTGGCGCGCGACTGCCAGTCGGGGTGTCTACCCCACCACCTGACCCCTGGTGTTGAAGGTCACGGTGGTCCCGCCTTTGAATGTGGAGGCTGTGTTAGCACCTTGCCGGAAAAGAACCGTGTCTCGAGCCAGGACGCCGGTGACCACTTGGCCGCGTTCACTGAAGGTCACGGTGGTCCCGCCCCTGAAGGCGATCGCGGTGTTACCGCCTTGTGGATAGAGGACCGTGTCATGGGCGATGACGCCGGTAACCACCTGGCCTCGTTCGCTGAAATTCACCACGGTTCCGACTTGAAACGCAATTGCAGTGTTACCGCCTTGCGGATAGAAGACGGTGTCATGGGCAATGACGCCGGAGATCACCTGGCCTCGTTGACTGAAATTCACCCTGGTTCCGACTTTGAACGCAATTGCAGTGTTACCGCCTTGCGGATAGAAGACGGTGTCATGGGCAATGACGCCGGAGACCACCTGGCCTCGTTCACTGAAATTCACCACGGTTCCGGCTTGGAACGCAATCGCGGTATTACCGCCTTGTGGATAGAAGACCGTGTCATGGGCAATGACGCCGGAAATCACCTGGCCTCTGTTGTCGAGTTCCACGGTGGTGCCGGCTTTGAATGCGACCGCTGTGTTGCCGCCCCTCGGGTAAAGGACCGTGTCGGCAGTGAGAGTCTTTGTCGAGTTTGCGAACGAAACGCACATCAAAGCAAAAACAAGTGCAACAATCAGGTAGAACCTGATATACCTTTCCATTCTCATGCTCCCTTCCTAAAGGTTGCTACTGAATCTCCTCATGGAGAACTATTGCGACTGGTGAGCTGGCTGCATCTCAGCGATTCGGGGCGCACTAGAACTCTCGCAGCCAAAGCTACCCAGCGCGGGATTCCCAAGGTGTGCTCAAATCGCGCGCATTATACACCTTAGTGCCAGATGAACAGCGAGGAATTTAGCCCTGCCTCAGTCCGAGGCAGCGTGGTTTCCACAAGAGAAAGGCCCCACTGGAAGGTGGGGCGGGGTACGAGCAAATCCAGGCTACTGCTGCTGGTGCGGCATGCCCTGCATCATGTTGCCCATGTCCATCTTGGTGTATCCCGGCGGGACCACGAAGAGGCTGGCGGGCTGGGGACCCTGCTGGATGTTGAGGAGCTCCGTGACGAAGTCTCCCTGCACGGTCTTCACCGGGATGTGGGTGCGCTGGTCAATCCACACATTCCTGGTGTTCTTGCCGGTGAACAACCATTTGTCGCAGGTGAAGCCATTGACCGTCTCCACTCCAAACTTTGCTGCAAGTCATGCCGGCTTCGTTGGCGCAGGGGTTGGAGGCGTCATAGGGCTTCCAGGTTGGCTGCTGGCGGGCGCCGGCCATCTGGTCGGTGTGCATCTCCATGTACATGTGCTGCTCGGGCATGAGCATGTATGTGACCTTAGCGGCGACATCCATGATCATGATGCTGGTGCGGCCGGCCATGTTCAATTCCATGCGGACCTTGGGGGTGGAGACGTACATCTTGCCGGTGGAAGTGCCCTGGTGCGGCGAGGTTGATCTGACGTCAGCGGAGAACGGCCCGGCCATCTGGGCCATCGCCACGGACGCGGCCAGCAGAACGGCCGCGAGAACTAGCAGGATTCGAATACTGCGATGCTGCATGTTGGTCTCCTTGAAAAGTGACAGCGTAATCACACTGCGATTGGGGTACGGATGTGCCGGGTAGCAAAGCATGGTATCACCCCGAAGCGGCAGGGCTCTACCTGAGTTCCGGAGACTTCGCAGCTCCGGCAGCCGGAATACAGTCGACGCTGTGCATCGGGCATAAGAATCACTAATGAGAGTATGGGCGGCGCACTGCGCCGGCTTCTGAGCGACTCATTCGGCGGATCGAAAGGCCGTGGCTTTTTGTTTTGATTTCAACCAGTTCCCGATTGATTCCCGGAAGTGATTCGAGTCACAATCGGGCGTGACTAGGGTCATAGGTAGAGGCCGTTTCGAGGGCGGAAACTGTTCAGTTGGCAACTGCCGGAGGGAGTCGCCCGTCGAAGGGGCGGCAGGCAATGCGCCTGGGTGGCAGGGTCTGCCCGGCGAGCGAAGGCACCAGTCGAGCGCTGGAGGGAGGTGACGGCATGACGATTCTCGCGTACCGTCTGGTTCGCATCATTGAGACGCATGCTGACAGACTTGCCCACACACTGCTCGAGTGCATCCAGCAATCCGACCGCGCCTGCGACTACCGCATCAAGGTCTCCGGCGAGGAGTTAGAGAGCCTGGTCCGCGAAGTTTACAAGGACCTAGGCCGCTGGCTGCTCACCAAGACGGAAGTGGACATCGAGCACCGTTACATGGGCATCGGAGCGCTGCGCGCTCAGCAGGGCGTGCCGCTCAGCCAGGTGATCTGGTGCATCGCCTTGGTAAAGGAAAACCTCTGGCACTACTTCGCCGCCAACGACCTGCTGCAGGAGCCGGCGGAGGTCTTTGGCGAACTCCAGATGTTCCAGCTGCTCGATGAATTCATTGATCGGGCCATGTACTACGCGGCAGTCGGCTACGAGCGCGCCCGCGGCGCTCCAGCCGCAGACCGCTGACAGCGGGCTTACGAGTACTCATACATTTATGTCCTGGCAAGAAGATTACCGGCGCAAACTGACCACGGCAGACGAGGCGTTGCGCTGCATCGAGAGCGACTCGCGCGTCTATGTGCACGCCAACGCGGCATTTCCGCAAGTGCTGTTGGAGGCGCTGGCGCGGCGAGGCCCGCGCCTACACAACGTCGAAGTCATGCACCTCCTCAGCTTCGGAGAGCCGCACTACACCCGGCCGGAACTGGACCACAGCTTCCGCCACAATGCGCTGTTCATCGGTCCGAACGTCCGCAAGGTGATCCAGGAGGGGCGCGGCGATTACATTCCCATCCACCTCAGCGAGATTGAAGGCCTGTTTGAGATCGGGCAGGTGGAAATTGACGTGGCGCTCATCCACGTGACTCCGCCGGACCGCTTCGGCTACTGCAGCATGGGTGTTTCCATCGAGACCAGCCTGACTGCGGCACGCTGTGCGCGCCGGATCATCGCCCAGGTCAATGACAAGATGCCGCGCACCTGGGGCAACAGCTTCCTGCACGTCAGCGAGATTGACGCTTTCGTGGAGTGCTCGCAGGAGCTGCCGCAACTGCCGCGGCCGGAAGTCACCGAGGAGCACATCGCCATCGCCAAGAACGTGAGCGAGTTGATTGACGACGGCGCCTGTCTCCAGACCGGTATCGGAGGCATTCCGGACGCGATCCTGCCTTTCCTGAAGGACCGGCGCGATCTGGGCATTCATACCGAGACGATCTCGGAAGGAGTGATTCCGCTGATCGAAAGCGGCGTCATCACCGGCCGCCGCAAGCAGATTGACCCTAACAAGGTGGTTCTCGGCTTTGTGCTGGGCACCAACCGGATCTACGACTTTGTGAATGACAACCCGATGTTCGAATTCCGTCCCAACTCGTACACCAACAACGCGCTGATCATCGGGCAGAACGACCGCGTGGTGGCGATCAACTCGGCGATCGAGGTGGACATCACCGGACAGGTATGCTCGGATTCGATGGGACAGGTGTTTTTCAGCGGTTTTGGCGGGCAGGTGGACTTCATTCGCGGTGCGGCGCGCAGCCGCTCCGGCAAGCCGATCATCGCCCTGCCCTCGACGGCCAAGGATGGGGCACTCTCGCGCATCGTGCCGAGACTCGCTCCGGGCGCCGGAGTGGTGACCTCGCGTGCCGACGTGTACTACGTGGCCACCGAGTACGGGCTGGCCTACCTGCACGGCAAGAACGTCCGCCAGCGGGCGGAAGCCCTGATTCAGATCGCTCATCCAAAATTCCGCGATGAGCTGTACGAACACTGTGAACAGATGAACTGGTTCCGCACACTGCGGACGGTGGAGGCGAGGTAGGGAGATGGCTGAAGCTCGGGGAAAGGTTGAGATTGATCAGGATGAATGCAAAGGCTGTAGCCTATGCGTCGAATCCTGTGCGCCCAAGGTGCTGGAGCTACGGGCTGACTTGAACCACTACGGCGTGCATCCGGCGGAGTACAAGGGTGACGGCTGCAACGGCTGCGGGATCTGCTTCTACGTCTGCCCGGAGCCGGGAGCGATCACCGTCTACAAGATGGCGAAGACGCCGGCAACGGAGGTGGCTGATGCGGCAACTGTGTAAGGGCAACGTAGCCATCGTAAAGGGCGCGGTACTCGCCGGTTGCGGCGCGTACTACGGATATCCCATCACGCCGGCGAGCGAGATCGCGGAATACGCCTCGCTGCTGCTGCCGCAGGTGGGCGCGACCTTCCTTCAGGCGGAGAGCGAAGTCTCTGCCATCAACATGGTGTATGGCGCGGCGGGCGCGGGCATCCGCGTGATGACGGCTTCCTCCGGACCGGGCCTGAGCCTGATGCAGGAGGGACTCAGCTACATTGCCGGCGCCGAGCTGCCGGTGGTGGTCGCCGACATCATGCGCGGCGGACCGGGACTGGGCAACATTGCGCCGGAACAGGGCGACTACTTTGCGGTGACCAAGGGCGGAGGACACGGCAACTATCGCAACATCGTGCTCGCACCCGCCAGCGTCCAGGAGATGGCCACGCTCACCATGCTAGCCTTTGACCTGGCGGACAAGTACCGCAACGCGGTGATACTCCTCACCGATGGCTTTGTGGGACAGATGATGGAGCCGCTTGACCTGGAGATGATCGAGGCCAAGCCACCCGAGAAGCCCTGGGCGGTGAAGGGAACGAAGGAAACACGCAAGAGCCTGATCACCTCCATCCACCTCACGCCCGACGAGCTGGAAGCGCATGTGCGCAAGCTCGAGGCGAAGTACAAGGAGATTGAGCGCAACGAAGTGCGCTGGGAGACCTACCGCGCCGAAGACGCCGACGTACTGCTGGTGGGCTACGGCATCGTCTCCCGCGTGCTGCGCACCACCGTGGATCTGGCACGGCAGAACGGCGTGAAGGCGGGCCTCTTCCGGCCCATCACCTTGTGGCCGTACCCGTCGCAGGCGCTGCGCGAGGCGGCCAAGCGCTGCCAGCGGGTGCTGACGGTGGAGCTGAGCACGGGCCAGATGGTGGAAGACGTGCGGCTCGCGCTCGGTGACAGCAAGCCGGTGGACTTCTACAGCCGCGTGGGCGGAAACGTGCCGACAGCGGAAGAGATCTTTGCGGAAATCAGCGCGCACCTGCCGGCGCTGGCGTAACGGGAGGGGACAATGAGCGAATTAGAACTGAGAGAACACAAGTCGCCGGTCTTCTATGACCGCTACGTTCGCCGGGACGAGAACCAGCACCAGACGCACTACTGCCCGGGCTGCGGCCACGGCGTGGCACACAAGCTCATCGCCGAGGCGCTGGCGGAACTCGGCGTGCAGGACAAGACCATCTTCGTCAGCCCGGTGGGCTGCTCGGTGTTCGCCTACTACTACTTCGACGTGGGCAACTTCCAGGCGGCGCACGGAAGGGCGCCGGCGGTGGCCACGGCGGCCAAGCGCGCCCACCCCGACAGCATCGTGATCAGCTACCAGGGCGACGGCGACCTGGCGGCCATCGGCACGGCGGAGATTATCCACGCCGCCAACCGCGGCGAGAAGATCTCGGTCTTCTTCGTCAACAACTCCATCTACGGCATGACCGGCGGCCAGATGGCGCCGACCACGCTGGTGGGCCAGACGAGCTCGACCTCGCCCTGGGGACGCCGCGCCAACAACGAGGGCTTCCCCATCAAGATGTGCGAGCTGCTCTCCTCGCTGGAAGCGCCGGTGTACATCGAGCGCGTTTCCCTGGGAGACGGCAAGAGCGTCTACAAGGCGCGCAAGGCGGTGAAGAAAGCACTGGAGCTGCAGAAGCAGGGCGCCGGCTTCACCTTTGTCGAGATTCTCTCCCCCTGCCCGACCATTCTGAAAATGGACCCCATCGTGGCGCGCAAGTGGGTGAATGAGACGCTGACCAAGAACTTCCCGCTCGGCGTCTACCGCGACCACAAGGTGGAGATCCCGTTCACGGACACGCCGCACAAGACGATCCCCGAGGTCCTCGGCATCTCCAAGGAGCCGAAAGTGGCAGCGCCACAGAAGTCGCGCGCCAAGGATCTAACCCTCAAGGTGGCGGGCTTCGGCGGACAGGGCGTGCTGTTGCTTGGCCAGCTTATCGCCGAGATGGGCATGCGCGAGGGCATGGAGGTTTCCTGGTTGCCGTCATACGGGCCGGAGATGCGCTCCGGCAGCGCACACTGCCACGTGTCGCTCTCGCACCAGCGCATTGGCTCGCCGCTCATCACGCACCCGCAGGTGCTGGTCGCGATGAACGAACCCTCTCTGCGCAAGTTCGCGCCCATGGTGGCGAAAGACGGCGTGATCATCTACAACGGCGAAAGCCTGCCGGAGGGGATTGAAAAGCAGGGGAAGAACATCATCTGCGTACCGGCGGCGAAGCTGGCCGACGAGTGCGGCACGGCCAAGGTGGCCAACGTGGTGCTGCTTGGCGCCCTGCTGGAGGAGACCGAGTTCCTGCCGCACCATACCGTGATGCAGGTGCTGCAGGAGAAGGTGAAGAACCCGAAGATGCTGGAGATGGACAAGAAGGCCCTGGATGCGGGCCGGAAGTTCATTGACCAGAACGTGCTGGTGGGCGCGGTCTCGCAGCCGGACGGTTTTGGCGACTGACCCAAACCTGGGTCCAGCACCGGGCGGCGGGCGAAACTGCCCGCCGTTTTCCTTACCGGCCACGGATCGGAATATGAATATGCGCAGAACAATACCTTTCGCAATCATCCTTCTGGGGCTTTGTGGCGCCGCAGTTTGCCAGGCGCAGGCTCCCGCCGCTCCGGCCACCGAACCCCGGTGCGAGGGCTTGCTGCCCGAGCCAGTGCACACCCCGCTGCCGGAGTGGATTCCGGGCACGCTCGAGGTGGACATGATCGCCGAGCCGGACGGCAGCGTCTTCGAGATTGTGGTCGTGAAGAGCAGCTATAACGAGCGGCTGACCAAGGCCGCCCTCGATGTGCTCCACCAGTGGCGATTCACGCCTGCTCCCCTGCACGGCCACGAGGCGCACAAGCTGCGGGTAGAGATCAACATGACCCGCGACTCGATTCACCTGCATATCCCTTGCATAGGCAATCCGCACATCTACAAGCAACCGCCGGGCGGCTTCGGCGACTAGGTTCTGCTGTAGAACGGTGAAGGGCGGGCGAAACTGCCCGCCGTCTTCATTTCTGGTCCAACGGAATGACCTGCCCGTCTTCTATTTTGAACCGCACCGGATCTATCGACAGTAATCCGCCGAGCTAGTCTGTCGGCCGGCAGAAAACAGGGCCATCTACGGCTTTCATTTGTGGAGGATCCGTTAGCAGAACAGACACTGGATACACGACCGCTGATTCCCACTTTCCCTCGGCCTGCTCATACTCACTACAAACAGGTATGTCGGTTTGCGTGATACCGAACTCGGTTCTCACTCTCTTCCAGCAATCCGCCGGTTCTGTTCTTAAGTCGCAACCGGCACGCACAACGCGGAGGTAGGTCAGCCTGGGAACTTGGTCAGCCCCGCTGGTGATGCGAAACAACACATCCTTGATGTGCCAAGCCTTCTGATAATAGTCGAGTAACGAAGAATCCTCGAATAGCTTTCGTCCCGTCCTGACATCGAAGACCGTGAATGGTATGCCTCCGTCTTCACCGTCAGGAGCAGCAAAAAAAACAAATTCGCCTTTTGCACCCCAGAAATATCCGCTCCACTCCGGGGAATCGATGTAGACTTCTTCGTCCTCCCTGTGCGCCTGCGTGCACTCAGCGTCGGCCGAGGGAACAATCGACAACCACTCTGCACCCTTCTGCCCCTCGTCGTATTCCTTAACGGTGAAAGTGGAATAGTAGTGGCACCTCAGCTCATTTCTGACGTGTTGAGAAGGCAGGTAGTACGAGGAGGGACCGAAGTCCACAACAATCTTATTCAACGGCTTATCGAAGCCTTCATCGAGATTCGCAGGGTCAGTCTGCGCACACAGAAAACCCGCCACGAGTACCAATAGGCCGAAGAGTTTCACACTGATAATGTAGCTCCGCGGAAGCACGGCTGCAATCGCAATTGATAACAGCCTGGTGCCCCAGATTCGCGCCCCGTTGTTGGGCGCTAACCCGGGTTGGCATTACGCCGCGATGTTCTCCGCGTCGAGCACGGCGGCGAGTGCGTTCATCACCGAAGCCAGGCGCACGGCCGCGAGGATGACCTCCTCGCTGATGCCCTTGTCGCGCAGGACGCGCTCGTGGGCGTCTATGCATTTGCCGCAGCCGTTGATGGCCGAGACCGCCAGGCACCACAATTCAAAATCGAGCTGATCCACGCCGTGGTTGCGGATGATGTTCATGCGCAGCCGCGCCGGCATGGTCGAGTACTTCTCATTGCTGGAGAGATGTTGGAAGCGATAGAAGACGTTATTCATGCCCATGACGGCCGCAGCGCCCTTGGCGGCGGCGACCTGTTCGGGCGCGATGTGGGCGGCGGCTTCGGCGGCGATAGCCTGGGCGAGCACGGCGTTGCGCGCGCCGTAGGCGCTGGCCACGAGCGTGCCCCACTTCTGGGTGTCCGTGAGCTCGGTGGCCTGCTCCATGCTGGTGTAGTTCAGCCGCAGGTCGCGGGCGTACTCGGGGAGCTTGTCGAGTAGTTCAATGATGTTCATGAGTTCCTTCTCTCTTCATTCAAAAGGAAAACGCAGGGTTCCTCGACTACGGACGCGCATCGTGTTGCGCGTCCTCCGCTCGGAATGACGTTATGAAACTGAGACGCATCAACTCCGAAGCGACGCTGGCGGAGTTCGCTGCGCCCCTCATTGGCGCCAGAGGGGAGCGGCGGTGCGCAGCATGTTGTTCAACGGCGCGCCGCGACACGCATACCCTAACCGTTAGACCTTTAGCGTCTCCTCGCCCTTGTGCCAGTTGCAGGGACAGAGCTCGTCGGTCTGGAGCGCATCGAGCACGCGCAGGACCTCCTGCGGGTTGCGGCCCACGGAGAGGTCGGTGACGTAGGCAAAGCGGATGATGCCTTCCGGATCCACGACATAGGTGGCGCGCTGGGCGACGCCGGCATTGGGATCGAGCACGCCGAGCTGCCCAGTGATGTCGTGCTTGATGTCGGCGAGCATGGGGAAGGGCAGGTTCTTGAGGTCCGGATGATGCGTCCGCCAGGCATGGTGGACGAACTCGGAATCGGTGGAGCCGCCGAGGAGCTGCGCGTCGCGGTCGGCGAAGTCCTTGTTCATCTTGCCGAACGCGGCGATCTCGGTCGGGCAGACGAAGGTGAAGTCCTTGGGCCAGAAGAAATAGACCTTCCACTTGCCGGAGTAATCCCGGTCGGTGATGGTCTTGAACTCCTTGCCCTTTTCGAGGCTGACGGTTGCGGTTACGGAATACGAGGGAAATTTCTCGCCTACACCCAGCATGGCTTATCTCCTGAAGAGGGGTTATGTGGTTCTGCGGTGTGCCGCGCTCTGCGCGCGGACGGCTGAAGGTTTACGCACGCGCCGGGAGCGAACAGAGGCTGCTCCGCCGGCGCAGTCAGAACAGAGGCCCTGGATCTCCACCGCGTAATGTTTCACACGGAAACCGGCGGGCAGCCTGCCGTGCATCGTCACCGGGGCCACCATCGCCGCAGGGACGTCCGATACCGAGCGGCACTGCATGCAGATGAGGTGATGGTGAAACTCCGGGTTGGGATCCACGCGCAGGGAACCTCCGTGAAGCGAGACCTCGTGCACGATGCCTGCTTCCAGGAAGGCGTGCAGCGACTTGTAGACGGTGGCAAGAGAGATGGAAGGGATCTGCTCGCGCACGCGGGCGAAGATCTCCTCCGGCCCCGGATGCCCGGGCATCTCGCAGAGCGTCTCGTAGATCACTTGCCGCTGGTGCGTGGCCGCAAGCCCATTGCGGTGACACGCCTCGCGGAAGCCATCCTCAGTCTGCTGCCTCACGAAGCATTGGATGGCCCGGAGCCGAAAAGGATTCGCAATGGAGAAACTTTGTTAAGTAGGGTTCCGGCGAGCAAAACCGTGCGCCTTCTCAGGCCGAAGCGTGGGAAGATGGTCGAGACAGGGGCACGCGATGGCCAGGAAGAAAGTCTTCAGCAAGGTGAAGGCGGTGAAGACCGCGGCGCGGGAGAAGGTGGGCGCCCCGAAGCCCACCCGTGCGCTGCCTAACACGAAGGCGAAGCAGCAGAGGCGCAAGAGCAAGCACAAACCCACTCTGGGCAGGATGTTGGCCGAAGACTAGAACTGGTCTCATAAATGATCTTGGGTAGGGCACGGCTTCGGCCGTGCCGTAATGGCCGCACGCTGTGCGGGCTTTGGCCCCTGAGGGTGAATGCGTTCTCCGCTGAGGCTATTTATGAGACGAGTTCTAGCCGGCGCGCAGCGGATCACAAATCCGCGGGAACAAAACAGAAGGGATACGGTGGCCGCCGTATCCCTTTCCCGTGGTGCACGGCAAGCAGCCGCCTGCCACAGAGGAACTTACTTGCGCCTGACGCGCTTGAGCAGACTTCCGGCCACGAGCAGACCGCCGCCGATCAGGGCGATGCTCGATGGCTCAGGCACGGGAAGAATCTCGCCACTCGAGTTGGTTGCGCTGGTGCTCGCTGCCGTGCCGGAGACCACCTGGTCCACCAGTGCGCTGCCACTCGGGATGCTCAAGGTCAGATCGAATGGCACTATGGAGGCCACCGTCCAAAGCGACGCGAACACACCCGTGGAACCCGTGACTCGCAACGAACCCAGGAACTGCGGCGCCAGCGTGCCGTCCTTAAGCGTGGTCAGCACGATGGTCCCGGTCAGGCTGCTGGAACCGAGGGAAAAGCTGAAGTTCAGGGTCCCGCCGTTCATGTTAACGGCGAAAAGGCTTGGATTCGAGGTGGCAGTCAAGGTCGGGTTGCTGCCCGTGATCCACATGCTGTACGTGCCTGCGCTCGCCCCGAAATACCCGAGACCCGAGATGCAGTTGCTCACGCCGCACGAGCCGGAGAGAGAAACCGTGGTGGCACCGGCCCCCTGAAACTGCCACGAGCCACTGGTGGATTGACCGATGGTGATCTGCGTCTGCGCGGATGCCTGTGCGAGGATCGCCAGCGCCACCAGTGCGCACCCGAACACGAGTCTGTGCTTCATCGCCATCAGAAATCACCTACCAAGCTCCGATCACTTCATCGGAGCTCCTGTTTCGACATATTGATTGTTGGGCATCCTTGCCGGATCGGCAACGTCACGCGGGTAACATAATGGCAATTACTTTGGGAATGTGTGCAAGAGGTTAACAGGACTTTCTTGGCGCGCGACTCGCAGGAAAGCCGCAGGCGAAGCCGAAGGAACCTGGCGGAAGCGTGTGCGAGTCGAACGCACCAGAGATGTCGCCAAGACACCTCTCGCCGGTTTTGAAGATCACACAGGGGGTTCTGAGGCTGGTTGAAGGTTTTCTATTCTACTCCACCAGTTCAACAACTTCACTCAAGACAGTTCTGATGTCAGTTGAGCGGTTTTGACCCCAGATGAACAAGTACTCATCACAATTCCATCACAGGGCGAAACGGAAAATCGTCCATTGAAGTGACCAGCGAAGTACCAGTTTCTCTAACTTCGTCGCTGGTACAAAATTTGCCAGGCACGTCATCTCCATGCCCGACATCGCGCATTGCTTCCGCCGCGGGCACCGCATCATGGTGCAGGTGCAGAGCAGCTGGTTCCCGCTGGTGGACCGCAACCCGCAGACGTTCGTCGAGATCCCGGACGCTAAGCCCTCGGACTTCGTGAAGGCGACGGAGCGGATCTACCACTGGAAGGAGCAGCCCTCGGCGATTCAGGCGCTAGTGATGCCCGCGATTGCCGATTGAAGATAACCAATTGAGCAGTGGAAAGGGAGCGGGAGGACCGGGGAGCAGGAAAACCCTGAACCGCGGATGGGTGCGGATTTTCACGGATCGAGTTCGCGAAGCGACTGACCAACACTGCTTAACGTCTGAACTGATCCGTGCCCATCCGCACCAATCCGCAGCAAATCGCGTTGCTTGTCAACCGGGAAACGAGCACGGTCCTGTAACTGGAAATGCTGCGTAATCTACGACAAGCCGGTGAGGGCGTGCTTCCTTATCGCCACCGAGATTGCGTCGTAGACCCCTCGCTCCACGGTATCGATGTCCGCCGTGCTGTCCAGCACCAGGTCCGCGTAACGCTTACTGGGAAGCGCATACTGGCGCGCGGCCGGCAGCACGATGTTCTCCCACTGCCACTGAATGAACTCGGTGTGCCGCTGGCGCTCAGTGATGTCCCTCACCCTGCGGCGATGGAAGCAGATTTCATCG
>Ga0209777_10002363_pt1 | contig 24999 bp, 23 predicted proteins | sample FrelakmetHBP12HB_FD_187147 | JGI IMG/M metagenome (GOLD analysis project Ga0209777, IMG submission 187147) | Freshwater lake sediment microbial communities from the University of Notre Dame, USA, for methane emissions studies -HBP12 HB (SPAdes)... | ecosystem: Environmental > Aquatic >... | reverse complement strand
ATTAATGATATTGTTATAGATATTTACATTATGAGTATAATCTCCGGAGGTTTCACCAGATAAAACTATACCGAGTATACTTCTACCTGTTGGTGCTGTACCCCAGATGACATTGTTATAAATATCAATATAGCTAATCGTTTTGTTATTTGAATCCATACCATTCAAATGAATTGCAGACATTGATCCAATTGCTCCTGTGTCATTGACATGACAATTGTTAAAACATATTCTCCCATGTGTACATCCACCTGAAACCTCAATACCAATTGTTCTAGCCCAAAGAACAGTATTGTTTTCAATAACGAAGTTTCTCATACCACCAAAAGAAATACCTTCACCCCATGTTAATGACGCTTGTAACTTCCAGAAAGTACAATTGGAAACAGTGATATAACTATGATAACCATATGTTGAACCTTGAGCATTTATAAAAGTAATACCACCTTTGGCGATATTTCTTAAATAACAATGATCAATAGTTATGTGATCAGATGGAGCAGAAGGATGATCAAGACATCTAATACCGTATTCAGTTGAATTTTCAACATAAAGATTTTTTATTGTAATATATGATCTCTTTTGGCTGGTAGGACTTGCTGACCAGAAATTTATTAATGCACAATCGGTAGGTACCGATACACCAGTTCCATCTATGACAGCATGCTCACCTGGATAACCGGATAATGTTATAGGATTTCCCGCAGTTCCATCATAATACATATAAATATATTCATTATAGTTTCCTTGTCTCACATAAACAGTATCCCCTGGATTGATTGCATGATATCTGACGGCATGTTGAATTGTTCTTACAGGATTTCCAATAGTCCCATCCCCTGTCGTGTCACTCCCAGTTGTCGCAACATAACAGATAGAAGGAGCAGCCTTAACAACAGGCATGAAGGTTGGAATCAGACTAATACACAATACTAAAACAAGCGACCATATTATTAATTTCTTCATTTTTAGCCGACCTCACAATAATATTCCCGGTGATTTTCATACCGGCATCCCTTAAAATGCTGTTCACTCCAAACAGTATTCTGAAAAGTAATATCACCCGATGAATCAGAGGTTGTGTTATTTTTCGATAAACCTCCTCGTCTAACCTGATATCGAGTGGTTGACTCAAAACCATCGATGTTAAACATCACCTGCCCCAAGGGTGTTGTCGCATAGAAATCCAGGATCGTTTCCCTATTGGTTGCACCACCAATGGTATTACTGATATCTTCGAGCGTTATCGTATTACTATCGGGAATAAACATAGAGAAACCAGTGGTATGAAAAACCATGGAGGGAGAATCTAGGATGATCTGGGAGAAAACTACCGTGGTATTAACGGTATCGGTTTCATTTCCAACACTGAATTGACCATCAAGAGTACTGATGATTGCGAATTTTGTTGGAAGTAACGTACCCTTTTTATCAATCCTTCTCTGCATTTCCTTAACCATCTCTCCTGTGATACCACAATATACCATGTAAGTGTTTGTCATTCAACATATTTAAAGATTCCTTGGAAGAACGTCAAAAAGGAAAATCTCCTTTTTTGACGTGCATCTCCTGGAATTTTGATCCCTCACTAGGAAGAAACACTCAAGCATATAAAAAATTTTTTATATAATACTATTTATTTGCGAATATAAAAGTAAGATAAAGAAAAAAAAATTGTTAGACTCTCCCTCTATTGCGTTTTAACCAACACAAAGACAATAGTACCATGAAAAGGCAAGATAAAACGGCTCACATTATCGGAAAATATATATCCATAACATTCTCCATACGAACTCGATGACTCAGGCAATACCTCAATGGGTGAGAGACAGAGGGTATCAGTCTTTACTTCATAATTGAACCAAGAAGGTGAAGAAATAGTGTTACCCTCCACCACCAGGGTTACTGAATATTGTACTGTTCCATTCGTAGAAAACATCCATGTTTCATGGTCAAGAGACGTATCAATATTTTGCCAGCTTCCAATAAATCCACTGTTGATAAAGGAGTACACCCCGTCGTCTCTGGTCGTCTCTTGGCACCCACTGACAATAACGATAACAAGTATTATCGCCAACAAAACACCTATGAGACATTGTTTCCAGGTTCTCTCCGAATCTACGGTGTTTATATCACCGGAGGGTTCAGAAAAACCATCAGGCACGTCTCCACACAAGAAAAACGAAGAATAGATGAACAAACAATTTCATCACCTGATCTTCCTGACATGAAGGGCGGATCTCGGTATGTATCAGGAACATTCTTGATTTCCAGGGACGTCCCATTTTTCGCAAATACACTACTTCAACAACTATATCCACCATGTTCGCATCGTCTTGGAGATCCTCCTCTAATAAAAATTACTATACGGTAAAATACAGAATGTGTGGAAACAATTGATGACGGTTGGAATATCCCCGTCGGATTCAATAAAGAAAAAATCAAGAGAACGATTCGTACCATTCAACCATTAGGTTCTCAACGAAACATCTTTGGCTATAGTAATGCAAGCGAAAAGATAGAAAAGATATTAGAAAAACAATTTACATAATAAAAAGACCAATTTCTTCGATAAAAAATCATAAGTAGGGGTTTTCTAATTGGGGATACCATGTTGAAGATTGGGGTCATCGGACTGGGTTCCATGGGGAAGAACCACGCAAGAGTGTGTTCGGAACTTGAAACCGTCGAGCTGGCAGCCGTCGCAGATATCAACAAAACCACAGCGAAAACGATTGCAGAACGATTTGACACCAAAGCTTTTTTCAACTACAAGGACATGATTTCGGAGATCGACTGCGCGTTGATAGCGACTCCGACAGTCACACACCATTCGATAACTATTGATTTACTCAACAACGGAAAACACGTCTTAGTAGAAAAACCAATCACAGAAAGCACTAACAAGGCTGACGAGTTAGTAAAAAAATCCAAAAAAGACGGGCTAATTCTTGCAGTCGGTCACATCGAACGGCATAACCCTGTCGTGAAATTCGTAAAAGATACCTTGGCGAGTGGCAAATTCGGTGAATTGATTTCTCTTGCATCAAAACGCGTCAGTAATTTCCCGGGGAGAATCAAGGATATTGGGGTGATTTTTGACTTCGGTATTCATGACATTGATATTATGCGGTACTTAGCTGGTGACGTGCGGTCCGTGTATGCACGAGCTGGGAACTTCAACAAGAGTATTTCCAATGAAGATCATGCGAATATTGTCTTAAATTTTGATAACGACATCTGTGGTGTCGTGGAAGTAAATTGGCTGACTCCACTGAAAATACGCAAGCTCTTTTTGACATGCTCTGAACAGTTTGTTGAAGTAGATTACATCGATCAGTCGGTGAATATGTCCGCTTCTTCGTTTAAACAAATAGATGAAATGAATTTATTTAACGTTCCAATTCAATATAATCTCAATCACATATCTCTCGAAAAAAGTGAGCCATTACGTAATGAAATCATTGATTTTATTCAGGCGATTGAACACTCGAAGAAACCATTGGTGACTGGCGAGGATGGACTACTCACATTGAAGATCGCTGAAGCTGCATTACAGTCTTATAAAACAGGAAAAGAGGTGAAAATTTCATGATTCATGAATCAGCGTATGTTGAGGAGGGTGTACAGCTTGGGGAAGGAACCCGGATTTGGCATTTCGCGCATATCCGCAAAGGAGCAAAACTAGGGAAAAACTGCAACATCGGAAAAGATGTGTTTATCGACATGAACGTTCAAATAGGTGATAACTGTAAGATACAAAATTTTGCGAGTCTCTATCATGGATTAATCGTTGGAAACGATGTGTTCATCGGCCCTCACGTATGTTTCACCAACGACCTTTACCCACGAGCCCGCATCTGGAATGACGAGCGTGTTGCAAAAACCATTATACGCGATGGTGCATCGATTGGAGCAAACTCAACGATTATCGCCGGTATCACCATTGGAACATATGCGATGATCGGTGCAGGTTCGATCGTCACAAGAGATGTTCCCGACCATGCGTTAGTTTTTGGAAACCCTGCGCGAGTGAAAGGCTTCGTCTGCGAATGTAGCGCAAAACTCACTAAAAAAGGAATAAAAAAGAATACCGTGATTTTATCATGTCCTCAGTGTAAAAAAGAAATCATAATTGACGAAAAGATATACAAGAAGTGCGAAGCATGATACCAATCGCAAAGCCGTTAGTAGGAGATGAAGAGAAAATCGCGATAAGCCGGGTTCTTGACTCCGGGATGCTTGCCGCTGGTCCGAAAACCGAAGAGTTTGAAAAAAAATTTGCTGAATATGTCGGAACAAAATATGCGGTTGCGACAACTTCAGGAACCACCGCATTACATCTCGGGTTGCTTGCCTTTAATGTCAAGAAAGGAGATGAGGTGATTGTCCCTACGTTTTCTTTTATCGCGACCGCAAATGCTCCCTTGTTTTGCAATGCCGTCCCCGTGTTTTGTGATATCAACCCTCGTACGTTCAATATCGATCCAAACAAGCTAGAAAAATTAATCACAAAAAAAACAAAAGCGATCATGCCTGTACACTTGTACGGGCAAGCCGCTGACATGAACCAAATTCTAGAAATTGCACAGAAACACGGTGTTCATGTGATTGGTGATGCATGTCAAGCTCATGGAGCAATGTATGAGAGGAAAATGGTTGGTTCTTTTAATGATCTTGAGTGTTTTTCGTTTTACCCAACAAAAAACATGACCACAGGTGAAGGAGGTATGGTAACGACGAATAACCAGGAATTTGCGGAAAAAATCAGTTCATTACATGACCAAGGACGAGGAAAAACCAAGTGGGGATATGTCCATGGGTGTTTAGGATACAACTATCGGATGACTGATATTGCTGCTGCGATTGGTTTGGAGCAGCTGAAGAAACTTCCTCGGTTTAATGAGAAACGACGAGCAAATGCCAAATACCTTGACAGTCATATTACTGGTGTGGAGACTCCGTATGTTCTCCCCAATGCTCAGCATTGCTATCATCAATATACGATAAAAAGTAAGAACCGTGACGCGTTTATCCAACATCTCAAGGAGAATGGCGTTGGCTTCGGGATCTACTATCCGCAGCCGTTACATTTCTACAAACATCTGAAGAAATATGCGCATAATGATTTGAAGGTATCCGAGATGGTGTCACGACAGGTTGTTTCGCTTCCTGTTCATCCCGCATTGTCACAGCAAGATTTTGAAACCATTGTTCGCGTCGTAAACGAAGCATCTCATGTATAATGTGAAGAGTATGAAAAAATGAAGATAGCGATAGTAGGGTTGGGGAACGCTGGATTACCCCTTGCAAGCGTCATCGCAGACGCTGGATATCCTGTGATCGGCGTTGACATTGATGAAAAGAAATGCACACAGATAAACACGGGTATCAACCCGATTCCTGAAGAACCCCGGCTCGGTGAACTGATTAAAAAACTCGGTGGGAAAATACTTGTCGCTACCCCAAAGTATCAGGATGCACGAAGCTGCGACGTCTATATCGTGATTGTTCCATTGCTTATTGATGATCGCCATCAACCTGATTTCAAGATTTTAGAAGACGCGCTTCGCAACGTGGGAAAACTGTTGAAAAAAGGAGACTGCGTGATATTGGAAACAACAGTTCCACCGATGACAACCGAGAAACACGTCAAGCAATGGCTTGAAGAAGAAAGTAAGTTACGTCTCGGTGAGTTTTTCCTTGCTCATTCTCCGGAACGCATCATGACCGGGTTCAGTATCTCTCGGTTACGTGAGTTCCCGAAGATTGTTGGCGGGGTAGATCAGCAGAGTGGAAAAAAAGCCTTTAAAATCTACAAAAAATTTATTCCGAATTTGTCTCTTGTTTCTTCTGCACGTGTCGCTGAGTTTGTGAAAGTTATTGAAGGTTGCTATCGATTTACCAATATCGCACTCGCGAACGAATTATTTAAGATAGCGGAAGAACTCGATATTGATTTTTACGAAGCCCGCACATACGCGAATCACAAATATTGTCAGATCCATATGGCTTCCACCGGTGTTGGCGGGCATTGTATACCGGTATACCCCTGGTTTTTGATAAACGAAATGGAAGCAAAGAAAAAACCAGATCTATCCCTATTTTTACGGACATCTCATATGATCAACGATGGCATGATCGAGTTTTGGGCACAGCGCATTGTCGCTGAGTGTATGAAGATACAGAAACCTCTCAATACCGTAAAAATCTGTGTGAAAGGAATTACGTATCGTGAAGGTGTAAAAAGCCTCTATTACAGTAGAAATCTTGCCTTAGTGAAACTATTAATGAAGAAAGGTCTTGATGTTTACGTCTTTGACCCACTCTTTAGTACGCGAGAAATTGAAGCTATGGAATTGAAGGCTTCTTCTCCTAACGAAGCAGACATTGTTTTTAATCCTTTTACATTGAATGTCATTCAACAGAAGAGCTTTTCCGAGAAATCAAGAATTTGAATGTGACAGTTTTCTGATCGCATCCCCCTGAAACATCATGACATATGTTAACCAATACGAGTTGAAGTCTCGCCCCATGTATAATTTTTTTCAATTGTAGAGAAAGAGAATTTTATAAAGAAATTTTACTCTGATGTGATGCCCTTCACAGGCGGCGGGTCGTATTTAGTTTAAAAATATTTTTTTTTATACAAATAAACAATACCGGCGATCGCTGCGATAGCCAGAACAATGATACAAACAAAGACCCATTGATCTGCTACTGCGGTCTCTGAATTACCCATCATGGTAAGAGAACCAATGCGTGGGTTGTAGCGATAGTCCCATTTCCCATCACCATTGGTATCAAGAAGATAGCTTCCGTTGGCAAGTGTCTGCGTGCTCGTGACAAGACTTGTGACATTTGTATAAAACGAATCATTGAGTCCATCGTTATTCCTATCAAAAAGGAATCCAAGAGTGCCTACAAAATACACATCGATGAAGACAGGGAATGTTGCTGGTTCTGACAGGGTGGTATTATCTGTTGCGGTGGCGGTGATCATATATTTCCCGGGAGAACCCCAGGAATGTGAAAGGGAATAGAGAGTCCCATTCGGTAGAAAGTTACTCGTGTTTTGTGTTCCATCGCCCCAGGTGATCAGGTACTGGAGGAAATCATTCTCTGGATCGGTAGATAGTACAGTAAAAGTATATGCCTTGTTTTTTGTTCCCGATGGTATTCCATGAATGACAGGGTGTGTGGGAGGATTGTTTGTCGCGATGATGAGTACGTGAACGGTATCGGTATCAGTTGCATTTTTATTGTCGGTAACTGTGAGTGTCACCGTATACGTCCCACTATGGTGATAGAGATGGGTCGTTTTCTCTCCGCTTCCGTTGGTGCCATCGCCGAAATCCCAGAACCACTGAGTAAGATACCCATCAGGATCGACGCTAAGCGACCCGTTAAAGATAAGGAAGGTACTGACGAACCCGCGCTGTTCACTTGCAGAAGCATTTGCGACGGGATGCTTGTTTTCTTCACTGGTACTCCCATTTGTTCCACCTGGTGTACCACCAGAAGATCCTGTGGTGAAAGACCACAGAGAGCTTGTGGTACTCGCTCCAAAGGTATCCCAGCTGATGATCTTCCAGTAGTAGGTCGTCTGATACACTAAGGCTGCCGGAGTAAAGAAAGCATTGGATTGCTGCGTCACAATCCTCGCAGGAGACATGGTGGTTCCAAAGTACACATCGTAGGTAACGATAGCACCAGAATCAGGATCTCCACCGGTCCAACCAAGGCCCGTGTTCACAGAAACACCGGTTGCTCTATTCGCTGGTTGTGGATTGCTAGGAAGATACGGTGGGTGATTCGCAAAACAGATAATCTTGAACCCCTGAGGTGTGTTCGCAGGGCACGGAACGGTGTAACTGGTACTCGTGCGCATATCCTTCAGAAACATGCCAGCATTGGTAAAGAGAGCCACTGAGGCGTATTCACTGGTATTGAATTCAATGGGATCCCAGGTGATAGTGACCGTAGTAGGAGCTCCATCTGAGGGGACCCACTGGATCGATACATTCCAAATCTCAGAGGAACTAGGAGACCGGCGGTACTCCTTCCATAAACTCTCATAGGGTGAGGAGAGGTTAGAGGTGAATATTGCCCGTAGATACGGAGTCGACGGCGCGGGTGGTTTTACGACATCGTAGATATCTGCTAGTGGACCGTCACGAGCATCTGATGCTTCACCAAACACGACGGAATCACTCTTTCCTCCTGATTCGTTCACATGTAGTGTACAATCCCATGCAATACCGGGGTCCGCTGCGCGTACCGGATGTGGATACGAAGCTGCTATCGTGCTCAGGAGGAGGATGCCTACGCCCAGAGCAATCAGTATGTTCTTCATTGATATCACCTCACGATGCGGATGTACGGACTACATCGTCTGTTCCATATACCACTTCCCTTATGTGGTTCCCCATTTATAAATGAGTACAATACTAATGAGAATTCCCACAAAGAACACAAATATATTGAGGAGGATCGGGAGCAGTGGGAGTTGATTCTGTTTTGATGAATTTGGTAGAGGATCCTTACAGAGTATCTGGAAGTGTTGGAGAGTACCAGTGGTGGAGAAAGAGTTTGAGGTGCTCGTCACCATATTCTCAAGAAGGGTACTGTTGTGATAGAGCAGGACGCGTGGGTACGGCCTCTTCGCCATTTGAGACGAATCCCCGTGGGGGAGTATACCTATTTTCTCCCGTTAAAATGTTCAATAAAATGCTAAAATAACGGGTTATCACTTTTTCACCATTACGCACTAAACCTTTCTTTTTTCTTTATGATTTTATTACGATAGGGAGGTGAATATACGAAATGAAAGATCGCGGTCAGTTTGTTGGTTGGAGAGGAGACCCATGTGTTTTTGAATGTATCAAGAAAAAAGGGTATTTCGCAATCTAGTGTATCTGCAGACGTTCATTGATGATGACATCAAGACGTCTGAACACCATTCATACAAAGACGGTAACAGTCATGTGAACGAGACAGAAAATAAGGGCGAGGCAATGGGATATTGATGAAAAGGTTGATCGGGTTCTCATGCGTGTAAATGAGCAGTGAAATTTCGACGGTAATTTTTGATGCTGGTTGTTTTCATGGTGATAAATAAAAAATAGTTTCCATGAGTGGCTATAGTGATACTGATGGTTTGTATGATGTAGTCATGCTTGTCTGCCACTTCCGGTTAATTATGAGTTTACAAGAGCACGTATTTTTCATTTAATGTTGTGATATCACTCAGGTTCAGTCAGTAGCAGGAGGTAAGGTTGTAACACATTTTTTGTGCTACTCGTTAGTAGTAAAAAAAAGAGACGAATAAGATGATACTGGTTTTTGCAGCTTTTTTTTGGTTTTAATTTTTTTAGGGGTGTCGTTTCAATCACTGATTTTTCACTTGCAGAGGATTGTGCTTATGGCGGTGTTAGCTTATTTTTTTCTTTCTGGTCAATAGTAGAAGAATGACAAAAAGAAAAAGAACGACACCAAGAATACCTGCAAAAATGAAAAACCAGGTGTTCTTTTGTTGTCCTCCTTGACTTGGGGGGTGGTATTGTGTCATTTCTTTCGTCTGTGGATCATAGAGATGATCCCAGATACCATCACCGTTGCTGTCAATGAGATAGCAGTTGTCATGTTTCTGTACTGTCATGTTAGTGCCTGTTTCATTATTATGGAAGGTATCATAGGTTCCGTCCTGGTTGGTATCCATCAGATATCCCGGTGGTTCTTCATTCGACCCTTGAGACCCATTTCCTCCTGAGGTTTCTAAAATCGTAACGGTGGTATTTTTTGAAGACACGGGAATCGTTTGAAACGAGGTATTCGAGACCTGCACATGCTCGATGGAAAGATGACAGACACCTGCGTGCATTGCTTGCAATCGAATGATGCAGAGAGTATGATTTGTTGTTGGAAACGGACCGGTGCTCCAGGTCTGTATCGCTGCTATAGTTCCGTTCAGGTTATTGATCTCGCCTTGGTTGAAGAAGGTAATCCAGTTTGTACCCGGGGTTACGTTGGTTGCATGAAGAAGGTCTTGGTTGAAACGAAAATCAAGTGACCAGCCACTGATAGCTTCTGTTGGGGTAATGGACAGTGTTACAGTGAACGCCTCTCCGACGTTCACTTGGGTTGAGGAGGGAGCAAGGATTATTTCTGATTCTTGTTGTGCACTGACCAAACTCCTACTAAGACAAAGAAGAAAGCCAAGGAGGATTGGAACGAAGAGTTGTATGGTCCAGGTATGAATAGGATTTTGCTTTCTCATCTCAATCATTTTTGTTGTCCATTCATATTTTTTTAATCTCGATGCACCCACACCAATCCTGCGTCCTGGAAATTCACCTGACCATCTTGATTCACATCATACAACCCATCGTAGGGTACGAGACTTGTCCGATGCACCCATACCAATCCTGCATCTTGGAAGTTCACTGTGCCATCATGGTTGACATCGTATATATTGATGTACGTACCCATCATCAATCCATTCCAATAGTTCCCTGGAGCGGGGAAGTTCGAGGCGGCGGATGCGTGACCTCTTATTCCGACGGGAGTGTTCTGGATCCAAGTCGCATCAACGGTGGTTGGTGCAACGAGTCCAAGAAATGTTATTGAAGTTAGGGCGGAGCAGCCATTGAACACAACGGCCCTGATGGTGGTGACGCCGCTTCCAATGGTCACGGTGGTCAGGTGGGTGCAGTAGTAGAACGCACCGTCCCCTATGGTGATGACGCTGTTGGGTATGGTCACCGTGGTCAGGGAGGAACACTCGGCGAACGCATCATTCTCGATGGTGGTGACGCTGTTTGGTATGGTCACGGAGGTCAGGTAGGAACAGTAGCTGAACGCCCATTGCCCGATGACGGTGATGCTACTGGGTATGGTGAACGTTCCAGTTTTTTTTCCACTCGGGTATTGGATTAAGGTCGTAATGGCTTTATTATAGAGTACGCCATCGACACTCGCATAGTTCGCGTTGCCCGCACTCACATCGATTGTGGTCAGGGAGGTGAGGTGGAACGCCCAGTCCCCGATGGTGGTGACGCTGCTGGGTATGGTCACGGCGGTCAGGGAGGTGCAGAAGTAGAACGCACTCCCCCCGATAGTGATGACGCTGTCGGGGATGGTCATGGAGGTCAAGGAGGAACAGTAGCCGAACGCCCAGTCCCCAATGGTGGTGACGCTGTTTGGTATGGTCACGGAGGTCAAGGAACAGTATTCGAACGCATAGTTCCCGATGGTGGTGACACCACTAGGGATGACTACTGAGGTAATTAAATGTCCATTGACGGTGTTGAATGCATTGTCCCCGATGGCCACCGTTGGATATCCGCCTAGTGTGGAGGGGATCATGATCGCCCCGCCAGCACCAGTGTATCCTGTGATGGTAGCAACCCCACCGCTTACACTGTAGAGGTAATCTTCAGATGAGTAATCGCCCATGGTCAATCCATAGAAACTGTTCCCTGGGGCGGGGAAGTTCGAGGCGGCGGATGCATGGCCTCTTATTTCGACGGGTGTGTTTCCGATCCAATTGGATCCAACGGTGGTCGGTGCAACGAGTCCAAGAAATGTTATTGAGGCTAGGGCGGAGCAGTCAGCGAACGCAAAGTCCCCGATGGTAGTGACGCTGTTTCCTATCGTCACGGTGGTCAGGGAGGTGCAGAAGCCGAACGCCCAGTTCCCGATGGTGGTGACGCTGTTGGGGATGGTCACGGCGGTCAGGAAGGAACAGCCTTCGAATGCACTGACCCCGATGGTAATGACGATGTTTGGTATGGTCACGGAGGTCAGGGAGGAACAGTCATAGAATGCATAGTCCCCGATGGTGGTGACGCTACTAGGTATCGTGAACGTCCCAGTTTTTCCACCCGGGTACTGGATTAAGGTTGTAATGGCTTTATTATAAAGCACACTATTAACGCTCGCATAGTTCGCGTTACCTGCACTCACGTCGATTGCGATCAGGGCGGAGCAGCCGGCGAACGCAAAGTACCCGATGGCGGTAACGCTGTCGGGGATGGTCACGGTGGTCAGCTGAGTGCAGTCTCCGAATGCACCGTCCCCGATGGTGATGATGCTACTAGGTATCGTGAACGCCCCAGTTTTTCCACCCGGGTACTGGATTAAGGTCGTAATGGCTTTATTGTAAAGCACGCCGTCAATACTCGCATAGTTCGCGTTACCCGTACTCACGTCGATTACAGTCAGGATGGAGCAGCCGGCGAACGCATAGTTCCCGATGGCGGTAACGCTGTCGGGGATGGTCACGGTGGTCAGGGAGTAGCAGAGGTCAAACGCATGGTTTCCGATAGTGATGACGCTGTTGGGTATGGTCACAGAGATCAAGTTAGTGTTGGAGTTGAATGCACCGTCCCCGATGTACACCGTTGGGTATCCGCCTAGTGTGGAGGGGATCGTGATCACCCCGCCAGCGCCAGTGTATCCCGTGATGGTGGCAGCTCCACTGCTCACGGTATATGAATAATCTTCAGGTATAGGTATGACCGCACCCATCGTCAATCCATTCCAAACGCCCCCTGGGGCGGGGAAGTTCGAGCCGTAGTACGCATGGCCGCTTATTCCGGCGGGTGTATTTAGGATCCAATCGACTCCAACAGTGGTTGGCGCAACAAGTCCAAGGAATGTTATTGAAGTTAGGGCGGAGCAGTCGTTGAACGCAAAGTTCCCGATGGTGGTGACGCTATTTCCGATGGTCACAGTAGTCAGGTCGGTGCAGGTGTTGAACGCATTGTTCCCGATGGTGGTGACGCTGTTTGGTATGGTCACGGTGGTCAGCTGGGTGCAGACCTCAAACGCACCGTCCCCGATGCTGGTGATGCTGCTTCCCATGGTCACGGAATTCAGGTGGGTGCAGGAGAAGAATGCATTGTTCCCGATGGTGGTGACGCTGTTTCCAATGGTCACGGAGGTCAGGATGGAGCAGAAGCTGAACGCATTGTATCCGATAGTGGTGACGCTGTCAGGAATGGTCACAGAGGTCAAGTTAGTGTTGACGTGAAACGCACCGTCCCCGATGTGCACTGTTGGGCATCCGACTAATGCTGGAGGGATCATGATGTTCCCGCCAGCACCAGTGTATCCCGTGATAGTGGCCTCTCCATTGCTCACGGTATATGTATAATCATCTTCAATGTAAGCACCCATCGTCAATCCATTCCAAGCGATCCCTGGGGCGGGGAAGTTTGAAGCAGTGGATGCGTGGCCTCTTATTCCAACGGGAGTGTTCTGGATCCAAGTCGCATCAACGGTGGTTGGTGCAACAAGTCCAAGAAATGTTATTGAAGTCAGGGAGGTACAGTAGTAGAACGCATACTCCCCGATGGTGGTGACGCCGCTTCCAATGGTCACGGTGGTCAGGGAGAAGCAGCTGCCGAACGCACTGACTTCGATAGTGGTGACGCTGTTTGGTACGGTCAGGGTGGCCAGGGCCAAGCAATTAGAGAACGCATAGCCCCCGATGGTGGTGACATTGTTTCCAATGGTTATGGCGGTCAGGTGTTGGCAGTTTTGGAACGCATAGTCCCCGATGGTAGTGATGCTGTTTCCGATGGTCACGGAAGTCAGGGAGGTACAGTAGTAGAACGCAGAGTCCCCGATGGTAGTGACGCCGTTTCCGATGGTCACGGAAGTCAAGGAGGTACAGTAGTAGAACGCATAGTCCCCGATGGTAGTGACGCCGTTTCCGATGATCACGGTGGTCAGGGAGGAGCAGTATGCGAATGCAGCGTACCCGATGGTAGTGACGCTGTTGGGTATGGTCACGGTAGTCAGGGAGGAGCAGTATTCGAACACAAAGATCCCGATGGTGGTGACGCTGTCAGGGATGATTACTGATGTAATTAAATGTCCATTGATGCTGTTGAACGCAGAGTCCCCGATGGCTACCGTTGGGTATCCGCCTAGTGTGGAGGGGATCGTGATCGCCCCGCCAGCACCAGTGTATCCCGTGATCGTGGCAACCAATGGATTGCCGCTCACGGTATAGGTATAGTCACCGTCTTGGGGTGCGCGCACTGTCTCCGGGATTCCGACGAAGAAAGTGCTCACGAGCAGCATACAAACAAATACTTCAAATAGCTTATTTCTCATGTTTTTTTTCCTCCCCTGTTACAACAGGCCACGGTTTGTTATCACCTTGATTCATTTAAATGTTTGGATAATATAAAAATTCATAATAGATGAAATAGAGTCTATTTTTGTGCGAATCAAATGACAAAAAAAAAAGAGGAATAAATTTTTTTTTTTAATCTCGATGGACCCAGGTTAACCCCGCATCCTGGAAATTCACCTGACCATCGTAGTTCACATCATACAACCCATCATACGGAACAAGACTGGTTCGATGCTGATAAAAAAAGAAAAAAAGAAGGGGAATATTGTTCTGCGGTTTACGAGGTTTCTTTGGTGTTGATCTTTTTGCAGTCGATTTCTATCTATTAGACGACGGTAATGGTGGCGGTATAGGTAGTAACTGGTATCAGATTAAACGAAGTATCAGTGACTTGCACCGTGGCAAGGGTGAAGGTGGACGTACCTGCAGATTGCGCATTAAAGCTTATCGTACAAAGAGTATGGTTATAGTTTGGATAAGTATCGTATTTGAAAGCCTGAATTTGTGTTATCTGCCCGGTTACATTATTAATAGTCCCACCATCAAAAGGTACAGTCGTCCCTGCCCAATCAGTTCCTGGTAAGACCGTATTTGCGTGACAAATTGTTGGATTAAAGGTGAACAGATAGATCTCCCATCCACCAACTGCCACTGTTGGATTCAGATAGATCGTTGCTGTGAAAGTATCACCAACATTTACAGTGTTGGCAGAGAGAGTTATCCCCATAATGTTCTGGGGTTCTGGCTCAGTGGTGAACGTGTACCATCTGCGTATGTAGAGGTTGCTGCCTGTGGGATCAGTTGCATTCACCCAGATCTTGTATGGTGTTAAGTATGTTAATCCAGTGAGAGTGAGTGATTTTGTTCCATTGGCTGCACCAGCGGCACTGTTGGTTTGTCCATTACTGCATTGGATACTCCAAGAAAAGGAGTTTCCTTCGGGGTCATTGATTGGGATGTTCCAGGTGAAGCCTAGTGGGTTGCCTGTTGATCCATTTGCTGGTGTTGGTGTACCGAAGATCGGTGGCTGATTCTGTGGCGGTGGTGCTGTTACGGTGGTGAACGTGTACCATCTGCGTATGTAGAGGTTGCTGCCTGTGGGATCAGTTGCATTCACCCAGATCTTGTATGGTGTTAAGTATGTTAATCCAGTGAGAGTGAGTGATTTTGTTCCATTGGCTGCACCAGCGGCACTGTTGGTTTGTCCATTACTGCATTGGATGGTCCAAGAGAAGAGATTACCCTCAGGATCATTAATCGGGATACTCCAGCTGAAACTCAGCGAATTCCCGGAAGAACCATTTGCAGGAGAAGCTGTCCCAAATACTGGTGGATTATTTACCTGTTTTTTGGAAAACTGAGCATTGACTGTTTTGTCTCCATTCATGGTGAGTGGTTGTGGTGTGGTGGTTCCCGTGAGATCTCCGGTGAATCCGTTGAAGGTTGATCCAGCAGATGCGTTCGCCCAGATCTTCACAGTAGCTCCATAATAGTAGGGGCCAGGGCGTGGGCTGGCTTCTATAGTACCTGATCCGGTTCCACTAGTAGTAAGTGTGAGAGTGTATACATTTTGAGCTCGTGTGGTAAACGACCATACAGGACCTGCTGTATATGCTCCGTGCTTGTTCCATGCGATGATCTTCCAATAGTAATGTGTATTATATGCAAGTGTTCCTGGGTTGTAAGTGGTTGCTGTTTGGTTATTGGATACTTTTGTTGTTGGTGGGTTGGTTGTTCCGAAGTAAACATCGTAGGTTACTGTATCTCTTTCATCGGGGTCTCCGCAAGTCCAGCTGAGATGAACATTGATTTTGATATTAGTTGCTCTATCACAGGGATAGGGATTGCATGGTGTTTTCGGTGGATGTTTATGATGTGATGGACTGGTGGTAAACGACCATACAGGGCCTGCTGTATGTGCTCCGTGGTTGTCCCATGCGATGATCTTCCAATAGTAATGTGTGTTATATGCAAGTTTACCTGGGTTGTAAGTGGTTGCTGTTTGGTGGTTGGATACCTTTGTTGTTGGTGGGTTGGTTGTTCCGAAGTAAACATCGTAGGTTACTGTATCTCTTTCATCGGGATCTCCGCCAGTCCAACTGAGATGGACATTGAATTTGATATTAGTTGCTCCATCACTGGGATATGGATTGCATGGTGTTTTCGGTGGATGATTATGATTGTAGGGTCTTTTCGGTGGATAATTATGATGTGATGGATTGGCAGTGAACGACCATACAGGGCCTGCTGTATGTGCTCCGTGGTTGTCCCATGCGATGATCTTCCAATAGTAATGTGTGTTATATGCAAGTGTTCCTGGGTCGTAAGTGGTTGCTATTTGGTGGTTGGATACTTTTGTTGTCGGTGGGTTGGTTGTTCCGAAGTAAACATCGTAGGTTACTGTATCTCCTGCATCTGGGTCTCCGCTAGTCCAGCTGAGATGGGCATTGATTTTGATATTAGTTGCTCCATTACTGGGATATGGATTGCATGGTGTTTTTGTTGGATGATTTGATAGATTGTATGCCACTGAAGTAGGTGCTATACTAAACAACGTCATCGTAACTAAAAACGCAGCGACACAACCAGCTTTAATTTTTTTAATATCTATATCTTTCATGTTTTTTGTTCCTCCCCTGGTAAAACAGGTCACGGAGTGTTATCACATTTATTCATTTAAATGTTTGGATAATATAAAAATTCATAATAGATGAAATAGGGTCTATTTTTGTACGAATAAAATGATAAAAAAAAGAGGAATAAATTTTTTTTTTAATCTCGATGGACCCAGGTTAACCCCGCATCCTGGAAATTCACCTGACCATCATGGTTCACATCATACACCCCATCATATGGTACGAGACTTGTCCGATGCACCCACACCAACCCTGCGTCCTGGAAATTCACAGCATTGTTATTGTTCACGTCGTATCGGCTACCACTAGTGGTATAGTGATAGGTTCTATTGATCCAAATATTTCCATCGGTAACGTTCACACTCCACGAATAGGTCGTATTACCCCAGATCCAGTCATTCGTTAAGGGTGGGATGAACTGATAGGTACCATTACCAACATTGATATAAGAGATGAGGTTGGTCCAGAGATCATAATGGTTTTTCCATCGGATAGAAATATTCATCACGTCAGCATCGTGATCCCGTGCAGTAACTTGAAGTTGAGAGGGCGGTCGTTGCATACCAGTTGAGCCATTCTCCGGATACTCATTCTCAAGTGTAATTTCAGATATAATCATAGCAGTAATATTATACACTCCATAATAGAAGTTAGTAGAACAAACCACAATATAGTAGTACCCCGGTCCTTGTGTGGTATTTATTTCGACAATCGAATCGCCCCAATCCTCTTTCCAGCCATCATTATCAGACGCTGTTGGTAGCACGCCGTAATTGATACCAAGGGCACCCAACCATGCTTTATCCAAACTAACAAATAAATGTTCACCAGCGTTCACCCATACTTGATAATATTTAACATCCCACGTCCCTTCTAACCCATCGGAAAAAGGTACACCTACCGTAAGCTCAGGTAAAGTGATCATAGCAGTAATATTATACACTCCATAATAGAAGTTAGTAGAACAAACCACAACATAGTAGTACCCCGGTCCTTGTGTGGTATTTATTTCGACAATCGAATCGCCCCAATCTTCTTTCCAGCCATCATTATCAGACGCTGTTGGTAGCACGCCGTAATTGATACCAAGGGCACCCAACCATGCTTTATCCAAACTAACAAATAAATGTTCACCAGCGTTCACCCATACTTGATAATATTTAACATCCCAAGTCCCTTCTAACTCATCGGAAAAAGGTACACCTAACGTAAGCTCAGTTTCAGCTTTTACATTTTTAATCGGAATAAAAATTAATAAACATGATGTCACCAGCAGTATACATAGTACAAATGTTGTTATTTTTCTCATGAATATATTCTTCCCCTGTTAAAACAGGTCAAGAATTGTTATCACCTTGATTCATTTAAATGTTTGGATAATATAAAAATTCATAATAGATGAAATAGAGTCTATTTTTGTGCGAATAAAATGATAAAAAAAGAAAAAGAGGAACAGATTTTTTTAGGTATCGCAAAATGTACGTCAACAGAAGACAGTGAGAACGTAAGAAAAAACAGCGTTCTACCTCCCCAAAATACATAATATTTAAATACTCTGAAATGAGATTGTCTACATAAAAATAATTAAAAAGAATATATAAATATATAATATGAATAATTTCATAGCAAAAATTTAAACAGAGGTTTAAGATTAACCTCCCACGGAGAAGGAGAAAGTGGCCAGTCCGGAACACAAACGTATCCTTGCAGTAATCCCCTGCTATAACGAGGAGCAAAGTATTGGCAATATTGTTCACAAGACAAAACTCTACGTCGATGAAGTGGTTGTGATAAACGATGGAAGCAGAGATAAGACCTCCCAAGTCGCACAGGAGGCAGGCGCAAATGTCCTTGTCCATAAAAAAAACAAAGGAAAAAGCGCTGCGATACGAACCGGTTTTCGATACGCATTAGCGAACAATTTCGAGTATGTGGTCACCATTGACGGAGACGGACAACACAACCCAGAAGAAATTCCCAACGTCTTAAAAAACGTATTAGAGAACGGTCACGATATCTCCATTGGGTTTCGATCTGGCCCCAGAACAGAGATGCCACTCTGGCGAAGAATCGGCAAAAGAGTCCTTGACTATACCACAAGTTTCGGGGGTGGCGGGAAGGTCACCGACAGTCAATGCGGTTTTCGTGCGTTTAATAAAAAAGCAGTAGAAAGCCTCACCCGATATATGAATGGAGACTCGTTTACCGCCGAAAGTGAACAACTAATCAAAGCAAATCAACACGGCTTAGAAGTCGGAGAGACACCAATAACATGCAAATATAAAGATTTAAATACATCTACAAAAACACCGACAGCCCATGGTGTTTCTGTCCTGAGTTATGTTATCTGGCTTGTGGCACAAAGACGACCATTACTATTTATTGGAGTCCCAGGATTTCTTGTTTTTTTAAGCGGGATGATCCTGAGTATCTACACCCTGCAGTACTATAATCAAAACCATGTGTTCCTTATTTCATACGCGATAGCCATAGCCATTTTACTCATCATTGGTGCAATCGCCTTATTTATGGGCGTAATATTGAATGTTCTCCCAAAAATTATAAAACAAGCGCAACAAGAAAATGACGAAGATTATGTTTACCTACAAAAAAAATAACCTTCGTTCGAAGATCTCTCAAAGGAGGAAATATTTTTTTTAATTCGTAAAAACTGCCCACCAAAATCACAACGTCAAATAACAAAAACCCTTATCCTCAGCCTCACGTCGCTTAAACATCCCACGCACATCAACTAGAATCGGATCCTGCGCCATAAAACCCTTCATCCGATCAAGCGTCATTGCCTTAAATTGATCATGCGCCACAGCAACAATCACACAATCAATCCCCACCACCGACTTATCAAAAATTTTCACACCAAAATTCATAATATCTTTTTCACCTAAAAAAGGATCAAACCCATACACCTCACATTTAAACTCCTGTAACTCCTTGATAACCTCCACTACCGGCGTCTCACGCGTATCATCAACATTCTCCTTAAACGTCAGGCCCATAATCAGCACCTTCGACCCATTAATAACCTTCCCCGCTTCATTCAGCGCCTTAATCGTCATCGCAGCCACAAACCGAGGCATATGATCATTAATCGCACGACCTGCAAGAATAACCTGCGGATGATACCCCAGCTCCCGTGCCTTATACACCAAATAATATGGATCCACAGGAATACAATGACCACCAACCAACCCAGGGGTATAGCGATTAAAATTCCATTTTGTTGACGCGGCATCCAACACCGCTTTCGTATCCACACCCATTTTACTAAAAATGATTGCGAGCTCATTCATAAGAGCGATATTCAAATCCCTCTGAATATTCTCAATCACCTTCGCAGCCTCAGCAGTTTTAATATCCTTTGCCTTAAACACCCTAGTAATCTTCCCATACACCCCAGCGAGAAAATCGGTTGTCTCATCATCCATACCAGAAACAACCTTCGTAATCTTCTCAATCACATGGTCCTTATCACCAGGATTCACACGCTCAGGAGAATACCCAATCTTAAAATCCCTCCCAACAGAAAAACCAGACTCCTTCTCCAAAACAGGAACAACAATATCCTCCGTAACACCAGGATAATACGTCGACTCTAAAACCACCACCGCACCCTTTTTCATATGCTTCCCAACAAGGTGAGCCGCGGACAACACATAGGATAAATCAGGCTCCTTATGGGCAGTCACCGGAGTCGGAACCGCAATAATCACCACGTTAGCCCGTGTAATACATTTAGGATCAGCGGTTAACTCTAACGAAGGATACGCCTCCTTCAAAGCCTTTACTTTCATTTCATTAATATCAAAGCCAATAACACGAACATGCTTCGCAAACGCCTCTGCCAAAGGCATTCCCACATACCCTAACCCCACAACACACACTACCGCATCATTCACCATTATTTTTGAAACCATTGTATCGTCTCCTTCAACCCCTCGTTTAAATCACATTCAGGGACATACCCAAACCCTTTGTGTGCCTGTGAAATATCCGCAAGAGAATGCGTAATATCACCAGGTCGGACACCCTCATAGACAATCTCTACTCTCTTCTCACACAACATCATGATCGTTTGAGCAAGATCATTCAGAGTAACACGCTTCCCACCAGCTGCATTAAACACACCAGAGATCTTGCTTTCAGCAGCAAGAATATTTGCACGAACCACATCAGCAACAAATGTAAAATCCCTAGTTTGCTCCCCATCACCATAAATAACAATATGCTGATGATCCAACACCCGAGTAATAAATTTAGGAATAACCGCAGCATACTCACTCGCCGGATCCTGATGAGGACCATACACATTAAAATAACGAAGAACAACCGTCGGTAAACCATACACACGAGAAAAAACCTGACAGTAATACTCCCCTGCAAGTTTACTCACCGCATACGGAGAAAGCGGATTGGGGATCATACTCTCCTTTTTAGGTAACGTAGGCGTATCACCATACACACTACTAGAAGAAGCATAAATCACCTTTTTCACACCAGCATCTTTTGCCGCTACTAACACATTTAACGTCCCGTTACTATTCACCTGATTGGTAAGAAGAGGCTCTTTAACACTCCGAGGAACACTCGGCAGAGCAGCCTCATGAAAAACATAATCAACACCCTTGAAAACATCTTGCAGCATATTCAAATCGGTGATACTCCCGTTAATAAAATCGACCTGTTCCGCCGCAATAAGATCCTGAATGTTCTCCAAATGACCGGTAGAAAGATTATCGAGTACAACCACGTGATTCGTCTCATTCGAAAGATATCGTGCGAGATTTGAACCAATAAACCCGGCGCCACCAGTCACAACAATTTTCTTATTCTTCATCTCTTTTCTGAATTCCTTAAATTAACCAAGAATAAAGACTTCTTATAAAAAACTTCGTTTCCAATCCTTCAAAAAAAAGGATTATACTTTTTGATGTTTGGTATTATAACCTATTTCATTCTTCATCTGTTTTTATTAAATTTCACCGCAGAAAAACCTCTTCGTGTCCCCTTAAACGGGGATGAATAGCAATTAGATGTATCATGATCAGATGACCACACCACAACCATTCTTCCAAGTATAGACGCAGTCAGTATCTCTATCGTATATTTCTCTTACGAAAAAAGAAAAATAAAAAACATACAGATTGAAAATTCTACATCTTATCAATCCGGGCAACAATCATTGCATGGATACGATCATCAACGAGTCTCTCGATTTCCTCAATGCTGAGATGAGGAGGCTGAAATGCACTTTTTTTCTCGGCTTTATCAATGATCCAACCACTATAGGCATCAAGAATGTAATCCGTACTCGGCTCTTTTGTTTTCTTCTGCATATCCATGAAGAAAGAATCCAAAATCTGCTCTACTGTCGTACTCTCGACATTGAACCGTGCTAATCTCCTCCGACTTGAATCAATCGATCGCTGGATAACGAACGCCTTAATTCTGTCTCTGAAAACAACCATCACACTGAGAATCACTCCGAGGATAACAACCAACACAAGGGTACTCAGAGAAAATGGTAAGACCGCATTTTTTTCTTTCGGTACTCCTGCCGTCATTGCGGAGACTGTCACAAGTTGGGTTGTACTATAGGTCATCCCAGAATCATCAGTGATGGTGAGGGTCACGGTGTATTGCCCTGGGAGTTGATAAATATGGGTAGGAGTTTTTCCTGTTCCGTTGACCCCATCCCCAAAATTCCACAGGTACGAAACAATAACGCTATTAGAAGCATTACTCCCCGATGCATTAAAGATAACAGTCTGATTCGCAGAAACACCTGGAGGAATGATAAAATCAGCTACCGGGGAACCCCCTCCTGGCGTCTCTTGTGAAACGATCACGGTGAGAGGATCAGACCAACTACTGTTACTGGTGTTTTCATCCTGCGCAATCACACGGACGGTATAGTTTGAAACAGTACGCCACGTATGAGACATCGATACCTGTGCATTTGAACTGACAAACTCCGTCCAATTACTTAAGGAGCCATCTCCCCAATCAAAACGCAACCGAACACGATCACCATCAGGGTCAACGGCAGAGCTATTATACACATACGGAACACCTACTCCTATAAGAGCCGGACCGAGGGGTTTCATCGGTGAAGAGGGAGGCTGATTTTGCGAAGGAGGAGGAGGCGACGGTTCAATCGGGGGAGGATTATACGGAGGGGGTCCGTTGACAGTCACTCTTGCCGTTGTTACATTTACTGGAATAAGAACTGTTTCGTTTGTAACAACACCCCAATCATAAAGAGTGAGGGTTGCTGTACCAGAGCGGGATTTCGCAGTAAAGTTCACAAATATGAATGTCCCTGTATTCGTCACATTACCTGGTCCAACAATCAAATCATAAATTCCGACAATCGTTCCGACAACGTTGTCAATAGTACCAGAATTAAAAAACGTGGAATAACCCTTAAAAAAGCTACCCTCAGATACCGAGGTTGCCTGAAGAAGCGCAGGATTGAATGATAATTTACCCTGAAAGGCCTGGATCGGCTGTTGAGGACTACAATTAACGGAGATAGTAACAGTATCCCCTGAAGAAACAGTTTGACTCACGGGGTCGATAGTAACTATAGGAGAACCACTCGCCGCCGAAAGAAAAATTGTGGATGCACACAATACTAGTAAGACGATAATACTAGTTCGGGATGTTTTCCATGAAAGAATTGACACCTTTATTCCTAGCCACCAAATTCTCATAATTCCTACACCATCCATAATTCGCGAAAAGGATCTGACACCATGACCAAGTCAAGGATTTCAATCCAACTGTTAGGATCTGGATCCTTCCGTATCCATCCTGTAGTACCCATTTCGCTAGAACAATTGGAGATTAATGTAAAATCCAGAATAGCAATAGAATCATCGTTGTTGATTTTCTACCACCTCGACCTACCAATTTTCACTACTTCAATGCGGTATTTGATATATTATTGTGTGGCATTTTAAGTATAATAACATGATGTGATAATATGCTAAAATGAACGAATCTCCTAAGATACCTATCTTTTAAGATAAACTAAACCTCAGATGTAGTATATCGAGAACTTTTAAATAATTTTTCCCAAATACTATTTAATAATTAAATTGAACAAATAAAAATCAAAGACAAATAAGAAAATCTATTGAAATAATTACCACCACGATTCATCAAAATGATTAGAGACGTTCACAAGATCCATCACCTTAACTGCTCCATTGTTATCTGCATCTTCACGAATCCAACCAGATACTCCGGATTCATTATAATGGTTGGATATGCTAACAAGATCTAGGATATTACATGTACCATCATTATTAATATCCCAGTTTGGCGGTATCGAAAACAGAACACTACTGGAACTATTTGTATTATTAGTCGTGTCTTTTGTCCAGATATAATAACTATAATTTCCTGCAGCAGAAAACGCGGTTGTTGATCGATAATAATACTTGCTTGTCGTATGGGTCAACATTGGAACATTATTGTATGAGCCATTGGGAGTGTGTATCTTCAATATCACCTGAGATACTTCGACGTTATCTGTTACCGTACCGCTTACATTCACCCACCCATATAACGGATCAACATCAAGTGGATTTGAGGATGAACGAGAAACACCAGAGATCTTTGGAGGCGCCGAATCAGAAAAATAAGCAGCCACTGTTTTATTCCCGTTCATCGTGATAGTCTTAGGGTTTTGACCTCCAGTAAGATCACCCATCCAAAAGCTAAACATCCAGCCTGTAATAGGAACAGCGGTCAATGTTACAACCTCTCCATACACATAGCTAGTGTGATTCGGATTCTTCGTTACCGTCCCAGAGCCCTGAATTATGATCGTCAACGTATACCCAGACGTAATCGTGAAATTCGCAGTAACCGCCCTGTTCCCATTCATCGTAATCGAAGTAGGATTCGTAAACCCAGTCAGATTACCAGCCCAATGATTCAACACCCAACCAGCCACCGGATTCGCAGTAACCTGCACCACCTGACCATACGTATACCAGGATTGATCAGGAGTTCTAGTTACGGTTCCTGAACCCTGAATTGTAAGGGAAAGCGTGTAGTGTATCGCAGTGAAATTCGCAGTAACCGCTCTGTTCCCATTCATCGTAATCGAAGTAGGATTCGTAGACCCAGTCAGATTACCAACCCAATGATTAAACACCCAGCCAGTCGCCGGATTCGCAGTAA
>Ga0209777_10002362_pt1 | contig 25004 bp, 17 predicted proteins | sample FrelakmetHBP12HB_FD_187147 | JGI IMG/M metagenome (GOLD analysis project Ga0209777, IMG submission 187147) | Freshwater lake sediment microbial communities from the University of Notre Dame, USA, for methane emissions studies -HBP12 HB (SPAdes)... | ecosystem: Environmental > Aquatic >... | reverse complement strand
TGTTTCTGAAGTTTGGGTCTCATTATTATAGGAAGCCTCCGGCTTCTGCAGGTGGGGGCTCCACTCTATGTAATTATTTAAATGGTTTTTTTATGGTTAAAACTGTTGCACTTTTCTCCGGTGGCTTAGATAGTATGTTGGCTGCAGAACTGGTCCGCAGACAAAATATTGATGTTCTCTGCTTGACATTTACAACACCTTTTTTTAACGCACAAAAAGCGCAAGCAGCGGCAAGGCTTTTAAATCTGCCTCTGGTTATTGAAGACATCACCGTTGAACATCTTAAAATGCTTAAATCTCCCCGCTATGGTTATGGCAGGAATATGAATCCCTGTATAGATTGCCACACACTTATGCTTCAAATTGCCGGGGAAAAAATGGAAGAGAATGGCTATGACTTTATTATTACAGGAGAGGTTCTCGGCCAGCGTCCCATGTCACAAAACAAACAATCTCTTTATGTTGTCGCTAAAAATTCCGGCTACCCCGACTACATTCTGAGACCTTTGAGCGCTCAGTTGCTTGATCCTATAAAAGCGGAAAGAGAAAAATTGATTGACCGCTCGCAATTGCTATCTATTCAGGGACGCGGCCGCAAAGATCAAATAAAAATGGCCGCCGACTTCGGCATCAAAGATTACGCGCCGCCTGCCGGAGGCTGTCTGCTTACCGATCCCATCTTTACACGCCGTCTGCGCGATTTATTTTCGCATCAGGAAGACCATGATATTCATGATCTTGACTTGTTAAAATACGGGCGTCATTTTCGCGCGGATGATCAAGGCAAAATTATTGTCGGCCGCAATAACTCCGATAATGAAAAACTGCGTGAACTTTCGACGGATAATGATCTTGTTCTGTTTATGGCTGACTTTCCCGGACCTCACGTCGTAATACCTCACGGAAATGCTGCTCTTCTGCCGCTTGCCGCATCACTTTGTGTTCGTTACAGTGACGCCCCCGCTGATCTCGAAGCAAACGTAATCTGTCAGCACAAAAATTCATCCAGGACAATCATAGCCAAAGCAGCGGCAAAGGAAGATTGTAAAAGATGGATTATTTAATTAGTAATACCATTTCGATTTCAAAGGATAACGCGGCGGCAAGGAGGAGGCTCCGCAGGCGTATTACTTATACGTTGAGTAAGCCGACAACGCAGCCAACAAAGTTAGCCAAAGAAAGCTAATTGGTATAAATGATTCTTGCGTTATTGTGCTAAATGTTCCGGTCGTAAAAGATCGTTAACAGTTTTCACCGGGTTGAAAACAATGATGGGCAGTTCCACAAATACCGTATTCCAATAAGCCATACCGCCGTTCCAAAGACCGGGTGATTCCAGTGCTTTTAGAGAGCGTCCCTTTTCATTTTTCATGGTAATTAAATAAGCGTCGGGATTTACGTAATCATTTAGATTGAATTTTTTCCCCCGGTAATTTTTCGTGCAGCAAACCAGATCCACCGGATTGAAATATTGCGCAGCCGACCATACGGCCATTTGTTTCGGATTGCTTTTATCCACGTGCCCGCTTTCCACAATCTGCAAGGTTTGATGACCATCGCACTCGTCAATCCAGAATGGAGCGCCGCCCGGTTCACCTTCGTTTCTCACTATCGCGCAGACACGCAAAGGCCTGTTCAATGAAGAAAATATGATTTGCTTTTGAATTTTCAGGGATTGACGCGATATACTCCTCGGGAATACTACATTGATCCGGGAACAATAATTTTTGATTTCATCAATTTGTTTGGAATCAATTTCATCATTTTCCATCAGACGTAAAATAGCAAATATTTCCTGCTGCATCCGCAGGGTTAATCCTCCCAACATTTTTTTATAGGGAAGAATTTTATTTAAATGTTTTTCCAGTGCTATGTTATCTATATTTTTTATAAAGATGAAATCGGCGTCAAGATTCTGTAAATTTGTTAGCAGTGAACCATGACCGCCGGGTCGGAAAATGAGGTTACCAGCGGCATCCCGCAACGGCAGATTATTTTCATCAACGGCCAGCATATTCGTCGATTGCGATTGAACCGATAAGGATATTTTATATTTTATCCGGCAGTTGTTTTCGTACTTAGACTTTACAGCTTTTATTTTCTCAGCAACATCTTTTTTATGTTCTTGAGAAATTGTGAAATGCAGATGGCAGACATCTCCTGCGCCTCGAACATATTGAGCGGCCTCAAATAAATGCTCTTCCAGAGCGGTTCTCGCCTCCCCTTCTTGATAAAGATGAAAAGGAATCAACGCCTTGGGCAACCAGCCGAAATTTAAGCCCTTAGACGACAAAATATAATCCAGTAAACTCTTGACATTTTTTTGCTCAATGAATTCAGAAGCACGTTTGTTTTGCTTTATCAAGAAGTAAAAAGGATACTTTTTTAAATTACGTAAGAATGATTGATTGAGCGCTGAAGAGCCAAATCCGCCTGACTCCAGAGCCAAAAACCATTCGGCAAACATGCGGCTGGCGGCACCGGAAGCCGGAACAAATTTTAGTAATTTGAATTTTCCCTCTTCCCTGTCGTATAGTTTAATCAATTCATCCATTGCGGATTTTTGGATTGATAGGATTCCATCATTAATTGCGCAGGGACGATTCAATTTCAGATAATTGGAACCATGGCTATATGATTCCATCTGATTTTCCAGATCACGTGAAGTCAAACCTAATTTTTTTATTCGCCGTAGATCATTTTGAGTGAATAAATTTAATTCTTTCATGTTTCCCGTATCTTTAGTTGCGTTTTATTGCAACTATGAATGTCCTTTTGTTTTTGGGCTTTGCGCTGTAGAATATAGTCTATGTTTTTTTATTTAACATCAAGTTTTTATGTTGGCAAGAATAAATAAGCACAAAGCAATTGTATTTTCTTGCCAGAAAATTAAAGATGTGTCGATTTATCAAAAAGTCAGATGCCTAGGAACATCAAACGCACAATAATCGGCAAAGCACCCCACATTCTGTTGCCAGTGTTTTATTGACACACAAGATTATTCTTCATATACTTTTACTATGAAAAATAAAGCTCTTATCAATCTTATCCATTTTTCCGTCTTTCCAAAAGATGATCCAAAACAAGCGCTGCGTATCCGCCGTTTTTTTATGGCGGTGGTCGCATCCGTCTTTTACACTTCTCTTATGTATATCTCCTATCTGGCAGGCTACACGGAATGGGAGGCCATTGCCGGATTGCTGATTATCATTCCCATCCTCACCATTCCCTTGTACACAGTCTTCCGCACGGGCTTGAATCTAAAAATGACTGATCCCAGTATGACGGCCATCCAGATGTCCGCCGCTATCCTTACGGGTATGTATGTCATGTATTTCGCCAATGAGGCAAGAGGTGTCCTGCTGCTGAGCTACATTATCATTTTTCTCTTCGGTATCTTCCGTCTTAACACCCGCAATTTTATATATATTAGTATTTTTACCTTGTTAACCTACGGAATCGATATCGCTTTGCTCAAGGTATTCCGTCCTCAAGGCGTCAATTTTCATATTGAATATCTCCAATGGGGCGTACTGACCCTTGTCCTGGTGGCTTTTTCCGTCATCGGAGGGTATATCAGCTCCCTCCGCCACAATTTGACCATCAGCAAAGCAGAACAGGCGAAATCCATCGAAATCATCAAGGAAATGGCGATCAAGGATGTACTGACCGGTCTGTATAACCGTCGCCATGTCCTGGAACTACTTGATCACGAAAAGAATCGTACATCGCGCGGCGGCGGCATCTTTTGTCTTGCCATCCTAGATATTGACCACTTCAAGAATGTAAACGACACTTATGGGCATAAGACAGGCGATGCAGTATTGCAGGCCGTTGCCGTTAAGATTAAAACTACTATACGCAACACGGAATATTGCGCACGCTATGGCGGCGAAGAATTCCTGATCGTACTGACGCAAACTAATATTGAAGGAGCGCTTGTCGGCGCAGAACGAGTGCGGGCGAACATCGAAACAATTTCATTTCCAGACATTGGCTCCGATTTTAAGATTACCGTTTCTATCGGCCTTTCGGAATATAAAATGAGGGAAAACGTTGATGATGTTATTGCCCGAGCAGACGAAGCCCTTTACCGGGCAAAAAATGGCGGACGAAACCGCGTTGAATCCGTCTAGCGATAAATAATCACCTTTCGAAGTAAATTGACAAACCCGCCTATTTCCTTGTAAAATAAATACAATTATGGGAGCAACCGCATTGAACTATTTATATCAATTACCAAGAGTAATTTTAATCGTCATAATAATAAATGCCAGTGCAACTAGCGTAGAGGCGCAATTAGGTTGGCACCAGTCAGTTGGACAATCCCTTATCAACGCGCTTAAAATCAGCGAACCTCTGACCTTCTGCAATGAGCCGGTTCTGCTTAGCGATCCGGATGTAAAAGAACGGCTGGAAAAAGAATTGCTTGTATCTCTGGATAACAGCGACGATGTTATTTTGTGGCTTAAACGCGCTAATCGTTATTTTCCTCATATTGAAAAAGTTTTAAAAAATAATTCCCTGCCCGACGATTTAAAATATATCGTCATAGCCGAAAGCTCTCTGAAGCCGCTCGCAGCATCGAATAAAGGAGCTGTTGGATTTTGGCAGTTTATCGAAAATACAGGCGTTAAATACGGAATGAAAATCAATAACGATATTGATGAACGCCGCAATTTTTTTACTTCTACGGAAGCAGCAACAGCTTACCTCAAGGACCTTCATGCACTTTTTGACTCCTGGACTCTCGCTGCAGCCGCTTATAACATGGGCGAGGAAGGTCTAAAAACAGAAATGTTAGTGCAAAAAGTGAACAATTATTACCAGCTTTACTTAAATCAGGAAACGCAAAGGTACGTTTTTAGAATTTTAGCAGCGAAGATCATCCTGTCTAATCCGGAAAAATACGGGTATTATTTGACTGAAGAAGACCTTTATAAACCGGTGCAATTTGATCGTGTAGAAATAACCGCGAATCAGCCGGTGCCACTGTATATCATTGCCCAGGCGGCAAACACTTATTTTAAAGTAATCAAGGATCTTAATCCCCATATAAAGAATTATTACCTTCCTGCCGGTAAACATGATCTTTTGGTGCCTAAGGGTACTGCCTCAGGATTTTCCGAAAGATATGGAAATCTTCTGAAGCAATGGCTGAATGAAAAAGTAAAATCTGTTTACTCGGTTAAAAAAGGAGACAGTCTATCCACCATCGCAAAACGTTTTAATGTGTCGGTTAAAGCAATAATGATCTGGAACGGTATCTCCAATGCCAAGGATGTTTCATCCGGAGACCAGCTCTTTATCTTTTCCAATACAACATTCAAGCCGGAGAATAATTCCGGTAAAAATGAAACGATAGAAAATCCGGATTTGCAACTTCCCTAGAGAGAAGTTGACCGGTTTAATTATACGATGTCAACCTTTACCATATTTCTTGACAAATATTTCTTTCTGACTTAATCGTTACAGAATAAATAGTACATAGTTGGTGACGAAGAAATAATGAACATTGCTGATAGAATAAAAAAACTGAAGAAAGAAAAAAATGCCGTTATTCTGGCTCACAATTACCAACTTCCTGAAGTTCAAGACATCGCCGATTTTGTAGGTGATTCATTAGGATTGAGCATCGAAGCGGCGCGGACAGATGCCGCCATAATAGTTTTTTGCGGCGTCCATTTTATGGCGGAAACCGCGAAGATATTATCTCCGCAAAAAATTGTATTACTTCCGGATAAGAATGCCGGCTGTCCTATGGCCGATATGATTGATGCTGAGGGCTTAAAATCCCTTCAGGCAAAACATCCCAACGCTGTAACCGTCTGCTATGTGAACACTTCCGCCGCAGTAAAAGCTCATTGCGACTATTGCTGCACTTCCGCTAACGCTCTAAAAATTGTGCAAAATATCTTGCTCAATCATAAAGATAAGGAAATTATTTTTATTCCCGATAAATATTTGGCGCAATACGTTTCTGCGCAAGTGAAACATGATTTCATTATTTGGGAAGGATACTGCCCAACCCATGCTAAAATATTACCGGAAAATATTATGCAAGCCAAAAGGCTCTATCCGAAAGCCAAGGTTATTGTACACCCGGAGTGCAGACCAACAGTTACGACACTAGCCGATGTTGTTACTTCTACAGAAGGAATGAGCAAATATATCCAGAAAGCTCCGGAGATGGGATTTATTATCGGCACGGAAACCGGTATAATTCACAGAATGAAAAAAGAAAATCCGGATAAATATTTTTATCCGGTAACGGAAGTTGCTGTTTGTCCCAATATGAAAAAAATTACCTTGGAGAAAGTTCTTTGGTCGCTCGAAGATTTATCTTATGAAATTACAGTGCCGCCGGATATCATGGGAAAAGCGCGGCTTTCTATAGAAAGAATGCTGCAGATAGTTTAAATTTAACATGTTCCGTATGTTGTAACAAAAAAGCATGACGAAAAATAATTTAGAATAATAATGAAGAAGAATATTATCGCCTCAAATAAATTCCCCGTTTTTGGACCATATTCAGCTGCCGTGGAAGCCAACGACATTATTTTTATTTCCGGCCAGCTGCCAATTGATCCGGCAACCGGAGAAATTATCAACGATATTAAAACGGCCACCCGACAAGTGCTAATAAACATACAAACAATACTGGAAAAAACTGGCTTGAATATGTCTAATATTGTCAAAACAACAATCTTCTTAAAAAACATTGCCGATTTTCCTGCTGTTAATGAAATTTACGCCGGTTTTTTTCCTCAAGAACCACCGGCGCGGTCAACCATTGAAGCGTGTGTCTTGCCTAAAGGAGCGCTTATAGAGATCGAGGCTATCGCGATAAGAAAATAAATAATATTACTGAGTATCTAAAGAATCAATCTTTTTAGTTTACCTTTAGACACAAATCAGCATTGTATACTCCTGCGGTATTAATTTTCTTGACATAGACCGATTATTTCATATAAATGTAACAATTTAGAAAAATAAATTATTATCAAACAACCATATAAAATAATTAAAAAAATTATTAAATTGGATTGACTAAACATGATTTGAGCACATTCCTTATAATGCTTAGCAGAGGTTGAATGACAATGGCAGTCAAACTGGAAGCAGTAAGCAAAAATGACAAGAACTACCAATTCCAAAATAACAATTTATCCTATCTGGCAAACGCCATTATATCAAATGCCGGAATCGGAATATATATCGTCCTGCATGGTAAATTTGTCTATGTCAGTCAGCTATATCAGAAACTTACAGGCTATTCGGAAGCCGAACTTATCGGCACATATTCCCTGAATAATATTTATCCTGATGATAGAAAAATGGTCAGGGAAGATGCGATAAAGAGCTTAAAGGAGCAACGCTTAGAGCCTTATGAATACAGGTTCGTCAATAAAAAAAATGAGGTAATGTGGGTTTTGGAGACGATCACCCCCATCGTATATAAAGGGGAACGAGCCACGCTGGGAAGTTTTATGGATATTACCGGGCGCAAACTGTCGGAAGAAGCACTTCGTCAGAATGAAGAGAAATATAGGACCATCCTGGAAAGCATCCAGGAAAGCTATTTTGAAGTTGATCTTACCGGTAACTTTACCTTTTGCAATGATTCAATGTCCCGACTCACCGGGTGCTCCAAAGAGGAATTGCTGGGTGTGAATTATAAACAGTTTATAAATGAAGAAACCGCAAAAGAAGTTTTTCAAGCATTTAATAAAGTTTACAGTACAGGGGAACCAGCCAAAGGATTCAATTGGCAGATTATAGGAAAAAATGGGTTTGAAAGATACATTGAAGCATCCGTATCGTTAAAAAAAGATTCATCAGGTAAACTAACAGGGTTTAGAGGAATTATACATGATATAACCGAACGCAAACGAATAGAGCAACAAATCAACTATATGGCTACCCACGATGTACTGACCGGACTACCCAACCGTTTGATGTTCAGCCAACTGCTGAACCACGCAATCCGGACGGCGCAGCGTCATAAACGGCAGTTAGCGGTTTTCTTCATCGATCTTGATCGTTTCAAAGCTATCAACGATTCTCTCGGTCATGAGGCAGGAGACCGATTGCTGAAAGAAATCGCCAAACGGTTTAAAAAATCGCTGCGCTCAGTCGATGTTGTCAGTCGTCTGGGCGGGGATGAATTCGTTATTCTGATAGAAGAAGTGAACGAATTAAGTCAAATCTCAAATATAGCCCACAAGATACTTACCGCCACTATAAAACCGATGGTTCTTACGGGTGAAGAATGCCGGATAACAGCCAGCATCGGCATCAGCTTATACCCCAAGGATGGATCGGATGAACAATCCCTGATGAAAAATGCGGACATGGCCATGTATTTTGCCAAAGAAGAAGGTAAGAATAACTACCAGTTCTACTCCAAAGATATTCAGTCACAATCAAATGAACGCTTGGGTATAGAGACAAACATTCGTCTTGCGCTGGAGCGTAAAGAATTCTCCCTGCAATATCAGGCCAGACTGGATTTCAAAACCGGTATGATTACTGGTGTTGAGGCCCTGCTACGCTGGGATAACCCCTATCTTGGTTCGGTAACCCCTACGCAATTCATTCCGGTGGCAGAAGAAACAGGTCTGATCGTGCCCATCGGCAGATGGGTGATGAAAACAGCATGCGCTCAAAATGTCGCTTGGCAACGCCAGGGCCTACCCCCTGTCCGTATGTCGGTAAATTTATCTCTTCGTCAACTCATGCACTACAACTTATTAGAAGATATTAAAGCCGCTTTGATGGATTCCGGCATGGCGCCAAATCTTTTGGAATTGGAAATCACTGAAAATATAATAATGCATAATCCTACGCGCCTTATTGCGGTGCTGAACAATATCAAGAAACTAGGCGTGCGGATCGCTATTGACGATTTCGGCACAGCTTACTCTTCTCTCGCTCAGATCAAAAACTTCCCTGTCGACACGCTCAAAGTGGACAGGTCCTTCATTCGTAACCTTCCGCAAGATTCCGAGAACCAAGCGATCACTGAAGCGATCATTACCATGGGCAAGAATTTAAACATTACTGTCGTTGCCGAAGGTGTGGAAACGCAAGAGCAGAAGGACTTTTTGCGGGATCACATCTGCGATGAGATGCAGGGTTTTTATTTCAGTAAGCCTATTGCGCCTGATCAGTTTGGCGATCTGCTTCGTAATCACGATCCTTCTTCAAAAAATAATTGATTAACCAGTTCTGTATTGTAAATGCTTAAGCTAAACCGATTGGCATTTATTAGCATGAATGTGTTATTATAAATCAATACTAGGATCATTATTGCTTAGCCATAATTAGATAGCTATATTCACCTTAATCCACATGAATAAGGAAACGAATATGTCCCTTGCGGAAAAAAGTAGGTTTATGGGAAATTGTTCATTTAAACAATACAGCCAGTACCCTCTCATGGCTTATTCCGAATTCATGCCGTCAATTAATTTCACTTGCCGTGCGCAAGATGGAATGACAAAGGGGTTCTTCCAAAAAGATGTCCCCTTGGAATTTTCCATCACCGAGTATGAAGAAGCTTTTGAACTGCAACCGGGATTGGAAAGTATCGCGCTTCAAATTTTAAAAGCTTTAGCTCATCTGATCAAAGAAGAATCTGCTGAAGGTCTGTCCCAAAACAAGCTGATCAACAACCCCTATTGGCCTGATGAACTGGCACAGCAAGCACAAACATTTAGAAAGAAACCTCTTGTAATTTTTCTTCCTCTTGCCCTTTCGTTGACGCAGGACGACAAAGGCAGAAAACGATGGACGTTTTTCGGTGCCAGTGAACAGGGGCATTCTCGATCATTTTGGAAAAGTTTTTTTACATCTCAAAAAGGTGAAATTCCGCCGGACGAAGCCACAGTATTTATTCAATCCATCCTGAATGCGGCTTACGGTGAATCTTGCAGCAGTCCGGCTGATCTTCTACAAATTGGTTTTCGTATTTTTGCCAGCAATAAAGACCCGCAAAAATCACTCCGGCCCATGTGGACATCTCCATTCATTTGGAATGACGGTATGAATTTAAAAGGAGTAAATTATCTTCTCAGTTTTGAACCTTTCGGTACTCTGCCGGAGCAGGTAAAAAAAGCTTATTTGAATGGAAGCATCCATCTGCTGCCCTTTCCGGGCAGCATGCTTTTCTGGGGTGTCCCGGGTTACAATCAGATGCAGAGCGAACTATTAATGTCCAACCAGATTCCCCTTTTGCATATTGTGGAACGTCATGAATCTCCTTACGGGCTTAGAGTTCCGCAATCAGGATGGATTCACGTGCCGTCTCGCGACAATCCTTCGCCTCCTGAAGACTTCGGCCCGCTGAGAAACACTTTTCAGCGCACATACCGGGAAGCAAATGTGCGGCGTTACGAGGATGAACTTGCGGTCCCCGGCCGTTTGGATCACATCCTCCATGTACTATTCAGCACTGATCCTGATGATCTGGACCTGTATGGAAAACCAATGGCTCGTAACTGTCAGATTTGGACACAGAACCACAAGCTGCTTCTCGACGGTCCGAAGGCGACGAAAACAGAACTCAAGGCGGCGCTGCAAACAATCAAGCAAGGCGGCTTATTTGGATACCGCTTTCAATATCCTCCTCTGATCATTGAATCGCATCAAATATACTGGCATCGTCCTTTGGTAGCATACCTTCAGCCCAATGAAGAAAAACCAGTTGTCCTAAACGATGCACTATACGGATATTTCACCGCTTACAACGCGGAGCGTCCCGACTTTGATCATCCCCTTGAATTCCGGCCATCTATTTACAAAAGAAGAATTCCTCAAACAGTCATAAACCTTTTTAAAGATAAGGTTCACGAACACAAGACTATTACCAGAACTCTAAATTTGGTTACTGCACAGGAACTTCTGGGTAAAGAAAAACTGCCTTATTCTTTCGCCAGACAAATTTTGATGTTGCCGGAAAACAAAACTATTGATGACTGGCTGGAATCATTTCGTGATTGCAACGATCATAACATGCGGAAACCATGCGTTGGAGATCAGTTGCATGATTTGATTGATTTGGAGAATAAACATCTCCCCTCTTCCAATGTAAAAGCGCTGCCAGCTTCCCTGACTTTCAGCCACAGCGCCCAGCGCTCCTTTGAAATTCAATATTGGAAAGACATTTGCACTTTGTCTGCAGGGAAATATCTTAATAAAGCTAATTCTGATTGCATCCTAGATGCCGCAACCAAAAAGAAACTCAAACATTACGAAAGAGACCTGGAAGCTTTGGGTGATTTTCTTCTTGCCTATTACAGACGGATTATAGATGAGAATGGAATGCAAGGAAAAGCGCTTGCCGGCGACCTTCCCTTTAAATGGGAAACCGATTTTGACTTTGACTGGTGGGGAGGCTGGGCAAGAAATCAGAAAGGGCTCACCTACGAGCGCAACCTCATAATGGTCATTCCCGGACGCAACAGGCAAAGAGCCGTCATTATGGCAGATCATTATGACACGGCTTACATGGCCGATGTTTATTACAAGGATCAGGGGGGATCCGGAGCACGTATTGCTTCCGCAGGTGCTGATGACAATCACTCGGCCACGGCTGCACTGATGCGCGCCGCGCCGATATTTTGTGATCTGAGCCGAAAAGGAAAACTGGCCTGCGATATCTGGCTTATCCACCTGACCGGTGAAGAATTTCCCGCTGACTGCCTGGGCTCTCGCTATCTCTGCCGGCAGATCTTGGAAAAGACATTGAAATTACATCTGCCCGATGATAAAAAATATGATCTGTCGAGTGCTGAAATTCAGGGAGTCTTTGTGATGGATATGATTGCGCACAACAATGAAGCGAACCCATACAAGTTCCAGATATCGCCGGGAACCGGACCGGAATCGATACGCCTGGCCTATCAGGCACATATCGCCAGTGAAATTTGGAATACCTGCACCTGTGCCTGGAATAAACGTTCTTCGCGCCGCATGCGGGAACAGGGGAAGCGCAGTCCTGAAGGGAAAATTATACCAAAGATAGCTTGGCACCCCAAGCTGGACGGTCAGATAAGATTGCCTCGCGATCCTTTAAGCACGCTTTACAACACCGACGGTCAAATCTTCTCGGACGCGGGCATTCCTGTGGTGCTATTCATGGAAAATTATGATATCAACCGCAAGGGATATCACGATAGTCAGGACATCATGACTAACATCGACCTTGACTATGGCGCGGCTGTTGCGGCGATTGCCATTGAAACGGTTGCAAGAATAGCTGCCAAGCAGATCTGAATATTAAAGGAGATTAATCAAATGAAGATACTCGGAATCAATGCCAGCTCCAGAGGTTCTAAAAGTCAAACGCGGAAACTTGTACAAGCCGTTCTTGATGGAGCAAAATCCAAAGGCGCTGTTGTCGAACTGGTGGATCTTTGCAGATTAAAGATGGAATATTGTAATGCTTGCGGAATCTGTTATGAGACCGGCAAGTGTGTAAAACGGGATGATCTCCAGACTCTTTACAAAAAGATATTATCCGCTGATGGCTTGGTTATGGGTTCACCCAACTACTTCCACTCGATCACGGCTCAAATGAAAACCCTGATTGACCGCATGGCCGATGCTGTCCACTGTCAACTATTAACCGGCAAATACACCGTTAACATCGCCACATCGGGAGGTGCCGGGCAATACAAACAGGTCATTGATTACTTAAATGAGATTATGCTCAACTTCGGTTCCTTTATCACCGGAAACGCCGGCGTATCCTCAAGACAAGGAATAAAAGCCCTGGTGAACGCCGGAATAAAGGCCTTCAGGCTTGGAGAAACTCTGGTAGATAATATCGGAGAAAAGAAAAATCATGTAAAGCAGAGCAAAAGATTCAGGGATAACAGAAAGTATTTTCAAGATTTGGTGAAGCTCAACAAGCATGTGTGGATTCACGAGTATAACTACTGGGACAGGCTTAACTGGAAGTGAAAAATAAAATACAATTTGAGCCACAATTTGGTCAGTGTCTGTGTGGGGGGGTACTTCTTCAACTATGCGCTGGAAGGATTAGTATTCATCTTTAAATAAGATTTTTGTCCAATTCTTCTATTGCTTCATGAGCAACCTTCGATAACGTGGTATTTCCTCTTGAGATTGTATTTAAAAATCTCTTTGATTTTGATCCCCCTATTTTACCTAGAGTTGATACGCAGGCATATATAATTTCCAACTGTTCTTCATTGATATCTGCTTTAATAAATTTTAGAAGACCAATCCTTCCTTTCAATAAATCTGATACTACACCCAGGATTTCATCTTCCAGAGGTTCCTTATGCACGCAATCAGTGATTTTCCCAATTGCCCTTAATAGACCGGCAAGACGTTTTGCTTCATGGATTGTTATATCTTTCTTCTGCAGTAACTTAGTCTTTATGAACAGGCAAAGATTGTTAACTGATTCTTCAGATAGTGATGATTCACGCTCTATTAAAGTTGCCGCGCGGTCCCGCACTTTTTCATCTTCATCGTTCAAAGCTTCTATTATTAAATTTTCCGCATCCTTCTTGTTTAATTTAACCGTCGCGTCAAGAGCTCTTATTTTAATGCTTGGGTTTGGATGTTTGGTATATTTTTTAACCACGCTGATATCATTACTATGACCAACATTTATGATTACCAGTAAAGCAATGTTTAACATAGGCAGGGGTTGGTTCTGGTCATCCAGTATTTTTATGGACCATTGCCTGGCCAAGTCCCCTTTTTTAGATACGAGATCTATTGCACTTTTCAAAACATTAGGATCCTTACATTTAGCAAACACGGCGTTGAATACTTTTATGCACATGGATGTCATTTTTGTGAGAATTTCATTCATTTGATCCCGTTCAGCCGATTCAGCGTCGATGTATTCTTCGGCAAATATTTCATCCGAACCTTCAAAGATAGAATCAGGCAAGTTTAAAAGTAATTCGGACGTATTTAAAGAAACATCCTTTCGCGATGAAAAATCGCATACTGCTTGCACAATTTGATTAATTACCGGCCATTCTCTTAACCTGATAAGCGCTGAGATGACCCTGTGGAATATTTTTACAATATCTTCCATCTCTTCAATGGATGAAGCATTTAGGGCCTTGTCTACGTATATATCTATTTTCGATACTATATAAACAGCCAATTCCTTGGTTTTTATATTAAACTGAAGTTCCTCAGGGAGCATATCAGAGGAAATAATTTCATGCTCGTATAATTGCCTAAACAAATCTGCAGCATTCGGCAATTGCTCGGCAACAATTCGCCTTGCCGCCATATCAAGCATTCCTCCTAAATACTCACATCTATGTTGAGCTGTCGAGTCATCTTGATTCGGTCGGAGTTCATCTTTAATTTCCTCATATGCCTCAAAAACAGCTTGCGAAACGGGTACAACTATATATGCCGGCAGTGCATTTATGATCATCTGCTCCAGTTCGTTATATTCCAATGATTGTCCAAGATAGCTTACGATAACATCACAGTTAACAATCAGGTCCCGAAGCAAATCAGCGTTATTGAGAGGCCGTATTATATCCTCTATAATCTGACTTTTCATCAGCTTGAGTTTATCAACAGAAGCAAGACGAAACATCGGTATTGTTTTCATATCTTTAGCGAGACGGCGTAATATAATTGACACACGCCAGGGAAGCTTCCCTCTGGGAAGTACCATATCAGTTTTGAAAACAGTTGAAACCTCGCTTATATCCAAATCAACAAGAGCTTTGGTTAGATGCTCTCCCAGCTTTGAACTATCGGCAGAGTCAGCGACCGGCTCACCCATGACATCAATGAATGATTCAAAGTGTTCCCGTGTAATATATTTTTTTATTACAAAACTGTTGAGACTTTTTCGCTCGAAGTAATCTTTGAGTTTCGGAATAAATAAATCCGAAGCTTCCGCTTTGGTTAATTTCCGTATGTTCACTGGTTCATCCAGAATCCCGCTGATATGGATATCCGTTACTTCTCCGGAATCATGACAGGTAAGCATTATTTCGGAAGAACTACCGAGGGCATTTTTAAAAGATTCGTAAAGTCCCCGTTTTACTTCTCCGGAAATCGGATGATTGGAATCATAATAACCACTTCGTGAAATGGCCTTTGTAAGATTTATAACAAATTCGCAGGCGGTTTTGGCCTTGACTAATTCTTCGGGATTTAAATCCTTTTTATCGTCATGCTTATAATGACTATCAGTGGTTGTCTTCATTAGTGTTTATCTTATTAATTATTTTATTACTGAAACGAAGAGCATATGAACATTCCTAAATATATATTGTTAGATATTGAAACTCATTATCAACTCTTTAGTTAGTGTAAGCTCATATTCGCATCTGATATTTTTTGGGTAAGATATTGCATCTGACGTAAAGCAGTGTAGGGAATTTATATTTATATGTCAAGGAACTTTTGACAACAAAATTGAATTGTGTGTCGATATAGATCATTGGCGTGAGTTGTGTTTAGTATGGATTGAAATGTTTTATTTTTGTTGAGGTCGAAGATTTGTGGATAACAGGAAGAAAAAAATTAAATAAGGGTGGCGGAAATTTAACTCGCATTGTATAGTGTAGCTTCAATAAATTAATGATCGGTATATCTCCCACCTACACCTGCAAATACTCAGAATGGACGCGAGAAAGTATTACATCAAAATCTTTATTACCCGGATTACTCTTTCGGCGATAAAATCCTCAACCTGCTGTGTTTCCGGCTGTAAAAGAAGTATATGACGATGCCTATTGCCATCCAGACAAAGAGGCGTATCCAGGTGTCGAGCGGTAAAAACACCATCTGGAGCATCGTTACAAGAGCGCCGGCTATGGGAACGAACGGGACCCAGGGCGTTCGGAACACGCGCGGAATTTCCGGGTTGCGGTAGCGCAGCACGAGCACGCCGACGCAAACGATAACAAATGCCAATAGCGTGCCTATGGAAACCAGTTCGCCGAGTATGTTGATGGGAAAAAGGCCTGACACCGCTATCGCTGTACACCCGGTGAGAATAGTCGGTATGTACGGTGTTTTGAAACGCGGATGCACGCGGGCGAACGCTGCAGGCAGCAGACCATCGCGCGCCATGGAAAAAAATACACGCGGCTGAGCCATAAGCAACACGAGCACCACGGAACTCAAGCCGGCAATTGCACCTAACTTGATGAATGGCCGGAGCCACGCAATACCAGGACCCGCGGCATTGACGGCAACGGCAATGGGATCAGGTACTGCCAGATTCGTATACTTCATGATGCCGGTAAGCACCCCGGCCATGAGGATAAAAATAATAGTGCAGATGGCGAGCGAACCCAGAATGCCGATCGGCATGTCACGTTGAGGGTTTCGCGCTTCCTGCGCCGCGGTTGAAACCGCGTCAAAACCGATATAGGCGAAAAAAATCACGCCTGCGCCACGTACCATTCCACTCCAGCCGAATGACCCGAACTGACCGGTATTAGCGGGTAAAAAGGGCGACCAGTTGGCAAATTTGATAAAAAACACGCCTACGCCGATAAATAAAGCAATGACGATCAGCTTAACAATCACGATAAAATTGTTAAACCTTGCCGATTCTTTGATGCCGATGACTAGAAGTGTGGTCATGAGTCCGACGATAAAAATGGCCGGACAATTCAGGATTGCGCCGGTTGCGTGCCATCCGCCCGTAACGGAATAGGACAGCGGTGCCTGGCAGAAAGCCGCCGGAATGTTGATATGAAAATCTTTTAGAAAACTGACAACGTAACCCGACCAGCCAACTGCGACCGTTGATGCGCCGAAAAGATATTCGAGCACAAGGTCCCAGCCAATAATCCACGCCAGAAATTCCCCCAGTGTCGCATAGGCATAGGTATAGGCGCTGCCTGAGATCGGGATCATTGATGCGAATTCCGCGTAGCAAAGGCCTGCCAACGCGCACCCGATTGCCGAAATGATAAACGAAAGCACAATTGCCGGGCCGGCGTAATTTGCCGCAGCCTGGCCTGACAAAACAAAAATTCCCGCGCCGATCACAACACCTATCCCAAGGCTAATCAGTCCCCATGGTCCGAGGACCCGCCTCAGTTTATGTTGCCCTACCTCAGGCTCCTGCATGATAAGTTGCAGCGGTTTTCTCGCAAATAAACCTTTCATAGTTCAATCCTTGTATAATTGATAAGATATTGTTTTTTCACGGTTGAACTATATAAGAAACTCCTTCGTATATGTCAATAAAAAAGCCTCCTTTACATTGAAATAAAACATCACTGTCCTCCATGCCTGTTTCCTTCCCTCCGTAAAATCTCTATTGCGGAATCCGGGTTAAATAAGATTAAAAGATTACACGGGAGTTGAAATTAATAATATCTGGCTCGCTTTATTAACATGTTAATTTTTTGTATAGTGGCGATGGCTTATTGCTTCTAAAAATAAGCAGCTTTGATTATCTGTTTGTGTTATATAATCATCATTATGGAAGTTCAAAATACATTAAAACAGCTTAGGCGTCATATCGAAAAAATGGGTTCTTTGGCCGTGGCTTATTCAGGAGGCGTGGATAGCACTTTTCTCTTGAAGGTCGCTCATGATGTCTTGCAAGACAGTTCTATTGCTGTAACGGCGCGATCGTCAACTTACCCGGAAAGAGAGTTTAAGGAAGCGGTAGAATTTACCCGTAGCGCCGGAATTAAACACATTGTCATTCAGTCCGAGGAATTGGAGATTGAAGGTTTTATTAATAATCCGCCTAACAGATGTTATTTGTGCAAATACGAATTATTTTCCAAAATAAAAGAAGCGGCTGGGGAATACCATATCCAATACATTGCTGAAGGATCAAACATCGATGATCTTGATGATTACCGCCCCGGAATGCAGGCGATTAAAGAACTGGGAATTATCAGCCCGCTTAAAGATGTCGGATTAGGAAAGGATGCCATCAGAAAATTATCAAAACAGATGGGCTTGTCCACTTGGGATAAACCGGCTTTTGCCTGTCTGGCTTCACGCTTTCCTTATGGTGAGAAAATAACACAAGAAAAGCTGGCAATGGTGGACAGGGCTGAGCAACATCTGCTCAACTTAGGATTCAAACAGGTGCGAGTGCGGCATCATGGTGATACAGCGCGGATTGAAGTGGCTGAAGCCGAACGGCTCAAATTTTTTGATCTGGAACTTATGGACAATATATACAAACAATTCCAGAAAATTGGTTTTGCATATACTTCTTTAGACCTGAAAGGTTACCGCATGGGCAGCATGAACGAAGTGATCGATACGCAACAAAATATACTTAAGTGAAATGATGCACCAGATTTATTTCAGTTTATTGATCATGCTGGCTATGTAGCCTGCACCAAAACCATTATCGATGTTCACAACCGATACTCCGCCCGCGCAACTATTGAGCATCGCCAGCAAAGCAGCAACCCCTTGGAAGCTTGCGCCATAGCCAACGGACGTTGGCACCGCGATGATCGGTTTATCCACAAGACCACCCACAACACTGGGCAGAGCTCCTTCCATGCCTGCAACCACAACAATTACTCGCGCTCCACGGATTAAATCCAACTGGTCAAATAAACGGTGAACTCCAGCCACACCGACGTCCACAATTCTTTCCACACGATTACCGAAAATTTCGGCAGTAACAGCAGCCTCTTCAGCAACAGGCAAATCGGATGTTCCTGCTGTTACAACGGCGATGTAATTTTCGGGCAGAGGCATTTTTTTTCTTTCTACCGTAATTGTTCTGGCAAGCGGATGATACACGGCAGCAGGACAAACTTCATTGACTGCGGTAAAAACTTCTTCGCTGGCGCGTGTGGCAAGAATGTTGGCCTCTCCGGCCATCATGGCCTGTATAATAGTTTTTATCTGCTCAATGGTTTTGCCCGGGCAGAAGATCACCTCCGGATAACCGACACGCAACTCGCGGTGTGTATCGAGTTTGGCACAACCCAAATCAATGTAAGATAAATTTCTCAACTTAGAGATGCCGGCTTCGACATCTATTTTCCCGTCGCGGATATTTTCCAGGAGAACTTTTAATGCGTAAGTATTCATTTTTTTGTCCTTTCTGTCAGGCGAATACTTTCATAAATATCTTGAATGGTAACACCATTTTCTTTTGCCAGTCTCTTGCAATTTTCATATTCCGGCTTGGACTTGATTATGTGTCCGTTTAAGTAGCCACTTTTTACCGTTATTTCGCCATACCTAGTTTTTACTTTTACTGTTTCCCGCCGCAGCATGGACTTGGCAACTTTGTAAGAACGCAGGCCGAAAGTGGAAGAATTCAGCCACAAAACTTCTTCAATCGCTTTTTGTTTTCCAACATCACAAAGCACAGATACCATTACCGCCGGACGGGATTTTTTCATAATGATTGGCGTGAGGAATACATCATGCGCGCCAGCGGCAAAAAGACGCTCCATCAGTGCGTCATAGAGCTCCGGATTCATATCATCAATATTGCACTCGATAATTACAGCTTCGCCGGTTTCCAGATCATCCGCTTTTGCATCATTAGCAGATATCTCGCCCAAAAATAAGCGCAGGACATTGGGTATAGGTGAATCTTTACTGCCCAGGCCGTAACCGATTTTCTGTGGTGTGAAATCAATTTTATCTGTAAAAGATGCCGCTGTCGATGCAATGATCGCCGCTCCCGTGGGAGTTGTGGCCTCAAAAGGTACAAGACCGGTTTTAATGGGAATGCCCTGAAGAATTTCCGCCGTGGCCGATGCCGGGACGGGCAACGTGCCGTGACTGCAATTAATCATGCCGGAACCAACCTGGATGGGTGACGAGATAACTTTGTCGATTTTCAAGTAGTCCAAGCAGATTGCTGCGCCAACTATGTCGACAATCGAATCTACCGCACCCACTTCGTGAAAATGTACATCTTCAATTTTATGTCCGTGGATTTTTCCTTCCGCACGGGCAAGGCTGGTAAAAATATCAAGGCTGATTTTTTTGACATCAGTGGATAAATTGCTTTGCTTGATCATTCTGATAATATCGCTAAAAGTGCGTCTTTTCTGTGTATGCCGTGAAGAAGTTTTTTTCTGAGGTGGAACAATTACATCAACTTTTGTGCCGGTAATGCCCCCGCGCTTATCTTTATAAACTTTTATTTTATAAGAATCTATGGGCAGGTTGCCGAGCTCTTTCAATAAATATTTTTGATCTACTCCCAGATCAAGCATCGCACCCAGATTCATATCGCCGCTGATACCGGCAAAACAATCATAGTATAATATTTTCATCATCTCATTCCTTTCACCGCATTCATAGGAAATATGGTCGAAACTATTATTGAAGTCAAGCCTGTTTTATTTATTTGTAAAAATAAATTGACAGGCTTACACTCATCAGTGTAATGTGGAGCCAGTAAATATTGCCTGAGAGAGAGGGTAACTTTCTGATCTTGAGGGGAGTTTAAAGTCTTTAAATATAAAGGTTTGATTCTTCCGGGATCAAACCTTTATTGTTTTAAGGAGGAAAATATGGAAAAGCGAATTGGAACAATCACCATTATCATCACAAACAGAGTCAGTCAGGCCGAAAAAGTTAACGCGATTTTGAGTGAATTTGGCGATGTAATTATCGGCCGTATGGGTATCCCCTACCCCGCAAAGCATTTACATATCATTGCGCTTATTGTGCATGCCTCCACGGATGATATCGGCGCCCTGACCGGAAAATTGGGAGAGATCAAAGGCCTTCAGGTCAAATCAGCTCTTACTAAAGCATAAGGATTATTCAAATGATTAAAGATTTTATCGACGATACAAAAATTGAAAACATATTGGACAAGGCAAAAAATCCCGCGCCGGAAAGAGTTCGGGAAATCATAGCCAAATCCAAAGAACTCAAAGGTCTCACACCGGAAGAAGTTGCCGTACTTCTCCAGACTGAAGATGACGAACTTATAACTCTGATATTGCAGACAGCCCATAAGATTAAAGAGGATATTTACGGAAACAGGCTGGTTTTGTTCGCGCCACTTTATGTTGCCAATCTCTGCGCCAATAATTGTTTGTATTGCGGCTTCCGACGTGACAATAAGGAACTCAACCGTGTCGCCCTGACGATGGATCAAATCGCTAAGGAAGTACAGGTTCTGGAACGGGAAGGTCACAAGCGCCTGCTGATGCTCTGTGGCGAACATCCCAGCCGTTCCAGTCTGGAATATTTCATGGAAGCCATTGAAACGGCATATTCCGTAAAAACGGAACATGGCGGAGAAATAAGGCGGATCAATGTGGAAATCGCGCCGCTGGAAGTGGATGAATATAAGCTGTTGAAGAAAACAGGCATCGGCACTGCTGTTTTATTTCAGGAAACTTACCATCATGAAACATACAAGACGATGCATCCATCCGGTCCCAAGAAGGATTACGCAAAACGACTCACCGCGATGCATCGCGCGCAGGAAGGCGGCATTAACGATGTGGGACTGGGCGCGTTGTTTGGTCTTTATGATTACAAGTTTGAAGTTTTAGGTCTTTTACTTCACGCCCTGCAATTGGAAAAAGACTGCGGCGTGGGACCTCATACCATTTCCATTCCCCGTCTGGAACCTGCTTTCAACGCGCCGGCAGCCATCAAACCTCCTCATCCCGTCAGCGATCATGATTTTAAAAAACTGGTTGCCATCATCCGCATGGCCGTTCCCTACACGGGGATGATTCTTTCCACCAGAGAATCGCCCGCCTTGCGCTCTGAAGTTTTCGCTCTGGGTATATCCCAGATCAGCGCCGGTTCACGCACCAATCCCGGCGGTTATCAGGAAGATTCCAGCGAAGCTTTCCGCGCCGCGCAGTTTAATCTCGGCGACACGCGCACGCTCGATGAAGTCATTCTGGATATTACCGAGCACGGGCATATTCCCAGCTTCTGCACGGCCTGCTACCGTCTGGGACGCACGGGCAAGGACTTTATGGATCTGGCAAAACCGGGTTTGATTCAAAAGTTCTGCCAGACCAACGCCGTTTTTACGTTTAAAGAATATATGCTGGATTACGCCACCCCCGCAACACGCGAAGCCGGAGAAAAATTGATTCAAAAAATGTTAGATGAAAATTTTAAAACAAAAAGAAAAAAAATGGTTTGCGACCGGCTGCAAAAAATAGAGGACGGCACAAGAGATGTCTATATCTAAATCCGCGGAAAATCTGATCGGCAAAGCTCAAGATGGCAAGGATTTAAAACGAAAAGAAATTATACAATTGATCTCTCTTCCGGCTAAATACTCACCTGAGCTTTTTAGGGCCGCCGACACGGTGAGAAAAGAGCAAGTCGGTGATGAAATATTCTTGCGCGGTATTATCGAGTTTTCCAACCACTGCGACCGTAATTGCCTTTATTGCGGTTTGCGCAAAGGCAATGCCAGCCTTAGCCGCTACCGTATGTCCGAAGATGAAATTCTCGCCACGACGGAACAAATCAAAAAAACAGGCGTCCCTACGGTGGTGCTGCAATCCGGCGAAGATTCTTTTTACTCGCAAGATATCGTCTGCCATATGATCGAGCGAATCCGGAAAGAAACAGATTTAATCATCACCTTATCCATTGGTGAACGACCCTTAAGCGATTATCAGGCATTTCAGCAAGCCGGGGCAAACCGTTATCTGCTCAAACATGAAACGGCATCGGAGGAACTTTACAAATATCTGCGTCCAGGATGCAACTGGCAAAACCGTCTGCAATGCCTGCGCCGGCTAAAGGAACTGGGTTTTGAAACCGGAACCGGAAACATGGTGGGATTACCGGGCCAAACATCGGAGATATTAGCCGATGATTTGCTGGTGATGAAACTACTTGATGCTGATATGCTGGGTATCGGCCCGTTTATCGCCCATCCCGACACGCCTCTTGCCGGAATAGATAATGATGATCTTGAGCTTGTATTGCGGGTCATCGCTGCCGCCCGCCTGATTACCCGCAATACTAACATTCCGGCAACTACCGCCTTGGCTACTCTTCATCCGCAGGGACGGCTGCTGGCTCTGCAGGCCGGAGCCAACGTTGTTATGCCGGACTTTACGCCAGATATTTACAAAACCCGCTATGATATTTATCCGGGCAGAAAAGATGTTGGTTCAGCAGTAGCAATCATCAGCAAACTAGAAAAAGATTTTCAGTCCATTGCCAGAACACTTTTATATTCAATAGGCCATCGTCCCGGAATATAGTTCTGTATCCCAGAACAAGCACAACGCATCAGCCACCAAACGGATGATCTTTTATCACGTTTCAACTTCTTTAAGCCGTTTAACAACTGTAAATCAACAACGCAGGACCAAAATCAGTGAAATGTAAAGCTGAACTAGATTGGCTATCCCGCGTTGGCTGCAGCTATTTGTTAGGCTTCATGGTATGTCTTTCCAAAGATTGAACTTTCGGAGTAGCGATCGTAAGGAAGGCATCAATAGATACAACCAGTAAAGTGCCACAAATACGAATATTGCTGGCGTGGCCACCACAGCGAAAAGGCTGACTTGGAAAAGCCCGCTGAATATTAGCAAGCAAATGCTAACGGGTATCGCCGCGTATGCTATGATAACTATCGTGAATCCAATTCTCGAGTGTAGCCTATCAAACAGCGGAAGAGCCTTGAATGCCTGTTCCAATCTCCTCTCGTCTTAAATGTGTCTAAGGAGATGTGTTTTGATGTGTTCCTCAAGGTCATTCCTGACGATAATATATTTTCCGCTCGCGTCCTTTTCTTTCGGAGAAAACATCCAACTCATGTGTTCGTGATGAAAGCACACCTCCTGTTCCTTGGTCTTCCAATGAGGCACAGTGGTCGAAGTTGCGGAGAATGATCGGCCACTGGCGAAGTACATCCAAAACTGCTGCATCTCAGCGGTACTCATTTGGTCAAGCAATCGCTGAAGCTCCGCAATATCAGGAGATGCGGTATCTGCCTTAATGGATCGACGAACGAATGCTTCTATGCTTTTGGATTTCATGCGCGCGAATAACACCTAACAATGATCATACAGTCTGTATATGTATAAATTGGAAAACACAGGCTGTTACTTTCTGTATAAGACGTTTTCATATCTTCCTAATAGTTCATAAATATCATATTAAATAAATATCTCTCGCTACATTTCGAAAGTCATTTTTTTAACCACAAGCCCTTTAACCTTCTTGAGTTTTTTCTCCATTTCGAGAATTTCAGCCTCATCTCCATAAGTATCAATAAGCAAAAGACCCAAGGCCGAACAAACTGATTTTGACACTTCATGTAAACCCAGGCGCGTCTTAATGTTACATCCATACTCTGTGAGAATTTTCTGTACATCGGGAATTTTTTCCACACGATTTGTTACTTGAATACCCAAAACAATACGCTTTGCCATATAAACACTTCTCCTTTCGATATTCTGTAATTTTTAGATTGCTATTGGCCTGTAAAGTATTTCTCTACTCTATAAAATAATGCGCCAACCTCAACACCCTGTCAAGAATATTGTTTAATGTGTAATTGTTTGAAGTTACGGAATAATTAATGTCAGGACTAAAAAACCATTTATTTTTTGCTTTATTTGAATATTAATTAAAGATAATTTTTCACTAATTTCTCAGCCTCTCGAATTTAAATGGTATATTTTATTGTTATCATAGACTTATTACACTATTTTAGACTCCGTCTTTCCGCATATGCCTACATTTTTATTGACACAATAAACAGAACCTTATATGACTCAAAGTCAAAGTTTTTTATAAATTATGGAGGTGATAAATGACTAAAGAAACAAAAGTTCTTGGCCTACCAGCTGAAAGCGGCAGGTGGTTGTTTGTTGTTCTTGGATTGATTATGAATGTTTGCCTTGGTGCTGTCTATGCATACAGCATATTCCTAGGTCCCGTAAGAAAAGCTTTTACAGACATTTCGGCTTTTCAGGCTAATTTTCCTTTCATGGTTTTTCTGGCGTTCTTTTCCGTTCTGATGTTTTTTGGCGGACGTGTAATGGAGAAGCTGGGGCCGC
>Ga0209777_10002361_pt1 | contig 25006 bp, 39 predicted proteins | sample FrelakmetHBP12HB_FD_187147 | JGI IMG/M metagenome (GOLD analysis project Ga0209777, IMG submission 187147) | Freshwater lake sediment microbial communities from the University of Notre Dame, USA, for methane emissions studies -HBP12 HB (SPAdes)... | ecosystem: Environmental > Aquatic >... | reverse complement strand
AACATTACCGACGTGATGCCATAGAGTAGCGGTCCCCAAGTGGTGCAATTGGCTCCCAACCGCCAGCCAATGTCTGTCGTTGCCCAGTAAACCCCATCGGGCTTCACGCCATATATCATCGGCATTGCATTACAAAGGCCAACCATGAAGCCGCCGGTGTCATTGACCACACCTCGCGGGTTTTCGGTGTCTCCGGAAGTGAAAAGAATATGGGAGGGATGACTGCTCTCTACAGGTAAAGGCTCAACATAATTAGTGCCGCGTTCCCGCATCAAGGTATCCCAGTCGTAGTCTCGGTCGGATATCATATTTACCGAGGTGATGCCTCGATTGAGTACAATGACATTGTTAACCGGGGCTTTTTGTACAGCGGTGTCAAGGATCTCTTTCAAAGGAATAACACGGTTACGGCGGAAACTGCCGTCAGCGGTAATTATGATCTTGGGTTTGGCGCTCAAAATACGCTCGGTAATGTTTTCCAAACCGTAGCCGGTGAAAATGCCGGCATGCAGGGCACCGATTCTGGCAGCCGCAAGCATGACCATTACCGTTTCAGGGACAGTTGGCATAAAAAATACGATTCGGTCTCCTTTTTCTACCCCGAAACTCTTGAAAACGGCAGCCAAACGGTTAACCTGTAGGTAGAGTTCCTGATAGGTGATGGTTCGGGTTGTAGCTTGAGCCGCCCCTTCCCATATCAGCGCGGGTCGTCCCCCTCGTCCGTTTTTTACGTGGCGGTCGACGGCATTGTAGCAGAGATTAGTCTTCCCGCCGACAAACCAGCGGGTAAATACCGGGTTGGAATTATCAAGTATTTGTTGAGGTTTTTCATACCAGTAATAGTTTTCGGCAATCTTACCCCAAAACTGCGCGGGGTTTTCAATCGAGTATCTATAAAAGGTATCGTAACTATTAATTTCAGTTTGCCCCCCTCTTTAACAACCAACCTTAACCAAACAGGGTTAATACCGCTATTAACGTCATTTTACCAGATTTCTCATAACCCCATCTACGCGAACACCCTCTCATTTTATAAAAGGTGGCATTAACACTAGAATTCTATTTCTTTAAGGTCTGGGCTGATGATCAGCTTCGGTTCTGTGACAGATTGCACATTCGTGGCTGTTAAACCGGGAGCTACTTCCTTCAATAACAACCCTTTAGGGGTTATTTCCATCACTGCCAGATCGGTGAATATCATATTCACCTTACCGGACGCAGTAAGTGGAAAACTGATTTCATTCACGATTTTTGCTTTGCCGTCTTTTGAGGTATGCTCCATAGCTAGGAACAGCTTTTTAGCGCCTGCGCACAGGTCCATCGAGCCGCCGACATTACCGATATCTAGTCCGCGTTCCGGATTAGCCCATCCTGCATAATCGCCGCGGCCATTTGCCTGTAGCGCTCCCATCACAACTACGTCCATCCTGCCGCCACGAATCATCGAGAACGACTCAAGGATGTCGAAATAAACCGTGCCCGGTAGTTCCAACACCGGTTGGCAACTGGCATTGATCAGATCCTGATTCATCTGGGACTCGTCAGCAATGGGTCCGTTTTTAAGCATGCCGATCTCTGCCTGCAGGATGATATCTTTGCCTTCGGTCCAGTTACTAATCAGGGTGGGGATACCGATACCGAGGTTCACATAATCGCCGTCTTTTATTTCTTTGCTGACGCGCAGAGCAATCATTTCCCGGGGTATTCCTTCAAATCTCATATCTAATTCATCCTCACTCTAGTCGATTGTCACCGCAAAGCTGATGCGGGGCACGGGCACAATTCGTTTTACATAAAGACCGGGGGTATGAACGTCATCGCCGTCTATCTGCCCGGGTTCGACCACATTTTCTACCTCCGCAATAGTGCATTTAGCGGCGGCGGCCATGACCGGATTGAAGTTCCGCGCGGTCTTGCTATAGCGTAAATTACCTTCAGTATCGCCTTTAAAGGCATGAACGAAAGCGAAATCAGGTTGCAACGCATATTCCAGGATATATTTCTTACCATTGAATTCTCTGGTTTCCTTGGGGGTACGATGTTTCACGATATTCGTGACCACCATTTTCTCCATCATTGAACCGACACCAGTGGGCAGATAAACAGCTGGCACACCCGCGGCAGCAGCGCGGTATCTTTCTGCCAGAGTGCCCATGGGCACAACTTCCAGTTCGATTTCGCCTTTTCTTACGGCTTGTTCGAACGGATCCTGTCTGCCCTTGGTGGCGGAACGGAATAGACCGTAAGAGTCGATGACCTTTTTAAGCTGGTTGTTCAATACGAGTTGTCTCAGTTCATCGGAGGCACCCACTAGCGGTCCACATCCGCAGGTAAGAGTAAGGTTTTTTACTTTCTTGGCAATTAAAGCCCGCAATAACAAACGGGGTACTCCACAGGCGAAGAAGCCGGCGATGGCAATCGTCGCGCTATCGTTCACATCCGCAATGGCCTCCTCCATCTTCTCATAAACTTTGTTCATCTCAAATCGCTTTTCTCCTTTTTTCAGCTACCTTTATTATGCTTATAACTTTTCCTGTTCATAATCGTGTCTCAGGAAAGCGTTGCAGCGCTTAGTAATTAAGTAAACTGTACCCTAATCGTGTCTCTAATTCCAATCCTTGTTCCAGGGTTAAATCCAAACCGCGTGTGATTACCTGCTTAGCAGTGCATAAAACCTGCGATCGAATATGAGAGATTTTATCCGCCAGTGCTTCAACGACCGGTATCAATTCCGAACGTGGAACAACACGGTTGACCATTTTCATTTCAAGGGCTTCAGGGGCTTTAACCCAACGGCCGGAAAAGAGCATCTCCAGTGCACGCCCGCGCCCGATAATCCGGGGTATGGTCTGGCTGCCTCCGGCGGCGGGGATAATACCCAGCCCCATTTCCGGTACGCCGAATTGAGCGTCATCCGCTGCAATGCGGATATCGCAACACATCGCCATTTCGATTCCCGAACCCAGTACGTACCCGTGGAGGGTAGCGACAACAGGTTTATCGATGCTGAGGAATAATCCCCAAACATCACGTTCGAACCGGATTTGCCGTGCTTTCACCGGTGGTGGTGCGGAGAGAAACTCCTTCAAGTCGGCGCCGGCACAAAATGCGCGATCACCGGCTCCTTTTAATATGATTACCCGCACGTCGGGGTCTTCTTTAACCGCTGAGAGCACTTCGAAAAGCTCATCACGCATGCGCACATTATAGACATTCAGTACCTCGGGCCGGTTAAGGGTGATATAGCCCTTGCTGCCCGATTTTTCGTAAATAATGGTTTCAAAAACGCTCATCGCGGTTATTTACCTTTGAATTCCGGGGTTCTTTTTTGCAGGAAGGCTTTGATGCCTTCGGTTCTATCCTGGGTGGTGTGGAGCAGGAAATAAAGGTCGGCTTCCAGTTTCAAGCCTTGCTCCAATGTTAAATCGAGTCCTTTATTCACTGCTTCCTTAATGTAACGGAAGGCAACAGGAGCCTTTTGTTTCATCGATTGCGCCATTGCATCCACCTGCGGAATCAAAGCTTCTTTAGCCATTACAGCGCTTACCAGGCCTATGTCTTTGGCTTCTATCGCGTCGATTATTTCGGAGCTGAGAATCATTTCCATTGCCGGCCCCTTGCCGATGATGCGGGGCAGTCTCTGTGTGCCTCCATCCATCGGAATACAACCCAGAGATACATTCGAGAATCCAAAATGGGCGCTGTCAGAAGCGATGCGTATATCGCAAGCCAACGCGATCTCCAGCCCCTGTCCTAAGGCGTCACCGTTAATTGCACAGATTACCGGTATTTCCAGTGCAGCAATTGCCCCGGCCACATGATAAACCAAATCAGGAGGCAGTTTTTTCTCTTTCTCGCGTTGCTCGAATTCGTTGCCTCGGCAGAAGGCCTTACCGTTGCCGGTAATCACGGTTATACGAATATCGTCGTCTTGCCGGATAAGGTTGCACGCATCTATCAACTCTTGCCCCATCGCATTGTTAAGGACGTTACCGTACCGCGGACGGTTGAGTGTGATCCGCGCAACTTGGTTATGAATCTGAAGAATAATAGAAGAGTAAGCCATCTGCCTGCCTGTAATTGAATATTTTGCGGGATTACCCCACAAACTCAAACTTATATTATCTTAACGACGTTTGAGCGTCAAGAAAAATAAAAATATCTCTATCTGAATTATTATCCCTTCGCATCCTTTAGTAAACAGATACATTGCCTAATTGCGGGGGGAGTTAATACCGAGTTTTAGTAGCTTGAACCAAAAAGTTGCGGATACCCATTCAGGGTGGGAACGATTAGAGATTTTAAAAAAACGTTATTCCAACTGTACGATCTGGGCGTCGGCTTTGCCATTCACAATATGCAATAATCCCACTGTGCCCGGTCTGGGCAGGTAATGCGGCATCGTCGCCGAACCGGGGTTGACCAGCAGCGTTCCCTTGAATTCTTCCATTTCCACTTTGTGGCTGTGTCCGAAAACTACTACATCCGGAGATTTAAAAGTCTCAATTGCAGGATGCCGCGGAAATAAAGTGGCATAAGAAGGGGTTTGGTGGGCGGGATTAATATTTCCGTAAAGCGGTTTGATGTGTGTTACCCAGAATTGCAACCCCTCGATGGATAAAACCTGTTTCCCGATCACGCGTTTATCCAGCCCGATGTCTTCTTCCAAATCGTCATCACCCCGGGCAGCAAGTACCGGTGCGATCGTCTCAAGTTCATCCAGTACGCGAGGAATCCAAATATCGCCGGCATGCAATATCAGGTCTACGCCACGAAAAGCGGTTTTTATTAAAGCCAGCGGGATATTTTGTTCCGGCGTGGCGATGTGAGTATCTGAAATCAAACCGATTAACATTGAGATTAGTTTGCCTCTTTCACTAGCGCTTGTCAGGAATCATGTTCGTTATCTCCCTCGTTCTGAAAGGGGATAAAGAGAGATTTAGTGAATAAATCAACAAAAAATCCCTCTGTATCTCCCTTTACAAAGGGGAGTGGATAAATATCTTCAAGTAAACAAAATTAGTTTGCCTTACGGTATTCACAGATGTCAAACAGGCAGCACCTGATACACACAGGTTTAACACGGCAATTCTCTTTCGCGTGACGCATCAGCAAGGCGTGATACTCGTTAAAAATATAAATATCCTGCGGCAGATTATCCATGAACAGTCTCTGCCAATCTAAATATCGGTCGTCATTTGGATTGGTACCCAGACGGTTAAAAATCCGCCGGGTGTAAGCGTCGATAACGAAAACCGGTATTCCTACAGCGTACAATAGAATGGAATCGGCCGTTTCCGGTCCGATTCCATGGACGGCAAGCAGTTCTTTACGTAGTTTATGGTTATCCCAATCCGAGAGCCTCGAAATATCATCTCTGCAAGAATCATGAATCCAGATAACCATTGATTTTAATTTCTTGGCCTTGGCATTGTAGTAACCGCTGGGACGTATTAATTGCGCAATTTCTACGTCCGGTAGAGAGCGAAGTGTCGAAGGCGCTAATGCATTTACAGCTTTTAAATTATCGATGGCTTTTTCCACGTTCTGCCATGCCGCGGATTGGGTTAATATCGCCCCGACCATCATTTCAAAGGGAGTCTCTGCAGGCCACCAGTGCTGAGGTCCGTATTGCTTGTACAAAAGCTGATAAACGATGAGCAAAATGTTAGTTTCCATAGCTGTTTACCCAGGCAGTTTACCACATTCACCAAGAAATGAAAAAGCCCTCCATTCGATGGAGGGCTTTTGATGGTACGAGTAATTCAGGTACAAGTTAACGCTTGGTATATTGCGGCGCCTTGCGGGCTTTTCTCAAACCGGCCTTCTTGCGTTCCTTAGCGCGCGGGTCGCGTGTTAGTAAGCCGCTCTGGCGGAGTTTAAGTTTATTCTCTTCGCTGGCCTGTAATAAAGCGCGGGCAACGCCCATAGAGATCGCTCCAGCCTGCCCGGTCATGCCACCACCGCTGACTCTGGCTACTACATTGTATTTGCTCAGGCTATCCGTCACTACCAGGGGGCGTGTGATAGTGAAGCGGTACTCGGTGCGGGTGTATCTCTCCTCATAAGGAGTTCCATTAACAACGATGGCGCCTTTACCCGGCATTAAGCGGACACGCGCGACCGTTTCTTTTCTTCTACCTGTGCCGTAAAAATATTTTTCTTCCATGAATTCCTCTCTTTAATTAGCTGGCGGATTCGGGGGACGCCTCAGGTTTGACGGTTTTTTCTTTCCTCACCGAATAGGGATGAGAATCCCCGACGAAAACCCTGAGTCTTTTCATCATCTTGGCATTCAGTTTGTTGTGGGGTAACATACCCTTTACCGCGTGCTCGATTACTCTCTCCGGTTGAGTCTCCATCATTTTATCAAGACTGGTTGTCTTGAGACCGCCCGGATACTGCGAGTGGGTATAATACATTTTCTGTTCACCTTTTTTACCGGTGAACTTTATCTTACCCGCGTTAATGACAACCACAAAATCGCCGCAATCGGCGTTACGCGCGAAGATGGTCTTGTGTTTGCCCATCAATAGATTGGCGGCGCGGGTGGCAAGTTTACCCAGAATTTCATCTTTGGCGTCGATAACATGCCATTCACGTTGGATATCAGTAGCTTTGGTGCTATAAGTTTTCATCATTTCATTTCCTCAAAAGTCAGGGGATAATTTACTTTAACCAGGGCGAGACCGCATGCCGGCAGCGTAGGCCCGGCCAACCCGGGTTGTTTGGCTTTTATAATTGTTTCAAATTCACTCAGGCTCATCTTTCCGAACCCGATTTGTGCCAGAATACCGGCGGTGCTTCTTACTTGATGTCTCAAGAACGCATTTGCAACGATGGTGAAGACTACCAGGTTATCTTTTTTCACTACATCCGCACGGTAAATATGGCGTACGGTGCTTTTTTCCGGTTCGTCGCCGATCTCACTGGCGAACGACGCAAAGTCATGGGTGCCGAGGAGCATTCGACAGGCCGAATTCATTGCTTCGATATCCAGTTCACCGGTAACCCGGTACGCGTATTTCGATGTTAGCGGCAACCGAGTGTGGCTATTGACAAAGGTGTAGGTATACTCGCGGCCGGTTGCCATGCGCCGGGCGTTAAAATCTAATTTAACCGGGTAGGCTTCTTTGACGGCAATATCTGCCGGCAAGTGATAATTTAAGCCATGAACGAAGGCCTCTAAAGGCCACTTGGACATAGTCTTGAAGCTCACCACTTGCCCGTAGGCGTGAACGCCGGTATCAGTGCGGCTGGAGGCTGAAATCCGGATATTTTCTCCCGTCAGGGCTTTCAAAGCCTTTTCCAGTTCACTCTGAATGGTGGTGTGGTTGGCTTGTAATTGAAAACCGAAGTAGTGCGCACCGTCATATTCGACGACCAACGCGTACCTTACGGTGGCTTCTGCCGCTTTATCCACCTTATCCACTTCCGGATTTCTCGTGGCTAAGACCATTTATTTCACCAGCTCCAATTGTACAATGGGCGCGCTGTCTCCCAATCTCGGGCCGATTTTGGTGAGACGGGTGTAGCCGCCTTTACGATCGGCATAACGGGTGGCCAGCTCGTTAAACAGCTTCTCAGTGACTTTAGAGTCAAATATCACTGCCATTGCTGCCCGGCGGGCGGGAACATCACCTTTTTTACCCAGGGTAATCATTTTTTCCGCCAGGACGCGGACACTTTTTGCCTTGGCTTCGGTCGTGGTCAACTTTTCATAATTTAACAGATCGGTGACCAAGTTGCGTTGTAGCAACCCTTTGTGTCCCGAAGAGCGGGCTAATCTTCTACCGTGTAATTTAAGTCCCATGGTTTTCCACCTGTAATTTTAATTCAATAACTAGTTTTTCTATTTCTCTGATTCGGCCGCATCGTCGCCGGTTTTATCTGCAGCCTCGGTAATAAAACTTTCGGAATCGGCGGTTTTTAAGGTCAACCCCAGTTCGCTCAGCCGTTCTTCCAATTCCTGCAAGGATTTGATACCGAAATTGCGTAGTGTCATCAAACCCTTTTCGCCGCGGGTCACGATCTCACCGACGGTGGTAATATTTCCGCGCCGCAGGCAATTCATGGTGCGTACTGAGAGGTTGAGTTGTTCCACCGGCATGTTGTAGTGTTCCTTGGAGATGGCGACACCGGGGATCTCCTTCTCTACCTTCACGTCGGTTACGTGCCCGAAGTTAGTAAACGGAATCAATAATTCATTTAATATTTGGGCGCTCTGGCTTAGAGCAGCATCCGCTTCCATGGTACCATCCGTCCAGATTTCCAGATACAACCGCTCCAGACTGGTTTCCTGTCCAAGGTGTAAAGGTTCGATAATGTAGTTGACCTTTCTTACCGGGGTAAAAATGGCATCGATGGGGATAACCCCTACTGGCAAATTTTCGGCTGATTCAGCCTGTTTAAAACCGAACCCCAGCTCCACATCGAATTCGATATACAATTTAGCATCTTTAGAATCGAGTGTTGCCAGGTACATTTCCGGATTGATAATTTCAAATTCCGCGGATGGTTTAATATCGGCGGCCGTGACCCTGCCTTCTCCGGAAACATCAAGGAACAATTTCCCCGGTCGATCGGTAAGCGCCCTAATCCTTATAGCCTTGACATTAAGCAAGAACTCGATCACGTCTTCCTTCACGTGAGGAATAGAAGTGAATTCGTGCTGTATGCCGTCAATTTTTACATGTGTAATGGCCGCACCGGGCAAATGACCCAGCATCACGCGCCTTAAAGAATTCCCCAGTGTAACTCCAAAACCGTTTTCCAGCGGTTCGGCGACGTACCGGGCAAATTTATCCCGAGTTTCTACATTTTGTATTTTAGGTACTACTGAAAGTGACAAATCACTCCTCCTTACCGTGAGTAGTATTCAACAATGCTCTGACCATCGAACTTGATACTCGCATCATCCAACATTGGCTGAGTTACTACCTGTCCGACCAGCTTGGCTCTATCCAGATTCAGCCAAACCGGTACGGTCTTGGATTTAATTTCTTCAAGCAGCGCTTTGAAGTATTCATTTTTCAGACTGGACTCTCTAACCGCAATGACATCACTCTCTTTGACCATATAAGAGGGCACGCTGACTTTTTTGCCGTTAACCGTGATGTGACCGTGCAGCACAATCTGCCTGCATTGTGAACGCGAATCTCCAAACCCGAGTCGATACACTACATTATCCAGACGTTTTTCCAGGATAACTTTCAGGTTATCGCCGGTAACGCCTGGTTCTCTGGCAGCCTGCTCAAAGAAGCGCCGGAACTGTCTTTCAAAAACACCATAACTGTAACGAGCTTTCTGCTTTTCGATCAATTGCACACCGCGTTCTGAAAGACGGCGTCTCCGTCCACGGGTAGACTGAGGTTTGCGCTTTCGTTCGATAGCGCATTTCGGGGTCATGCAACGTGACCCTTTTAACATTAATTTATCGTTGCAACGTCGACAAAGATGACAAACTGACTCTATGTACCTTGCCATAATCCCTTCCTTAAACCCTTCTTCTCTTGGGAGGACGGCAACCGTTATGCGGAATAGGTGTCACATCCTTAATACTGAGGATATTCATGCCGGCAGCTTGTAGAGCGCGGATAGCCGCTTCGCGACCGCTCCCTGGGCCTTTGACAAAAACATCCAACTGGCGCACACCGTAGCTGGAAGATTTCTTCACAGCATCCTGGGCTGCCATCTGTGCCGCATATGGTGTTCCCTTGCGTGAACCCTTGAACCCCACAGTACCTGAGCTACCCCAACCGAGTACATTGCCGCTCGGGTCGGTAATGGTAACGATGGTGTTATTAAACGACGACTGGATAAATGCTTTTCCAGCCGGTATTATTTTACGTTCTTTTTTCTTAGTTTTACTCTTTTTTGGCGCGGCCATTTTACCTCCGTATGTTAAGACTTATTATTTCTTCGTAGCTCCACGTTTCTTACCTCTACCGGCAACGGTTTTCTTAGCGCCTTTGCGGGTACGGGCATTGGTACGTGTGCGTTGACCTCTCAATGGCAGATTGCGGCGGTGGCGTGTTCCTCGGTAAGAGCCAATCTCCATGAGGCGTTTGATATTCATGGTGATTTCTTTACGTAAATCACCCTCGATAGTGTAGTCTTTATCAATCAATTCACGAATCTTGCTCAGTTCGGCCTCTGTCAGGTCGTCGGCTTTAGTTTCCGGACTGACATGAGTCTGGTCCAAAATCTTTTGACTGGTTTTGGGTCCGATTCCGTAAATATATTGTAATGACACCCAGATTTGTTTTTCTCTAGGAATATCTACCCCGGCGATACGCGGCATAGCATCCCCTCCCTTTTCTAATTAACCTTGTCTCTGTTTGTGCTTGGGGCGAGTGCAGATAATGCGCACGACCCCATGCCGTCTGATAACTTTGCAGTTCTCACACCTGACTTTGACTGATGCTCTAACTTTCATTATTTTCCTTCACTTGAACCTGTAAGTAATTCTACCCCGACTTAAATCGTACGGAGACAGTTCTATTAACACTCTGTCCCCGGGTAAAATCCTGATGTAATTCACTCTCATTTTTCCGGAGATATGCGCCAATACTATATGTCCGTTTGCCAGTTGCACCCGGAACATTGCGTTCGGCAAAGATTCCTGCACAACCCCCTCGACCTCAATTGTCTCCTTTTTGGCCATAATCTCCTTGTTTAAACTCGGGTAAGCACTTCCGCTTCCCCGCTGGTGATGGCAACCGTGTCCTCAAAATGGGCGGACCACCTTCCATCCAGAGTTCTCACCGTCCATTTGTTGTCATCTACTTTGGTTTCCCAACCCCCCATGTTTACCATCGGTTCCAGCGCCAGTGTCATCCCTTTAATCAATTTGGGTCCGGTACCTCGCATTAACCCCAATACTGATTTGGTGCTGTTTGGTACCTGCGGGTCTTCATGCATTTGGCGACCGATGCCGTGCCCGGTATATTCTCTTACCATTGTATAGCCTAGTGGTTCTGCGTAGGCTTCAATGGCAGCGGTGACATCACCTAATTTTGCCCCGGCTCTTGCCGTAGTAATGCCTGCCTTCAATGCGCCCGCGGTTGTTTCCAGTAACCTCCTTGCTTCAGGACTGATTATCCCCACTCCCACGGTCCGTGCGGCATCTCCCTGAAAGCCTTTGTAGATAACTCCAAAATCTAATGATACGATATCGCCTTCATGCATTATTAATTTCCCCGGAATCCCGTGCACAATTTCATCATTGACCGAAACACACACGCTAGCGGGGTACCCGTGATAACCTTTAAAGGAAGGCTTGGCACCAAGTATCAGTGCTTCATTTTCAGCAATCGAGTCAAGCTCTCCCGTCCGCATCCCGGGATGAATACTCTCTATTAACTTGTTTAATACAGTGGCGGTTATCCTCCCTGCCTCTCGCATCAGTGCGATTTCGGCATCTGACTTGATGATGATGCTCATTGATTATTTCCGCCCACGCTTTCCCTTGGCGATGGCATCAAGTATTTTCTTTCTTACTTCCGTCATTTCACCTTCACCATTGACCTCGGTGAGTTTGCCGGTTTTGGTGTAATATTCGATTAAAGGTGCTGTTTGCGCAAAGAATACTTTAAGTCTTTCTTTGATTGTTGCCGGCACATCGTCAGCTCGCTGGTATAATTCTCCTCCACACTTATCGCAAACGCCTTTCACTTTGGGTGGCGATGCAACTTCGTGGAAGGGGGTCTGACACTTGCGGCAAATCCAACGACCGCCCAACCGTTTCATCAGTTCGGCATCGGATACTTTTATATAAACCACGTTAGAGATCGCTTTTCCTTGTTTAGATAGCGCTTTATTCAGCGCTTCGGCTTGCGCTAATGTCCGGGGAAACCCGTCCAGAATCACACCCTGAGCGCAATCCGGTTGGGCGATTCGCTCCAGTAACATTGCCACGGTGATTTCATCCGGCACTAATTGACCTTTTTCCATATATTCTTTGGCTTTTAAACCAAGAGCAGTACCTTTTTTCTGAGCATCACGAAACATATCGCCGGTGGCGATGTGAGCCAATTTTAGGTCTTTGGCTACTTCGGCTGCCTGTGTTCCTTTACCCGCTCCGGGTGCTCCGAGAAATACTACGTACACTGCAAACTCCTACTTTATAAAACCTTCGTAACGGCGCATCGTTAGCTGAGCTTCCATCTGTTTCATAGTATCCAGTACCACCCCGACCATGATCAGTAGACCCATACTGGAAAGTTGGACCGCTTGCACATTAGATACATAACGCGCGACGAAGGGTATTACTGCTACCACCGCCAGGAACAGTGCTCCGGCGAGGGTAATCTTGGTGATGATGTTGTTAATGTAAGCTTCGGTTTGTTTACCGGGACGAATACCCGGAATAAAACCGCCCTGTCTCTGTAAGGTACCGGGCAAATCCTGTTCTTGGAAGATAACCATTGTATAGAAGAACGCAAAGGCGATGGTCAACAGGAAATACAAACCCCAGTAGACAAGACCCAGGGGTAAGGCTGTGTCCGAACTGAAGATTTTCATAATAGCATTGGCGAAGTTGGGGTCAGCCCCAACCGGCGCCTGGAAATAACTGGCAATCATCGAAGGGAACATGACCAGGGACATGGCAAAAATCAACGGAATCATACCGGCTGAGTTGACTCTCAGGGGAATGTGAGTGCCCCCTGAAGAACGGTACATACGGCCGCCTTTAAATTGAGTGCGGGCATACTGCACCGGCACACGCCGATGGGCTTCTGTAAAGATCACGATCATTACAATGGTGCCCAGAACAATCAAACCGTAGACTATTGCCCCGACGATATTGGCAGAACCACCAATGAATATGTTCCCGATCTGCGCAGGATATCCGGTGATGATCCCGGCAAAAATAAGAATCGAAACACCGTTGCCAATGCCGTATTCAGTGATCAATTCACCTAACCAGACCAGGAACATCGTTCCGGCTGTCAATGAAATAATCATCGAAGCCAATGCCAGAGGTTCAACAGTTCCAATCGCCCCTACATTGGAGCGTTGTAACAACAGAATCTGGCCGTAGCCGGAAACGGCTGCCAATGGAATGGTAAGCCAATGGCTAATACGATTGATCTTATTTCTACCCGCTTCCCCTTCCTGGGACATCATTTGTAATTTGGGGATGACGGGCACCATTAAGGTCATGATAATGGAGGCGGTAATATACGGGTATACACCCATCGCCGCAACGCTGAAGTTACGCATGGCACCACCGCTGAACATGTCCAGCATGCCGGCCATTGCGTTGGTTTTAAAATAATCAGCCAGGGCAACGGTGTCTACGCCGGGTAGCGGTATATGTGCCACAAAGCGGAAGGCAACCAATAGACCAAAGGTAATTAAGATACGCCGTCTTAAATCAGGTAGACGGAAAGCATCAAGCATTGCCTGGATTAGTCTGGGCCTAGTCTGCCTTGGCCGCATCTACTGCCTCCTCGATTTTCCCCCCTGCCTTTTCGATTTTATCTTTCGCCATGGCGGAGAATTTATCTGCTTTTACGGTGAGGGAGACTTTTAACTCTCCATCTCCGAGCACCTTTATCGGGTTCATCCCGTTTTTGATCAAGCCGGCATCAACCAGTTTGATCGCATCAATTTCAGTTCCGGCTTCAAAAACCGCCAGCTGACCGACGTTGACGACTTCATAGTTCGTTTTGAATATATTGGTAAAACCGCGCTGCATGGGCAGTCTCTTGATAATGGGTAACTGTCCACCTTCAAACCCCGGTTTCATCCGGTGACCGGAACGGGCTTTTTGTCCTTTGCATCCGCGCCCGGAATAATTACCTTTACTGCCATTACCTCTGCCGACGCGCTTACGGTCCTTGCGGGCGCCGGGATTCGAGGAAATCGTATCTAATCTAATCAACTTACTTCCTCCACCTTCACGAGATGCCTCACCTTGTTAATCATGCCTCTGATGGCATTGGAGTCATCGTGAACTACGCTCTGGTTCATACGGTGAAATCCCAGAGATTTTAATGTATCTTTCTGAGTTTGGGGGAAACCGATCCCGCTTTTAACCTGAGTAATCTTAATCTTAGCCATTAGCAGTCGCCTCCGCGGCCGGTTGCTGACGTTTTGCCAGTTCATCGGCGGGTTTCTTCAGAGAGCTCAACGCCTTGATAGTAGCTCTGGCAACATTGGTTTTGTTGGAAGTCCCCAGCGACTTGGTGAGGATATCCTTCACTCCGGCAGATTCCAGTACCGAACGCATACTACCTCCGGCAATGATCCCGGTGCCGGGTGCCGCCGGTTTGAGGAGTAATCTAGCTGCCCCTAACTTGACATGAATTTCATGGGTAATCGTTGTGCCGTTCAAAGGCACCTGAATCAAGTTTTTTCGAGCAGTGGCGCCGGCTTTGTTGATGGCGATGGGGACTTCATTAGCTTTCCCCAGACCCACCCCAACGTATCCGTTACCGTCACCCGTAACTACGAGGGCGCTAAAACTCATACGCTTGCCGCCTTTGACAACTTTTGCCACACGGTTCACGTAAATCAGCTTGTCGGTGAGCTGTAATTCCGATGCGTCAATTCTACTTATCAATGCCATAAATTTACGTCCTGTTAATATTTACTTTTAAAACCTCAAACCACTTTTACGGGCAGCTTCGCCGAGTGCCTTGACGCGCCCGTGATATCTAAAACCGCCGCGGTCAAAAGCTACTTCTGAAACGCCTTTTTCTACTGCGCGTTTGGCAACGAGTGTGCCTACTAATCCGGCAACGTCAGCTTTTTTCTTATTCTCAACCTGCTTTTTGATATCCGCATCTAGCGAAGAAGCAGATGCTAGGGTAACCCCTTTGGTATCATCAATTACCTGAGCGTAAATATGCGCCAGACTGCGGAAAACTGCCAATCTTGGTCTAGCTTCATTTCCAGACAATGTTTTCCTGATGCGATCGTGCCTTCTCACACGAGACACCTTGCGGTTAAACTGTGCCATTTACTTTCTCCCTATCGCCTTACCGGCCTTGCCTGCCTTGAGACGAACAGGCACACCTGCGTATCTTAAACCTTTACCTTTGTAATCATCGTGAGGTTTGATGGCAACGATTTTGGAGGCCATTAAACCGACTATTTCTTTATCGATGCCGCTCACTTTGACCTTGGTGGTACCTTCAACTGTCAGGGTTACACCGGGCATCGGTGCTACTTCCACCGGGTGAGAGTAGCCGACATTCAAAGTCACCTTATCGCCGGCTTTCTGCGCGCGGAAACCAACGCCGACGATTTCCAGTGTTTTTTCAAATCCTTTGTTCACGCCTTCGACCATATTGGCCAGCAAAGCACGGGATAACCCGTGTAAGGCGCGTGCTTCTTGGCTATCGCTATTACGTGATACCAGAAGGTGGTCATTTTCTTGTTTAATTGTTATTTCGCTACCAAATTCGCGGTTCAATTCCCCCTTGGGACCCTTCACAGCAACTTGACCATCGGCAATTTTTACTGTGACCCCTTTGGGTACCGCTATCGGAAGACGCCCTATCCTAGACATAGAATGTGCTCCTCAAGTTACTTACCAAACGTAACATATTAGTTCCCCGCCCACGCCCTGTTTCCAGGCTTTGTGGCCGGTCATCACACCTTTCGGCGTGGAGACAATGGCGATACCTAAACCGCCATAAACTCGCGGGATTTCTTTCTTTTCGACATAGATTCTCAAACCGGGTTTGCTTACGCGTTCCAGCCCGGTTAACACCGATTGATTCCTCTCCTGGTACCGGAAAGTGATCTTCAGCGTTTTTTGAGCCTTGCCTTTAACAAGTTCAAAATCCTTGATAAATCCTTCTTCTTTAAGGATCTTCGCAATTGCCATTTTCGTCTTCGAAGAAGACATCAGCACGGAATCGTGCCGCGCCATTACGGCATTGCGTATTCGGGTTAACATATCTGCAATTGGGTCAGAAATAGTCACTCTTCCCCCCCCCTTGTATGTAGTCTTACCAGCTAGATTTTCTAACGCCCGGAATCTTTCCATCCAGGGCTAATTCACGGAAACAGATGCGGCACAAACCGAACCGACGTATGTAGCCATGCGGTCTCCCGCACTGATTACATCGGTTGTGCTGTTGCACCTCGAACTTGGGTGGTCTTTTCCATTTTGCGATTTCTGATTTTTTAGCCATAACTCCAATCAATCCTTACTGAAGGGCATTCCGAGCAATTCAAGCAATAATCTACCGTCATCATCGGTTTTAGCCGTGGTAACGATAGTGATTTCTAAGCCACGAACTTTTTCAATTTTATCGTATTCAATTTCCGGGAAAACGGTTTGCTCTTTAAAACCGAGGGTATAGTTACCGCGGCCATCGAAGCCGGTGCGGGGTATACCCTGGAACTCACGCAGACGGGGTAGCACTACACCGATCAATCTTTCCAGCATGTCGTACATACGCTCGCGGCGTAGGGTTACTTTCATACCGATTGGCATGTTCTCCCTGAGTTTAAAGTTGGCGATGGATTTCTTGGAGCGGGTAATGACCGGTTTTTGCCCTGTAATTGCCACCAAATCTTTTTCCGCGCTTTCCAAAGCCTTGGCATTGGTAATCGCTTCTCCCAACCCGATACCTACAGAAATTTTCACCACGCGTGGGGCTTCCATAATGTTCTTGTAACCCCGCATTTCCATTAACTTGGGAAGAATTTCCTTTTGATATTTTTGCTGTAATACTGCCATCTTAATCTATTGCCTCTTTGCAAGAGCGGCAGATGCGCACTTTCTTGCCATCTTCCAGCGCTTTAAAACCGATCCGGGTGGGTTTGTTGCATCTGGTGCAAATAATCATAACATCAGAAATTGCAATCGGCGCTTCCCGTTCGATCAACCCGGCTTGCTTTACCTGCGCTTTTGCTCTGCTATGTGTTTTTATCATGTTAATGCCTTCAACAAGCACACGGTCGTTTTTGGGATATACGAAACGTATTTTCCCTTTCTTTCCCTTGTCCTTGCCGGCGATTACCAGGACGTTGTCCTCTTTACGAATTTTCATCGCCTCTCCCTTAAAGTACCTCTGGTGCCAGAGATAGAATCTTGGTGAACAACTTTTCCCGGAGTTCTCTGGCCACCGGACCGAAAATACGAGTGCCTTTGGGGTTGTTCTTTTCTGTCAGAATCACGGCTGCATTGTCATCGAAGCGGATATGAGTGCCATCTGGCCGCCGTTGCGGTCGCGAGGTGCGGATAACCACCGCACGCACGACATCGCCTTCTTTGACCGAGCCGCCCGGTACCGCTTTTTTTACACTGGCAACAATGACATCACCGACATGGGCATAAGTGCGCCCGCTACCGCCCAGCACGTTCACACACATGATCTGCCGTGCTCCGGTATTATCTGCTACTTTCAATCTGGTATAAATCTGAATCACTTCGTCTTACCCCGAAAGTTAATTCTGCTGTGCTTCAGCAGGTTTGTTTTCAGCAATTACTGCCTGTTCTACTTTTTCGACCGCTACTGGCTTTTCTTTTTCAACTATAATCTTAGGTTCGATTTCTTCCGGTTTTACATCGAGAGCCGCTGCGCGGATAATGATTTCGCTGACACGCCATCTCTTTTCTTTGGATAACGGACGTGTTTCAGTAATTTTAACCGTATCACCCACACTGCACTCATTCTTTTCATCATGCACCTTGTATTTGGTCACATTTCGAATCGTCTTTTTATAAATTGCATGATGGCGATACGATTCCACCCGGACAATGATGGTCTTATCCATTTTATTGCTTAGTACCTGACCAACTTTGGTCTTATTCATTGAAGCCATAATTTAATCCTTTTACCGATTCCGGCGTTATTTCCCGGCGAGTTCTCTCTCTCTGAGAATAGTATGAATCGTCGCTATTGTTTTTTTCACCCGTGGAATCTCCCGGTGATTTGCCAGTTGCCGGGTAGAAGCTTTGAGTTTCAGTTCAAAAAGTTCCTTATAAGCTGCGTGAAGGTGTTTGTTAATTTCTTCGGTGCCCAGGGCACGTATCTCATTAGCTTTCAACGGTCTCTAGCTCCTTGCTCTTGGTAATACTGCCAAGCCCGGTTGATTTCCTAGCCACAAATTTGGTGGGCAACGGTAACTTGTTGGAAGCAAGACGCATTGCCTCTTTGGCTGTCGACTCATCAATCCCGCCCATTTCAAAGATAATCCGGCCGCGTCGGACAACGGCAACCCAATGATCAGGGGCACCTTTACCGGAACCCATGCGGGTTTCGGCCGCCTTTTTAGTAACGGACTTATCCGGGAAAACCCGGATGTACACTTTGCCACCGCGGCGGATATGGTGAGTGATAGCGCGGCGCGCAGCTTCTATTTGACGTGCGGTAATCCAAGCAGATTCTTCCGCCTGTAAACCGAATTCGCCAAAAGTTACGACATCGCCGGACTGGGCAGCTCCCGCGCGTCGTCCCTTGTGAGTTTTACGGAATTTTACACGCTTAGGTTGTAACATCGCTGTCTCCCTGCTTTTCCGCAGATTCTACCTTGGGTTCTTTAGTTTTTGGGGCTGCCGTACGAGGGGTTCTTTTCGCGGGCGCTTTGGCAGCTTTATCTTCTGCCGGCGCTTCTACAGCGGCGGCGGGTTTAACATGGGTCACTCTTCTGACCGGTTTGGCTTCGGTTGTAGCTGGGGTTTCCTCGGTTTTCGCGGGTGCTTCAGTTGCCTCAACCTTGGCTCTGGATGCCCGACGGACAGGGTGTTCTGCCTTAGTTTCTACAGCCGGTACTTCGGTTTTTACTTCGTCAACAGCAGCTTCTTTGCTGGTAACCGTCTGAGCTAAAGTATCACCAACAGTAGCGGTTGAAGTGACCGGTACGACTTCTTCTTCCTCTTTAACCGGTAATACGTCGCCTTTGTATAACCAGACCTTCACGCCGATACGTCCCATTACGGTAGCCGCCTCAGTAAAACCGTAATCGATATTAGCGCGGATAGTGTGTAAGGGTACGCGTCCTTCGTGCATGATAATTTTACGGGCTATTTCTGCCCCATCTAAACGACCGGCACAGCGTATTCTCATACCTTTAGCGCCCGCCTGTATCGTGCGTTGCATAGATTGTTTCATGGCGCGGCGGTAAGAAACACGCCGTTCCATCTGGTCCGCGACTGACCTGGCCACCAGGTAGGCATCCAGTTCCGGTTGCTGGATTTCACGGATATTGAGTTGAATTTTCTTGCCGATAAGTTTTTCCAGGCTGGTGCGCATTTCATCCACGCGCTGCCCGCCGCGTCCGATAAGAATGCCCGGACGTGCGGTATGAATTGTCAGGGTAACATTATTCGCCTGGCGATCGATTTCAACCTGGGAAATACCGGCTTCAGGATACATTTTGCGCAATGCCTTACGCACTTTAATATCTTCTAGCAGGTAGTTTACATAGTGCTTATCAGCATACCATTTGGCATCCCAGCCGCGGATTACACCAACCCTAAAACCTATCGGGTGAACTTTATGTCCCATTAAACCTCCTGCTCTCCAACAACTACGGTAACATGGCTGGAGCGTCTCAATACAGGACTTGCCCGGCCGCGGGAACGTGCCTTAAATCTTCTTAAGGTCGGCGCTGCGTTGGCATAGATTTCTACAATCTTCAGGTTGTCCTTAGAAATTTGCTGCTGTGCTTCGGCATCTGCTGCCGCTGCCATTACCACTTTGGCGACAATCCTTCCATGAGGTGATGCTGCGAATTTGAGGATATCAAGCGCCTCGTTCACAGGTTTACCTCTAACCAGATCCGTTAGCATTCTTATTTTTCTCGGCGAAACGCCAGTGTTCATAGATACAGATTTTCTTTCCATGTATCTCCCTAAGCTTTCTTAGCCGGTGCAGCGGCGGCTGCAGCTACCGGTGCTTTCTCGGGGGCGGCTTCCGCTGTCTTGATGGTATGCCCGCGGAAAGTCCTGGTGGGGGCAAACTCACCCAGGCGGTGTCCGACCATATTTTCGGTAATATAAACGGGCACGTGACGTCGGCCGTCATGCACGGCAATGGTGAGCCCGATCATCTCAGGCAGTATGGTGCACCAGCGGGACCATGTTTTTAATACGGTCTTATCACTGGCTTTACTGACTGCCAGTACCTTCTTTAACAATTTCTGATCTACTGCCGGTCCTTTTTTCGTTGACCTTGACATATTTTACTTCTTCCCCCGACGTCTAATAATAAGTCGGTCAGAATATTTTTTATCTCTAGTTCTATAACCCAATGCCGGTTTACCCCAGGGAGTTTTAGGTCCTGGCATACCGATTGGTGTTTTGCCTTCGCCGCCGCCATGCGGATGGTCACGGGGGGTCATCGCCGAGCCACGTACACTAGGACGTATGCCCATATAGCGGCTTCTGCCGGCTTTACCCAGGCTGATGCTGGAATGTTCGACGTTACCTAACTGTCCGATTGTTGCCATGCATTCGGTACGCACCAATCTCATTTCCCCAGAAGGTAAGCGGATGTGAACGTAATCACCTTCTTTAGCGAGCAACTGAGCCGCATTACCAGCGCTTCTAACCAATTTGCCACCTTTGCCTGCCGTCAATTCGATGTTATGAATCATTGTGCCGGTGGGAATTAATTTCATCGGCAGGGCATTACCAGGTTTGATTTCTGCCTGTTCGCCGGACATTACCATATCTCCGACGCTTAAACCGACAGGAGATAAGATGTACCGTTTCTCGCCATCGATATAAAAAACAAGAGCGATTCTGGCGAAGCGATTAGGGTCGTATTCAATTGCCGCAACTTTTCCGGGAATACCCCTTTTATCGCGTTTGAAATCGATAATACGGACGCGACTTTTTGCCCCGCCACCCTGATGGCGGACCGTGATGATACCACGGTTATTACGCCCGGCATTGTTCTTCTTAAAAACTACCAGCGATTTTTCCGGTTTGCTCTTGGTAATTTCTTGAAACGTATATCCGGTCATTGCCCTTCTGCCGGGTGATGTCGGACGATATGATTTAAGTGCCATTCAAGTTCCCCTTATTTACTAAACATTCTCGAACAGGTCTATTTTATCGCCTGCTTTGAGAGTGACCACAGCTTTTTTCCAGTTAGGGGTCTGCACCATGCGTCTCCCCATGCGTTTGCTTTTCCCACGCATGCTCACGACATTGACCGCGGTCACAGAAACCTTAAAACCGGCTTCCACGGCATTCTTCACCTGGAGTTTGTTTGCCCGCTTATCAACTTCAAAGGCGTATTTGCCTTCCGCCTGCAGAGCGGCATTCTTTTCGGTAATCAATGGTTTTCTAATAATTTCATGCATTTGCATCGTTGTTTTCTCCGGGAGCAACCTGACCCCAGATTTGCTCGGCTTTACGCACAGCCGCAACTTCCATTAATAAAGTGCGGTGGTTAAGAACATCCACCACGTTTAAAATATTCGCCGGCATTGTTTTCACACCGGGTAAATTACGTGAGGATTTTACGACGTTGCTGTTGCTTTTTGAGGTTACTACCAACGCGGTCTTCTCAACTTTTAAAGCATCTAACACACCGGCCATAACCCGGGTTTTCACTTTATCCAGTTTGAAGGATTCTAAAATTTTTATGTCACCATCATTCATTTTGGCTGATAAGGCACATCTAAGCGCTAGCTGCTGCATTTTCTTAGGCATGGCTTGCCGGTAGCTATGGGGATGAGGTCCGAAAACGGAACCGCCGCCTTTACGTGTCGGGGATTTTCGCCCGCCGGCACGTGCATTACCGGTGCCTTTTTGCTTGTATAATTTGCGAGTACTGCCGTTGACTTCGCCACGGGTTTTCGTGCTTGCATTTCCTTGTCGGGCATTAGCGAGCTGTCTCAGAACTGCCTGATGGACAAGGTCTTCATTCAGAGGCACACCAAAGACACTATCGCTAATGTCGATGTTACCAACTACTTCCCCTGCCAGGTTATATAGTGGAGCCTGCATTTAACCTATTTCCTCTTTGTCGTCTTACTTATTAATAACAAACCGTTGCGTGATCCGGGAACTGCGCCTTTTACGATCAGTAGATTTTTTTCCACATCAGCCTTATAGACCTGGAGTTTACGCACTGTGACGCGTTCATCGCCCATGTGCCCTGCCATATGTAAACCCTTTAGCACGCGGCCCGGCGTGGTGGTAGAACCAACAGCGCCCGGAGCGCGGTGACGGTCTGACTGACCGTGAGTTTTAGGCCCGCCGTGGAAACCATGACGTTTCACGCCACCGGAGAACCCTTTACCCTTTGAGACACCGACGACATCAAGTGTTTCACCAGGCTGGAATTGACTGACATCAATCTTATCTCCAACCTTGACTATCGCGGCATCATCCGCTCTAAACTCACGCAGGTACTGGAATTTGCCCAGTTCTTTAATGTGTCCCTGTTCGGCTTTAGAGAGTCTTTTTGCCGTGCCAAAACCCAGCTGAATGGCGGTATAGCCTTCTTTTGCCGGTATTTTAACCTGTGTCACGGTGCATGGCCCAGCTTCAATTACGGTTACAGCCTCGACCTTGCCGTTAACATTAAAAACCTGTGTCATCCCTAATTTTTTACCGATAATCCCTGGAATCATTTCATCCATCCCGGTTATAGTCTACTATTTATAACTTAATATCCAGCTCTACCCCTGACGGAAGGTTGAGTTTGGTCAGGGAATCGATGGTTTTAGAGGTTGTTTCCACAATGTCAATCAAGCGTTTGTGTGTGCGGATCTCGAATTGCTCCTGTGAATTCTTATCGATGAAGGTGGCCCGGTTTACGCTGAACTTCTCGATACGGGTGGGGAGCGGTATCGGTCCGACTACGACGGCGCCGGTTTGCTCTACAGTCTCGACAATCTGCTGAGCGGACTGGTCAACAACCTTGTGGTCAAATCCTTTAATTTTGATACGAATTTTTTGTTTAGACATAGTCGGTTGTTCCTGCTTTTTCAATTACTTCTTTAGCTAAGAAAGCGGGTATTTCCTGGTAGCTGTTGAACTCTAAGGTGTGGGTAGCTCTGCCCTGAGTCTGCGATCGTAAGCTGGTGGTATATCCAAAAGTCTCCGAGAGCGGGATCAAAGCCTGCACGATAACCGTGTCGCGTTGGTTATCAATAGATTCGATGTGCCCTCTCTTGGAGGAAATATCTCCGATAACGTCACCCATGAATTCTTTAGGCGATACCACTTCCAGTTTCATAATCGGTTCCAGGATCACCGGATTAGCTTTGCGCACGCCGGCTTTTAAAGCCATGGAGCCAGCCATTTTAAAGGCTAATTCGGATGAATCGACTTCGTGGTAGCTGCCATCGAAGGCGGTAACTTTGATATCAACCAGGGGATAACCGGCTATGACACCGGTATTGACGGCTTCTTTGACACCGGCTTCAACTGCGGAAATAAAGTTTCGGGGGATAGCGCCTCCCTTAACCTTATCGATAAATTCAAAACCTCCACCGCGCCCTGCAGGTTCAACGGTGACCCAAACATGCCCGTACTGACCACGTCCGCCGGACTGTCTTATAAATCTACCTTCGGCTTCAACCGATTTGGTGATTGTTTCTTTATAAGCTACGCGCGGGTTACCGACTTTGGCGTTGACACCGAATTCACTGAGCAGGCGGTGGACGATGATTTCAAGGTGAAGTTCGCCCATACCGGCAACGACGGTCTGTCCGGTCTCGTCACTATAATGAACTTTAAAGGTGGGGTCTTCTTCAGTAAGTTTTCTAAGAGATTCTCCCATTTTGTCCTGGTCGGCCCGGGAGCGGGGCTCAATGGCGATAGAAATTACCGGTTCGGGGAAGGCGATGGAGTCTAACAGAACCTGCTCAGATTGACTGCACAGGGTATCGCCGGTAAAGGTATTTTTCAAACCCAACGTGGAGACAATGGAGCCTGTTTCGGCAACCTCAATTTCTTCACGACGGTTCGCATGCATGAGGAATAAACGTCCGATACGTTCGGACTTGCCGCGAGTAGCATTAAAAATCTGCTCGCCGACCTTGATTTGCCCCGAATAAACGCGGAAATATACCAATCTGCCTACAAACGGATCGGTGACTACTTTAAATGCCAGAGCGGTGAAAGGTTCCTCGTCATCGGCAGAACGCATTAATTCGGCGCTGTCTTTAACGGAAATAGCTTTGACCGGGGGCATATCTCCCGGTGCAGGCAGATAATCCGTCACTGCATCTAGTAGCAGGCGTACGCCGCGGTTGCTTAACGCGCTACCACATAATACGAGTACGGCTTTGTTGGCGATTGAAATGCGGCGCAGCGCGGTTTTGATTTCCTCTGCCGTGCTTTCTTTGCTGTCAAGGTAACTGGTCAGGATTAAATCGTCGAGCTCGGCGATTTGTTCAATCATTTTATGGCGCATCTGGGCAATTTTTTCGGTATATGAACCCGGAACGTCAATTGAAGCCAAGGGTTTATCACGTTCGCCATCAGGTCCCCAGGCGCGTTGTTCGACTAAATCAATAATCCCCTGGAAATCGCCTTCGCTGCCAATGGGAATTTGTATGGCGATTGCTTTGGCATGCAGGCGGTCTTCGATCATACTGATAGTGTGGTAAAAATCGGCACCGACACGTTCCATCTTGTTGACGAAACAGATGCGCGGTACCTGATAACGGTCGGCTTGACGCCAGACCGTTTCCGATTGTGATTCAACCCCTTGCACGGCATCGAACAACACGACTCCGCCATCGAGTACACGCAAACTGCGTTCGACTTCGGCGGTGAAATCCACATGTCCGGGAGTATCGATGATGTTAATCTGATATTTACCCCAATGGCAGGTGGTGGCGGCAGAACTGATCGTAATCCCGCGTTTTCTCTCTTCTTCCATGAAGTCCATCACCGTGGTGCCTTCATCTACTTCGCCGATTTTATATGTGGCGCCAGTATAATAGAGGATACGTTCCGTAATCGTTGTCTTGCCGGCATCGATATGCGCAATGATACCAATATTTCTAATTTGTTCCAGAGGTGTTGTTCTGGACATAGCTTTGTCCTTTGCTGCAATTACCGGGT
>Ga0209777_10002360_pt1 | contig 25014 bp, 44 predicted proteins | sample FrelakmetHBP12HB_FD_187147 | JGI IMG/M metagenome (GOLD analysis project Ga0209777, IMG submission 187147) | Freshwater lake sediment microbial communities from the University of Notre Dame, USA, for methane emissions studies -HBP12 HB (SPAdes)... | ecosystem: Environmental > Aquatic >... | reverse complement strand
AGATGAAAAGGTCTGTATCTCAAATAATACTTTACATTGATGGGGATTCTCCTCCTATGATTGATATGTGTAGTTAATAAAGTATAAGCCAAAAATTTCTTGACAAAACAGTTAATGCCTTATATTATTAGTCTTAGGTAACTTACAAACATGGGCGTGTACCGGTTTCGACTGAGAGGTGAATATAACTATTGCGTGCCATGGTTGATCGAAAGGCCATGTAAAAAATCGATTAAATAACAACCGCCAACGATAATGGGGTTGAAGCTCTGCCTATCGCGGCTTAGAGCCGTTCTAGCAAGGAGGTTCCAACTCTCTTAATAGAGCGTAAATTGAATGGATGCGGATTCAAGTAACTCTGATCGATTTGAATCAAGAATTAGGATTAGGTGGTGGAGGCGGAAACCAATCCGCCCCAAGAGAATGCATGGACACAGCTTTTGAAATCTCTATAAACTCAAAAAAGGTGACTACGCACGTAGACGCAACTTCTAGTAGTTTTTTCGGACGGGGGTCCGACTCCCCCCACGTCCACCGGGGTTAGAAAAAGTGGAACCAAGAACACATAACAGACGGGCGATATGCAAGCAGGTGATGCCTGCCCAAATATCCATCCGTAGCATAATTGGTAATGTCCTCCCCTCATAAGGGAGTTTATGTGGGTTCAAGTCCCACCGGATGGCCTGAAAAGATTATGAAGGCACCTTTTGGAACAATTTTTATACCTACAGCATGGACACAATTCGAACTTAGACTTTTAGCTCAGATTGAAGATAAGGAACGCAAAGATATGATAAAGAAATTACTACAAGCTGGAGGGATCGTGCAGGGTGAGCCTGCTAAGATAAACTCTGCGGGCATGATCTAATGGTATGATATCATCCTTCCAAGTTGAAAATACGGGTTCGATCCCCGTTGCCCGCTCTCTGATGGTACTTATATTTTTAGCCTTTCAGTGTAATAAATAAGTATGGAAACTAAATCAAAATCTCTCTTTATGAAACTAACCTCTGAAATGTTCAATGATCTTTTAGGTATTCCTACGAAGAAGGGTATGTTGCATGGTTGTTGGATGACTTCCATGAGCAGCAATCTTGAATTGAGTGCCAATGTTATTGTAGAGACAGTTACTGTGGAAGGTTCAAAATAATCATGTGCCACAAGTTAGCACATGATGGGCTTATCAGTCAAAAAGCTAAGAAAATAGTAGACATCAGCGCAAAAACGCTTAGTATTGATCTTAAGGAGATAGCCAAACGTCTTGGAGGAAAAATAGTAGAACCAAAAGAAAAAATGCTGGATTGGATTAAACAGTCACTTATTTGGTCGCCACCTGCATTGAGGAGCAAATGGACCGCAAGATAACACGTCAACTAACCCCCAGCACAAAGCTGGGGGTTGTGGGTGAAAAGACTAACCAACTTGGAACTACAATTAAAAATGTTGACTAGACAAGATGGTTTTGAACCATCAACTGAATTGACTTCTCATGGTAGAGAAAATGATGTTGAAAACGCCCCACTAATTCTCAACCTCTCAGTCGATCAGTGTCGAAGTGGAAAATACACTCTAGAAATAGAGGTTTAACGCAATGTTTGTGCCAGTTGTAAATCGAGAAGGGAATCCGTTAATGCCCACTACTTCAAGTAGGGCTCGAAGATGGGTGAAAAAAGGAGAAGCCACCCCCTTCTTCAAGAAAGGAATCTTCTGTATCAGACTGAACCGAGATCCTTCATTTAACGCAAAACAAGAGATTGCAATAGGGATCGATCCAGGTTCGAAAAAGGAAGGCTTCACTGTTAAATCTGAAGCCCACACTTTCTTGAATATACAAGCCGATGCAGTAACACATATTAAAGATGCAGTTGAAACTAAGAGAAATATGCGCAGATCGCGTCGATTCAGAAAAACCCCGTGTAGACAAAACAGAGAGAATAGAACTAGAGGAGGGCTTCCTCCATCAACTAAAGCACGTTGGCAATGGAAGTTGAGGATCGTGGAACAACTTGTAAAAGTCTTTCCAATTACTAATATTGTTATTGAAGACATCAAGGCGAAAACCAAGAAGTTCCAACGGAAATGGAATCAAAGTTTTTCACCATTAGAAGTTGGAAAGGCTTGGTTTTACGAACAAATTAGTAGATTTGGAAACTTGCACTTGAAGCAAGGCTATGAAACAAAAGAACTTAGGGACGTTGCTGGTTTGAAAAAGACTTCGGATAAATTAGCTGAAACATTTGAAGCTCATTGTGTGGATTCATGGGTTTTAGCAAATTGGTGCGTTGGTGGGCATATAATTCCAGATAATAAGCAACTTCTTTGTGTTTCTCCGATTCGATTACATCGAAGACAGCTTCATTCACTTCAGCCAGCAAAAGGTGGAATCAGAAGAGATTATGGTGGAACAAGAAGTTGTGGTTACAAGAGGGGATCTCTTGTAACCCATCCAAAATATGGTTTGACTTATGTTGGTGGGACGATGGATGGGAAGATCAGTTTGCATTCTATTAAGACAGGTAAGAGGCTTTGTCAAAATGCAAAACCTCAAGATGTGAAGTTCAAAACCTATAACACATGGAGGACGCACTTCTTCTGCGAGCACGAGGCTGGCGAAGAAAATGCATAATTTTTATGGATGAGCAGTTTACGGGCTGTCGGAGTAATCATGCTCCGGTAGCTCAGACGGTAGAGCACAGCCCTGAAAAGGCTGGTGTCATCGGTTCAACTCCGATCCGGGGCGCAAATGATATAACTTCAGCATTGAAGTTTTTTGAGTCGTCAAAATATTATAAAAAGTTAGCAGAGGCAGTCACAGACTATTTCAAACATGTTACCAAATGATTTTCCAGATGACTGAACGTATTCGACATTATTGGTCAGGGTATGATCATTTACTAAACTCTAAAATAGATCCTATTATTGGCCCTGCTATAGACTTACACAAAGAGATCCCATTTAACTATCAAGAACAATCAAAAGATACCTGGCAGCCACATGTTGTACATGAAGGTGGTAACTATATAAAAGAGCACCCTAAATGTAAGAGTTGTCCTTACGCTATTCGAGAATGTCCAAATGCCAAAAAATGATGCTACAACAGAGCAATTTGTCGATTACGCCCTGCTAATGAGAGATCTAGAATCGTTCGGCTATGCCCACAGAGGAGACTTGCGCTCGTTTGGTGGTCCATGGATCATGTCAGCTCCAGATGGACGGGTAGTGAAGGAAAAAGACTTTCAGGCTGAAGTTGATATGCTTTTAGAAAAGATGGAAAAAGAGATGGAAAAGAAGCTCATTACCAAGCCGGTGGAAGACCGGCAAGAAAACAGGTAATGGGCTTGTAGCTTAATTGGCTAGAGCGGGCGGTCGATAGCCGCCAGGTTGTTGGTTCAAATCCAACCGAGCCTACTAAGGGAGTGAATTTATGATCCATTATGTCTTGTGTAAGTTTAACGGGAATCAATTAATAAAACGAAGTCATGCAATCCCTACTTTAGAAGCAGCCCAAGAGTTGTTGCCAAAAACTGAATTTAGCACAATCAGGGTTTTGGACAATGGAAAGCTAAGAGAAATTATTGCTACAGATAGGACATCTATGTTAGATGTGCCTAGCAGAAATACAGTAAAGCTGTAGACATCTTTTTATTGAGGTTGTTATGGCTACTACCTACCCTTGTCCGACATGTGAACATATCCTTAGTTGCAATGCTCGTACTTGTCCTAATTGTGGAGAACTTGTTCAAGAAATTAGTGCTTTTTATGATTATCGAAAAGCTCAAGAACGTGAATCATTAGCCTTGGTACAAGAAAATGAAAGAAGAGAAAGAATTGCAAATGGAATTGTAAAAGGGGGATTAATTGTTGGTGGAGCTATTGCTCTAATAGCATGGTTGAATAGTGGGGAATAATTGAATCAAGTTATTATAGATGAAACTTTCCGCTTTATGCTATAGCATTAGATAGAAAAACTTATTACATAAATGGCATGAAAACTCAACATAAATACAGGCGAAAATTCCTAAAGGTTATTCTTGGAAGCGTAGCCTAGAGGATCAGGCACTAATTTCCTAAATTAGCTTTTTACGTGAGTTCGATTCTCACCGCTTCCGCCTAGGGTGCGTCGCCTAAAGGATGGGTCTCAGTCCTCTAAACTGATTTGTATTGGTTCGAATCCAATCGCACCCGCTACTAAAATTGGTGTAAAAGGTGTAAAAGACTTTTTATGAAAATAAACATCAGTGAATTGTTTGGATGTGCTTTTTTAGTGGCCTACTTTTCTTTCTTGTTATCAATTGGAGCATTCAAATTTTATTATAAATTTCGTAACAAATCAAAAGTAATAAGTTAAAATGAGACAGTACCCAATACAAATTCATCACATTGAAGAAGACGATGGAACGAGCTATTATTATGCCTTCCATCCAGACTTCGGCAGTTCAGCTTGTAGTGCAACAGGTGATACAATTCCTGAAGCAATAAGCCAATTGAACATTATCCGAAAAGAGATTATGGATTATTACAAAGAGAAGGGATACCCTATCCCAGAACCCTCTTCTTTACGGGCTGATCCTAGAACGGTGTAAATAAGAGTTATGGCTTTAGCATTGCCCCTCTAATATTAAAATGTCCTCATCCTTTCCCGAAGTTGGAGAAGTTTGGAGAAATCACATTTCTCAAGTAGATGCTATTGTAGCCAAAGTAGAAGGTTCGCTAGTAACTTTTGTGAGTCTAACAGGTGTTAGATTTCCTTTGCAATTTAATTCCAAAGCAAGTGAGGGTATTTGGGAACTTAGAGATGAAGTCCCCGATCGTCATTATGTTGTCAATTATCAAGAGTGCTCTCATTTAGGTTGTAAACAAAAAGCTTTCATTCAATATGAAAGACTTTTAACTCAACTCCCTGAAGTTGTATGCCCCCTTCATATCCCCAAAGGAGTTCAATCATCTTTGGTTATTAGGGGATTGTGCCCTATAGAAACAGTATCCTTTGAAGGTCAAGTTTGCACTCAATGTGGGGGAGATGCTACTGAAGTCCTCAACGCTCTCCCTATAGAGCACCAAGAAGATTCTTTTTGGAATTGTCAAAAATGTGGTAGATGGTGGGTTCACACAGCTTTTGAACTTGATCTGGATAAATTTGTATCTAGTCCCGAACCAGATAGGTTACTTGAAGATTTATACCCTTCTGGTTATGAATTTTGTTCCATTGAAATAAACAAGGATTTGAACGACACAGAACTTAAAGATAAGTTTTTTGATATTTATGTGAAGCCGTGCCTTGGGGCTACTCTAAAAGGACCGCGATCTCTTACTCTTTATGATTATGTAAAATTAGATGATGATTTTTAAAAATTCTAGTTATTTTTACCCTGTAGCATGGCATCAAATTTTGAAAAAATAAAACAAGTTTGGAGGGGTAATCAGCCCATAACCGTTAGTGTCCCAGGAATTCATGGGGGCGCTGGGGAAGTTGTAAGAAGATTTACGGAAAAGATAGGGATTAAGCCTTGCTCCGCTTGTGAAAAACGTAAACAAGCACTTAATCAAAGACTACGGTTTAAATAAACAATGTCTAAGATACCAAAAAATGTTGTACGGAGAAAGGTTTCTCAAGGTACTAAAGTTAAGCGTCAACGACATGAGAAACGGTTACGTAATCTTGGTTATTATGATCCTTCTGAAGATGAAAAGCGTAGTAATCTAGAAAGAAATATTATGCTAAAGAATAGTAAATAATCGATGCCAGTTTTCATCTACGAACCAGACGCTTTCGAAAAGATGGTAAAAATAGAAGGCGAAGATTGGATAAAAGATATTAAAGATTCTGATTCTTGTTCTTTTCAGGCTTTTTTAGATCTTTGGAATAACCAATATAAGAAAATTCAAGATAAGTATTCAAAAGAGACCTTGGAAAATATCCGCCTAAGACAGCCTGACGGGCAACCAGTAATTTATGGGGCTGGGGGTTGGCACAGATATTCTGTAAAAGGTACAGGTGAAATTTGTTTTATAGAGATAATGTGCGGAAGGGATGACTGTAAGAGAAAAGCCAAGGAACAAGGTTTTGCTATCATCTGAAATTTTCTCTTATCAAATTTCAGAAGCATGAAACTTTCAGCTATAATTGTAGTCTCTTTGACCGTTATCGGATTCATTTTCTTAGCAATAATTTTATTCCTAAAGCTCAAGCCAGAGTTGCCTAAAGGGGCTCGTATTACCTTAGATTCCGCATTTGGGAAAGTACACACAATATTTGATGGGACCAATAGAACTGAAAGCGGAGTAACGGCCAGCTTATCTGTCATGGCAATAAGGAATGCTATCCAAGCTTGGAAATTAAAGCCAGCACTTCCATTGCTCAAGTTTGATCAAATATGTGTTTTAATAAAAGACTCTAATTACATGGTGGGGTTTGCAAGTAAGTGGGGGTACAAACATCTATCAGGTTTCGTTAGTAGCCTAGACGGAATTATTGGCAACAGCATCCCTTGTATAACTATAAATGAAGATCAAGTCGGGGCTTCCGCTAATTACGGACTCTTAGTAATCCATGAAATGCTCCATATTTTGTCTAATGACTACACAGGAGATTCTCAAGATCATTCCGATCCAGTTATTTGGGAAGAAGCGGCTAAAGCAGCAGAAGTTAAAAATCCTTCAGTCCAAGAAATGGCTGATAACAATTTCTTGGTTGATCTAAAAGTTACAACAAAATTAGCTTGACATAGTTCTAGGAATGGGATAGGAATTAAAGTCATGTTTTTCGGTAGAGATAAGATAAACTCCCATTTTCTTATTTATAATTAATCATAGTTGCTTAGTTTAATCAATAAAACTCAATGTCAAAAGTAACTCGAATAGCCCTTAGCAAGAACTTGAATCAAGGCAAGTTTGATCAATTAATTGAAATAGCTAATCGTTTGGGAGTTCTTCGATCTGATATTTGGAGACGCTTTGGTTCTTTGAATGGTTTAGATTACAAAAATGATCGTGAAATTCGTGATGAGTGGTTAGACCGAAAGAAGAAGTTTAATATTCCGGCTAGGTTATGGAAAGCCACTTTAGCTGATGTTTGGGGAGACTTAACTTCACACAGAGAAGCGTCTAAAGTTAAAGTTCGTAAAGCAATTTATAAACGAACCAAAAATGAACAAGAAAGAAAACGATTATATATCTTATTAAAAACTGATGCTTGGAATAAAGATCCTTATTTGTGCAGATTAATGAGGAAGTATTATAAGCACGGAAGAACAACGGTAAATAATCAAATCATTTTAGATACAGATTGTTATACCACTTTTTCTCATAACGGTAAAGTTTGGCTTAAAGTAATGAGTTTAGAAAAAGGGAAGCGAATTGTTATCCCTTTAAATACTTCAATACCACCAACAAAGACTTTACGCTTGATTCTTAGAAACAACAAGATAGAAGTTCATTATTCCGTTGATGAAGAAGAGGGTTGCTCCATAAAACCTTGTGGATCTCAAACGATAGGAATTGATAAAGGGTATACAGAAGCATTTACTGATTCTGATGGGACTCATCACGGAATCGGATTAGGAGATCTGTTATCTAAAAAATCGGATTTTTTGAAAGTTAGATATCAAAGACGTAATAAACTCAAAGCTCTGGCAGAAAAATATAGCAACAAAAATTCTAAGAAGCGAGACAACATTCTAAAGAACAACTTAGGAAGAAAAAAGCTAGATTCTCAAAAGCAAAAACATGCCTCTAATGTTAGAGATTTAGTTTTCAAAGCAGCTCATTCAATTATAGATAAAGCAAAAGTTATTGCTGTAGAAGATCTTACTTCACAAATCAAAAGCAAGAAACCCATAAGTAAGAATCAATCACGCAGATTATCAGCCTGGGTTAAAGGCATCCTCGCAGAAGCAATAGATCAAGTTTCTCACCGTAGAGGTTCTACGGTAGTTTTGGTTAATGCAGCTTATACTTCACAAATTGACTCTAGAAACGGACTCTTACTGGGGTTCAGATCTGGGGATAAATTTTACTGTTTCGACGGGGCGGTATTAGATGCTGATCAAAACGGTGCTCAGAACACCCTAGCAAGAATAGATGATCCTGAGATCAAGCTTTTCACTTCTTTCAAGGAGGTGAAGAGGATTCTTGTTAGAAGGACTGAGCAAAGGTTGGGACTGCTCAACCAAGACTCTAGTTACAACAAGAAATTGTTATTAACAGAGAGCGAAATGCCTAGTTTACTTGATGATTAATTGTGATTAAGTAATTAGGAACAGCTACAGAAAGCAGTATACGCTCTGAAAGTAAAATCTTTCGGAGAGGCGACGAACATTGGTGAGTCGTGGCGTTTTGCTAAAGCGTTGGGCGTAACTGTCCTGGGGGTTCGATTCCCTTCCTCTCCGCAAATGAAAAATAATTTATTGTAATTTGACAAGAACGGTGTAATATAACATACCATGTTGCTTTTCTTTTGGCGAATCTACTGGATTTTTAAAGCTCTGGTTGTTATACCCCTACGCCAGAAGCGGAATAAACATAACTTTTCCGTCAGACTGGCGAAGTGGGCTTACGAGCATCAGCATTATCATTTATACCGAAACATCCAACTTTACTGGAAAGTTAGAAACTGGGGGCGTTCTGGAGCTGGCACTGTGGTATCATCATGGTGGTTTAATCTAACCTTGTCTTTACGCCCCAAATGTAAAAAACATAATTATTCATTGTTTTCTTTTGAGTATTGTTTTTTATGCGGTTTGGAAGAAGCTCAACGAAAATATCGATTGCAAGAGTTGACGGCTGGAAGAAAAAGGTAAGCAATGCTGATTGGATGGCATTACACTTCTTTAGAAATTTGGGAAAAAATTAAAGTAGAAGGCTTAGTCCCACAATATGGCCCTTTTTATCAACAATTGCAAATTCAACTTCCTTGCTGGATTTGTTTGGGATCAATGTTTGAAGAAAGGCATCATAAAGGTAGCCAGATTGCAAGTCAACTACTCCCTTAATGATTGTTACGATAGGGTAGGGTTTAGCACTTTGAATTGCACATGTAGTCTTGAAAACGATAAGCTACAATTTTATCATTTAGAACCAGTTGTTTATATTGTAAATGATACCTCTTCATCTCAAATATTTTTAGAGAAGATTTATGATATAGCGGAAAGTTTAAAACCTCCCCCTGATATAACTGATATTGAAGATACAAAAAATTTGTGGGATTATTTAAAAGAATAGAAATATAAGGGTGAATGGATGAGTTTTGAAGGCTATTATCAAGTGCTTTGTACTAAAGGGCATGTTACTGACATTGATTGCTACGAAGAACCAATTTTGAGTAAAGAACTTTGTCCTCCTTTTATGAAACCGGAAGAAACAAGAATCTGGACATGTTTTTGCGGCTCAAAAGCTGCCTGGTGGAATCTTGTTGATGAAACCAATGGTTCTTTTGCTGAAGACGGTATTACGAGAATAGATGGGTGTGTAGAACTACGGAAGAACCCTCATGCGACTACTAATTGTTTCACTGGTGGTAATACCCACATACTTGAAAAAGCAACTTACAAAATACCAGAAACAGGTGGACATAAAATTGCGAGTACTTTTGAAGAGAAGTCACAAGCTAGTTCTGCTTATCAAAAATATGAGCAATTATTAAGAAAACTTCATGCCTTAGATCAAGTCGGAAAACTTGATTCTGAAGAAGCTGATGTTATACGGGATGAAATGGATGACCCTTGGTACAATTTGTCAGACGAAGAGCAGAAAGAGCTAGATCAACTTTCTGCTGATCTCTATAAAGAGGATGAAGTGGATAAATCTGGAGATAAGGATCTTAATGCAATCTACGAAAGTAGAAATACTCATTGTCATCATGATGGTAAAAAACACTCAGTACCTAATGCTTTGGTAAAACTTGTGACCGAAGAAATATCTGAAGGCAACTTCTCTTTGGTCAAATACGTGTCGTCCGGTGGAAACACATGCTACGCTCAGCCTGTAGTTTTTGATGGAGAAGTGAGATGGGTAGATTTTTGGACGGCTGTGGAGGACTAATATTAGTTACACACACATGAAGCTTTATCATCATTTTTCAAGACTTCAATTTTTACGAGGCAGATCAAAAGAGCAAATCTCTCGTCTCCGTTGGGCTTTATTATTGAAACCCGGTGATTTGATAAACGATTGCTCTGGGTTCAATAGATCATTTTCAGACTTTGGAATGGCGCTTTCAAGGAAAGTTTGGTTTTGGAGGGAAATTCTGGCGTCAACCTGTAGGGCATAAAACAGGTTTGAGAGGTGAAGGGGTCACTATTTTTAATCATTATGTGGATTATTATCCTGAAGATCACACCAAAAAGTTAGATCAATTAAAAGCCGAAATCAATACTAGTTTAAAAAAGTTCACTTGTGAAAATGAAGCCGTTCGAATGGCCTTACGAGTCATGTAATGATTAATCACTTACAGGTTGAACGTTTAGCTTCTTTGTGGGATCCCCTAAAAGTGTTAGGGCTAAAACTAACGCTGAGTGATGTCCTAACCGTGAAACCTATTTTAACCTACAAGGAAGATAATCGTAACCATAGCTACGATAAACGTAGAATTCGGTACTTTGTAGACCAAATACGAAAAGGGCAGCAGTTAGATCCTATCTCAGTAGACAACTCTTGTGATGGTTCTCATATTTACCCTTTCCCTATTGTCACTGATGGTAACCATCGTCTTATAGCCTGTTTACTAATTAAAAAGAAGACCATTCCGGCTTATTATGGAGGCCGGGTGGACTTGTTACGGTATTTGGAAGGAAAGCGTAAAATTTGTCCACAAGAATAAAGTAAAGATTAAAATTATGGATACTAGAGCCTTAGCCACAATCAGAAAAGTTCTTTCAATCGAAGCTATCTCTAATGCTGATAACATTGAGTTGGCTCACATTGATGGTTGGCAGTGCGTTGTCAAAAAGGAAGAATTTACCCCTAACCAAATAGGGGTATTTTTTGAAATTGACTCATATTTGCCTATTCAACCCCGTTATGAATTCTTGAGGAAGTCTTCATATAAGAAATTACCGGAATTAGTTGGCAAACGATGTGAGGGGTTTAGACTTCGTACAACCAAACTTGGAGGGGCGTTGTCCCAAGGCTTGCTAATGTCTTTATCTACGTTTCCTGAGCTAGGTAATACAGAAGTTGGCTTAGACGTAACACAGGCTCTTAATATAGCCCTATTTGAGCCAGGGAATGTGTAAAATGATTGCTGAAAAGAGAGTCAATTAAAGCACCATGAATAATAAAGAATTGAGGAAGTTACTGAAGCAAATAGATGATAAATTTAAAGCGCTTCACCCCCTATTAGAAAAAGCTCATATCAGCTTGGCGGAAAAAGTTAAACGAGATACTGGATATGAATTTCATTCACAGATAGGTCATGCAGAGGCAGGGATTGATTGCATATGCTTGATGGTGGAAGATTACAACAATACCAAAAATATGTTTCCTAATTCAAAAGCCGTTGGCGTCTATGAAGAGAAGCATATTTATCCCTTATTCAAAGGACTGAGGCATTTGTTCTACGAAAGCTTTGGGACTCTTTATAGATGATAGTTGAGAATAAGCATGGACTTTAAAGCAATAGCTGAAAGAAACAAAATCCTCGAAATTAGGGTTGGCTCTCACTTGTTTGGAACTGATACTTCGGATAGTGATCTGGATTTATCAGGCATCTTTATGCCTTGCGAAGAAATGATTTATGGTTTCCAAAACTGTGAAGAAGTAGACCTGAGCATCGTAGCCAAAGACGATACCGGCAGAAACACCTCTGAAGCTGTTGACCGGAAATACTACGAGTTTCGGAAGTTCGTGCGTTTGGCAATGCAGAATAACCCCAACATCTTGCACCATTTGTTCGTAGACGAAAAGAACATCGTGCAAATCAATGACATCGGTAAGAGGCTGTTGGCCAAAGCCGAGATCTTCCCGCATAAAGGAGCACACCACCGCTTTGTAAAGTATGCAGACTCACAACGGCATAAGATGCGGATTAAGCCGGAAAACTATGCCAAGCTGGAGCAGGGCTTGGCAATTCTCAAAAAGGAAAACTCTCATAAAGTCATAGGTGAGTTGAGAAACACGCCTCCCTTTGTGGACCAAGGCAAGGGAAAGCACATTACATTAGGCGACCTGAACTTTGAAGCCGGGGTGTATGTCAAAAAAGCTATTGGGATGATTGAGGCGAGACTGAGCAAAGCTACAAGCCGAGTTCAGTTGTTCACCAAATACAGGTTTGATGTAAAGTTTGCAAGTAATTTAATTCAGCTTTTGATGGAAGACATTGAGCTGATGAACACTGGTAGGATTGAAATGCCTTTAGCCTACCGTCAAGATATATTGGATATCAAAAATGGGAAGTATAGCATGGAGTTTATCATGGCTTGGGCAGACTCCTTGGTTGAGGAAGCACGTGGGGCTTATGAAATATCCAAGTTGCCAGCGGAACCAAGAAGTAGAGAGATAGAAGCGTTTGTGATGTTTGAAGTGAGGAACTTCTTAGCAATCGAAAGGTGTTGTATAAAAACATGCTAGAAGATCTCATTTATGCCGGGAATGATGTACAATCCATCATTAAGGAGAAGTACCCTAATGCTTTGTTTAAAGATGCTTCTGATGAAATCCATGAGCATCGCTTTGAGTTGTCCATCCCTGATGCCACAGAGGATGACTTTTATCCATTTGCCATACAACAAGGGTTTGCACGATGCTGCCTTATTTTTGAAATAATGTTGGCTGGGAACAAAAAAGGGGACTGTGCAAAGATTGATAAGTGGATTGATATATTAAAGTCGGAATAAATCTAAAAATGACAAACCAAATAGAAATAAGTGCTTTTGATGTAGGTGGTTTGGATTGCTGGGCAGCCAATGATGGCCAAAAGGTTTGTGATAAAATCAGCCAAGTATTTCAAAGTAATACCAAAGTATCTTTATCTTTCAAGAGGGTAGAAGTAATTACACCTACCTTTCTTAATGCTGCCATTGGTCAACTTTATGGGTTGTTCTCAGAAGAACAAATTCATGATCTTCTAACAGTAACGGATATAGAACAGGATGATTTAGCTCTTATTAAAAAGGTAGTGGGTAACGCCAAAAAGTATTTTGCTAGATGGAAATAAATGCCCAAACCAACATACATTAACAACAAAGGTAATACAGTCTCAGTGACTATTACGCCACATGCTAAGCTTAGGTTTGGTCAAAGGTGGCAACATGTTTATCCAAACATAGTCTTACCCAAAGATAATGATGAAATTTTAGCTAAATGGTTTAATAAAGCAAAACGAATAGAACCAAAATCGGATAAGTATAAAGAACGACTTAAACGACACGGAAAAGATAGTTTATATTTTTCGGCTTCTCCTTTTTGTTTCGTAGTTCAATCAGCTCAAATTGTGACTGTGGAATTGGACGGAAAAGATAAAAGGCACCTGAATAAGATCAAACCTGAAAAAGTGAAATATAGTGAAAGCCCAAAAGAGAGTAAGCTTACTTCTAAAAAATTTGAAGTCACGGCTTGTCTAATACACGAAGGGGCTCAAAAATTTGTAGGTTTAGGGCGTTATGATTCTTCTCAAGTAAAAGAGAATGCTGAATTATTACGAGCTGATGAGGCGTTTTTACAGGAGTGTAAAACACGCTTATATATCAAAGACAAACCCGGAGAATTAATTTCAATCCATGTGCAATTAGGCAATAAAGTTACTGTTGTTTACGAGTGTTTGGACAGTTATATTTAACGAGGGTATCTTCGGTTACTAAATCATTATGAGGGAGAAAAATGGATCTTAAGAAATTCAAAGAGCGTTGGGAAGCCGTGAGCGAAGGGCACTACTTGGAGGATGTAGCCTACGAAGGGCATAGGCCTTTGGAGGGCTTGATTGAGGCTCTTCAGATTATTACCAAGTACGTGAAAGGATCATATCACGCCGAACACGACATCCTTTATATAGGGGAGAATCTTACTGAGAATTTAGTGAGTATTACGGATGCTGAAATCATTCGTTTATCGGAGTTAGGAATTCATTGGAGTGAAGAGTTTGAGGCGGGGTTTGTAGCTTTTTGTTGACCTGAATTCTAAGATGAAATGAAGTATAATTTCACAATAAAAGGAGATTTTTTATGCCTTACAAAATAATTGCCCTTATTATAAGCTTAAGTTTATTGCTCATTAGTTGTGGGGGAGATAAAATTATTTGCATCAAAGATCCAATTACCAAACAACAGATCCAAAGTAGAGCTGAGCAGTACGGGATATTCAATCAAGATCAACGCAATCCAAAGGTTCATTATAGAGTTATAGCTGGTAATGTAGTGTTGTCTGTCATTTTCATAGAGTCTATTGTTATTCCAGTCATTCTTATTGGTTGGTATTTATGGGAAGCAGATGATCCTATGGATCCCCAAGCGTTTTGTAAATAAATTATTATGAAACTTGAAGACATAGGTTTTTATACCTTATCTAATAAAAGGGCTCAAACCACTAGTTCAACTTCTCCCATGTGGCGTTGTGAACTGGTGCTGACGGACAGGTGCAACTTCAAATGCCCCTACTGCCGTGGCTTACGTAATGATTGCCTTGGGGATATGGATTTTGATGAGGCTAAATCAATCCTAGATTTGTGGATCAATGATGGGCTAAAGAACGTTCGTTTTTCTGGTGGTGAACCTACCCTATATTCTAACTTATTGGATCTAGTTCAGCATTGTAGGGAAGGTAATGTTAAACGTATTGCTATTTCTTCCAACGGTTCAGCTCCAACAATGATGTATCAACGTTTACTGGGAGCTGGAGTCAATGACTTTTCGATCTCATTAGACGCTTGTTGTGCTTCCTTTGCTGATTTAATGTCAGGTGTGAAAGGGAAGTTTCAGAAAATTTCAGACAATATCAAATTCCTCTCCCAATACACATATGTAACGGTTGGCGTTGTTCTCACTGAAACTAATGTGGAGCAAGCTACGGATATTGTTAAATATGCGCATGATCTTGGGGTTGCTGATATTAGGGTCATTCCGGCCGCACAGTATGGAAGCTTGTTAAGCAACGTAACTGGAATTTCTGATGAGCTTTTGGATAAGCATCCTATCCTCAAGTATCGTGTTGCAAATATAAAGAAAGACCGTAGCGTTAGAGGTTTACAATCTGATGATGCTTGTCGTTGCTGGTTAGTCCAAGATGACAGTTGCGTATGTGGAGATTACCATTTCCCTTGTATAATTTACATGCGTGAAAAAGGGGAACCCATTGGACGAGTTGGCAAAGATATGCGTAAAGAACGTGTTGAATGGAGTTGGAGACACAACACGCATGAAGATCCTATTTGCTTGAAAAACTGCTTGGATGTCTGTATAGACTACAATAACAAATGTAGGGAAATCCATTTTAATAAAGGTTACTACAGTTATTTGATCCCTTGGTACCGTACAGATTACACTAATTGTGATCCTTTTTCTCCTTAAATATGCTTAAAATCTTTGATTGTTCAAATTCACAAGATCGGCCGCTTCATCGTGGGGGAGGTGGCCCAATTGTGAATGATGTCATGTGGTACTTACATGAAAACTGTAGTAGATATGGTTGTACTTTTGTCCCAAAAGGCTCTGAAGCGGATGTCATAATCACAAATGATATCTTTCCTCAACATGTTTTAGAGTTAGGAAAGCCTCTTGTTAAAAGAATGGATGGAGTTTTTTGGCATAGTTCTTTGATCAGCAGAAATGTGCCCTTAAACTATGCTGCATCAGTGGCTGATGAGGTTATTTTTATATCTGATTACAGCAAAGATAGTTATTTTAAATTATATGGGGATTCTCTGAAAAGTTATTGTGTTGTACGTCATTGGGTTAATCCCCATGTGTTTCATCTTGATCCAATAGCTTTTAAAGAGAAAATGAACAAGAAAAGAGAATTTGTATTTGCTGCTAGTGCTACTGATTGGGAACGCCCCGAGAAAAGATACTCAGATCTTCTTTTGTTTGCCAATACTTTTCCCGTACAATTTTTGTTGATTGGAAAGGCTGATTTTGCTACACCAAACAATATTGTGAAAGTTGGATATTTATTAAAGCCAGAAACTATAGCTACTATTCTCAATAAAGCGGATGGATTTTTGAATCTTACTTATCGTGATCCAGCTACTAAAACGATTCCTCAGGCTATTTGTTGTGGTTTACCTGTATTGTATGCGGATTCTGGTGGCGTTTCTGAAATGGTTGGGCAATACGGTGTAAGCATACCAGAGGAAAACGATATCGATTTTTCAACCTCTATCCCTCATTTGACAAAAATTCAATTAAGAAACGGGTTTGAAGAGTTTACTGGTAAGTATCAAATTATTTTGGATCAGCTAAAAGGATTTAACCCAAATATTAAGTTCAAAGAAATGTTAGTTGGATATTTTGAGGCTATAAAATCTGTAGTGAAATAATAAAGAAAGGCAGATCTATGCTACTAATATTGACTCCTTGGATTTTAACGATAGTGCTACTTACAATCATTGCTTTAATTTTCTTAGTAGAGCTGGAATATTTCACTTACTCAACGTTTCTAATGATTGTAACGATAACTGTTGCTCAGTTTTTTCATGTCATTGATGTTTTAGGGTGGCTAAGGCAGAATTATATTTCTACCTTAGCTTATATTGTTGGGTACTTAGTATTAGGAGTTTTATGGTCACTTGCGAAATGGATCTTTTTTCTACAGAAATTTAATCTAAAACGACTTGAAGCGATAGCTCATTGGCAATCTACTCTAAAATCAGATGCTAGGGCTGATAATACTGATACTTCATTAGCATCTTGGAAATTCAAAAGTTATAAAAATACCCGTCTATCTCACAGACCCATAGTAGCTGAATATAAGGGAACAATTATTGCATGGATGCTTTGGTGGCCTATTTCGATGATTGGAACTTTTTTAAATGATCCAGTAAGAGAATTTTTCAGCTTTATGTATGAGGAGCTTAGCGGTCTTTACCAAAAAATTGCAGACAAGATGGTTTCAGATATAGAGAAAAAGTAACTCCGTAAACTAACATCAATGGCATCAAATTACATTACAGAAATAGCTTTCAACGGGTTTTTAATAGAACGCCTACATGGAAGGACTTCTGTAAAATTTGAGCCCGGTACAAATATTTTGATTGGGCCTAATGGCCAAAGGAGGCGGTTCAATGAAACCGCACGTAAAGAAGAAGACTAAAGCTTGGAAATCGGTTCCTGATATGTGGTGGGATTTCAACAATGATACTACAGCTATCATTGTTGAGTGTTCGCATCCAAGGTATCCAATAATCGTTACCATACCATTTCAAACAAAGAGACAAAAGAATCTCCCATCTTCCGAAGAAGCTATAAAGCAAGCAGAGAATATAATGTCTGATATTCAGACTGGTAGAAAATCTTACAAGAATTATGTGTTCATGAGCACAAAACCAGGGAACTATATTTTTAGATGAAGAGCCGAGGTGGCGGAATGGCAGACGCAGGAGACTTAAAATCTCTCGTCCAAAAGACATGCGGGTTCAAGTCCCGCCCTCGGTACTAATGATGAGATCATCTTATATTATAACGAAATTATGCCTTTGACAAAACAAACTATACTGATATAGTAATAGTAATAATAAGATGTTACGAGTAGAGAGACATATCCAGGTAAGAGATGATCAATTAGATCATCTTTGTTTCTTATCAAAAAATCTCTATAATTATGTTAACTATCTAATCCGACGAGAGTTTTCAACTACGCATAAGTTGTTGGATAAATATAAATTAGTTCATGAATTAGCAAAGCAGAATCAAGTAGATTTTAGAGCTTTACCTTCAAATGTTGCTCAACAAGTTGTTTATCAATTATTTAAGAACTGGAAATCTTTCTTCAAAGCAAATAAAGATTACAAGAAGCATCCAGAGAAATATAAATCACGCCCAAATCCACCTCAATATAAACATAAAGAAAATGGTAGAAATCTATTAGTATTCACTAAAGCTTCTTTTACAGTTAAAGAAGGTTTTATCTACTTTGCTAAAGATGTTGTTCAGCCATTAAAGACTAAAGTAAGTAATATTAAAGAAGTTCGAGTGACCCCCCAAAGTTCTTGTTATGTCATAGAAATAATTTATAACAAGGAGGTATGTTCAAACGGAATCCTAAGTAAGAATCTTTATGTAAGCATTGATCTAGGAATTAATAATTTGGCTACATTAGTAACCAATTCGGAAACTCATCCTGTGTTGGTAAATGGTCGGATATTAAAATCTATGAATCAATTTTACAATAAAGAGAAAGCAAGGTTACAATCTTATATTGGAGATAAAGGAACAAGTAAAAGAATTGATCATCTTACATTGAGAAGAAATAATAAAGTACACGATTACATGCATAAAGTGTCTCGATTTATTATTAATTATTGCTTGAAGCATCAAATCGGGAATATTGTTATTGGGTACAATCCTCAATGGAAGGATGAAGTCAATCTCGGAAAAAGAACAAATCAAAAGTTTGTTTCAATTCCGTATCTTAAACTTGTTAAACAAATTCAATATAAAGCGGAAGAAGTAGGCATTACTGTGTTTTTAAATGAGGAGAGTTATACATCTAAGTGTGATGCTCTAGCTCTCGAAAAGATAGAAAAACATGATGCTTACTTGGGTAAAAGGATTAAGAGAGGCTTATTTAAGAGTTCAACAAAAAAATTATTAAATGCTGATGTAAACGGTTCTCTTAATATTTTGAGAAAAGTAATTGGGGATGGTTTTATAAACCTACTCAATATAGGATTAGCGGATAATCCAGTAAGGATTAATCCTTACCAATATGCTTTGTGAAAGGCGTAATTCCGTGGGATGGGCAAGCGGTTCTGAATTAATGGATGACGTAATTGCAGCCGTACAGGAATGTGTTCCTGAAGGGTCACGTAAAAATCTGTACCGAAAATTGATTACAGCGTTTGAGAAGATGGACTGGGACGCACAAGACGAATGCACGGGTCTAGATCCTGAATTTGACGAGGCTTTGGAAGAAGGGCATCTGGGTATTGACCCCGATGAAGAATAAATTAGCAAGCCTTCACTTTTTTCTTGACAAAAAAACCTTTTATGCAAGGCTATAGGTATGCGTAAGCACTTTACGACCCAGACCGCTTTTTCAGCATCAACATGCTGTGCGGTCGTTGTGTGTGCTACGGACGCTACAGGTACATGGCCTCTGACCACAATCGTCTGGCGATAGTCCTAGTCAGAAAATGATAGGTCAGAGGCTTAGGAGCCAAACAGATTCCAAATCTGTAGGATTGGGTTCGAACCCCAACTGGCCTGCTAAGGTTCGTACTCATTATATTGAAAGCGTAAGTTTTGGAGGTGGGCATGAACCCTAACGGTTATAAAATAGATTATAAATGGTACGAATTCCTTTCAGATATATCCCCACTGTTTAAGCTCATTGTAGCCCTTGGGTTCGTTACATTTACTGTATGGCTAGCTTGGAGGCACTTATGAACAAAAGAACAACTGGATTGCTCTGTAGAAGTTCCTGGATAGGGATTTGCCCCAGTCCATCCGGGATGGCAACAAGCTGCAACCTTGTTGAGGTGGGTTCAACTCTCACTTGGGGTTCTAGGGGAGACAAGTTATAAATTGGGGATGTAGCTCATGTTGGGAGAGCACTTGGTCTGCACCCAAGAAGTCGGAAGTTCGATTCTTCTCATCTCCACTAAAAGTTTTGAAAAAAGATCTTGCTGGCATAGCTCAATTGGTAGAGCCCTAGTTCTGTAAATTAGTTGTTGGGGGTTCAAGTCCCTCTGCCAGCTCTATAACAAATTCCCACGCTTATCTAAATGAGGAAACTCTTCTGATATGAAAGAAGCTATTTCTTGAGCTTGGTAATCTTTCAGTACAACTTCATTAGCCCACGCTTTTCCAGTAGTAATAATTTTCCAGCACCATTTTAAACGTTCTGTGAAATTCAAGATGGGGATATTTCGATCCCAAATCAAAAAGTTGAAACCTGTTTCCGTAAATTTTTCATCCTTATCTATAAAGCGTTCTATTTCCAGCATGTGAGTCATGCAAGAACATTTAGCGTAATATGATTTTGTTTGATAGCCATTATTCATTAGGTTTAACTTCTTCCTTTATGTGATCCCAAAGAGTTTTTTCAGGCCAATCTATTTCCCATTCTGCATCATTATAAGCATCTTCGGATAAGTCTTTCCATTTGATGAACCATCCATTTTTACATTGGCATGGGATATCTTTTAAAGGGAAATCTTTTTGTGATTCATAAATAACCGTATCGTGACAAATGGGGCAAGTAAGGGATAATTTTTTAATTCTGGGTTTATTAATATAAGCTGTTGGAGAATGCCTCGTTGGACTGATGTTAGATAATTTCCTTGAAAAAGATCTCTAATTAAAAGGGGTCTGTGTTTTAACTTGCATCGAAAAAAGAGGCATACAGCACCTTCTGGATCTTTAAATGAAGATATGATAGGGTGTGAAATCATGCTGATCTGTTTCTAAAAACCGAAATTCGGTGTTGATTAGTACCCAAATAAGATAAAATTCTTTGTTCTTCAATGACTTCAATAATCAGCTCCGGGTCAACTTGAAAGGCTTTTGTATATTTTAGAATAGTTTTTATGCTTGGGCAAGAGCCTTTTCCTCCGTGCTCTAGCCTGTTTACAATTTCCTTGTAAGATCCAACTTTTACAGCTAATTCCCTTTGAGTCCAACCTCGAATAATGCGTAACTCTTTTATACGTTGGCCTATAGCGATAGCAATTAATCCTTGACAGGCTTTTGTCACAGTGCTATAGATACACCATTAGCTATGTTTTTCTTTCAGCAACGACAGGAACGTGAACGGGAACGAGAGCGCCAGCAACGGCGCTAAATCGTATCCTTGCACCTGTCTTTGCTAATGGTAGGCAGCTAGATCTTCAATCTAGAAACACGGGTTCAACTCCCGTCAGGTGCGCTGAAAAGGCTCCTATCGGCTATTTGGTAGGCCGCTGGATTCTCAGTCCAGAAAGACGTGTTCGATTCACGTTGGGAGCACTGATTAGCTAATCTTGGCGGTTCCTTGACAAAGATTCTCGGGTGTCGGCTAATGGTAGGCCCGTGGATTTTGATCCCACTTATCGGGGTTTGAGTCCCTGCGCCCGAACTGTTTTTTTCGGGTGTAACCTATTGGAAAGGTAGAGGTTTCTGATACCTCCTAAGTTGGTTCGATTCCAGCCACCCGAACTGTTTGCCCGTGAAGTTCAATTGAATGCGCGTCTGACTACGGATCAGAAGGGTGGAAGTTTAAATCTTCTCACGGGTGCCAAACGTAAAGCAACGATTAAGGAATTCTCTTATCTTACGTTTAAGTATGCGAATAACTAGAACTTGGACGGATGAAGACCTAATTAAAGCTGTTTTGACTTCTGATAGTTTTGTTGATGTTTTACGAAAATTAAATTTAAGTCCAGCAGGGGGAAATCATAAATCTTTAAAAATACATTTTCAGAGACTTAATTTAGACACAAAACATTTTACAAGAAGTAGATCTAAAGATCGTGCCTTACGTATAGGATTTGGGCGTAAACCTTTTGCTTTTGAAGACATTTTCAAAGAAAACAGTAAGATACAACGTATTGTTAAGTATATAAAAAAGTTTAATATCTTTCCTTATGTTTGTGATTTATGCGGCAATACAGGTAGGCATAACAATAAGCCTTTGGTATTACAAGTTGATCATCGCAATGGTGTACGAAGTGATAATAGAATAAATAACCTTCGTTATTTATGCCCAAATTGTCACTCTCAAACTAGCACATTTGCTGGACGTAATAATAGACGTAAAAAGGGAATTAAAATTAAAGTTTCCAAAATTAAAGTTCCATACGAATTACTTGCTAAAAGTTATAAAGAGTTGGGAACTTATTTGGCGGTTGCTAGAAAATTTAAGGTTTCTGATGTTACCGTAAAAAAGGCCGTTATATGTATTGAAAAAATACAACATTCGGGAGTCGTCTAAGGGTAGGATGTCAGGCTTTGGACCTGAAGATAGTGGTTCGATTCCACTCTCCCGAGCCATTTATAGGAAATTTATCCTAGTTTGTCGTAAAGCAATAAATTAGGATAAACTTGCTATAAGTAACAAAATGCCAGTTTCATCTCCTAATTGATATGAGTCAATTAAAAATAGACCCAACATGGATATTAGAATTGTCTACCCCTGACTTGAGATTTGTCCTAAAAGCTCTCGGAGGACGTTTAAAACCTGATGAAGTTATAATAGCTCGTGAACTTGGAGATCACTTAACTCAAGATAGGGTCAAAGGCACTCAAGAAGAAATTGATAAGTTACGGAAAAATCTAAACCAAGATTCACACTAGAGAATCTCGCCCGTGAAGCTCAAGTGGAAGAGCACCTGATTCCGAATCAGGAGGGTGGAAGTTCAAATCTTCTCACGGGTGCTAAAGATGGCAGTTTGGCTCTGCCTGGGGGCTATTGCCAACAAAATGGAACTAACTGTTGTTTGCTGTTCACATAAAGTGGGTGTCTAGGGAATCCACCCTTAGTCAAACCTAAGCAGTATACTTGGCGATCATAGATAATAGGTTCTAAATAAGAATGTGATCGGCTGAATCGTTTGGCATTTGCTCCCCAAGCGGCTATAATTAAGTTACTATTTTCAATAGTATTAGCAGTCCATTTTATCCAATCTGGACCTATTCTTTCAAATTCATCATTGGGCAACTCATTGGGATTAGTGCAGCGGTATGCAAACAGGTTTATGACTTGAAGTAGTGTTCCATTTTCTCGTTTGGTAAACCAAATGACTCGACGAATAGTTGGGTCATCTTTCTCAGCATCAGCTGTACTTGGATTAAGCATAATCCAAGTAATTATTTTCCCCCTTGGGTTAAACGGATCTAATTCACGAGTTAGTAAATAACGATACTTCTCATCCTCACTTATAATTGCGGTTCCGTTCATTTTTTAGTCAACTCCAAGACCCCAATGCTCTCCCGAAAGAGTTATGGTTCCCGGTCCTAAAGAAAATAGGAACTCTTTAATCTCTTTTACAGATTTTCCTTTCAACTCTTTTTTAGCAGCCCATTTACCGGGGAGATACCAAATTTCCCAATATTTGCCTTTTTCATCTCTGCGGCTCCGCAAACAACTGAACCCGACATCTTCTAATTTTAACGCTTTTTTAGCATAATTACCGGAATAACCAGCAATACTTTGGACATAAAAATCACAATTGTCATTTGGAGGTCGAACCGAACCTTTGCTATCCCAGAAAGGTTCTAGTTCCCTGTCGGTTATAGGTTCCGGGGGTGATGGGGGTTTGTCTGAAATAGTTTCCCAAAGTAAACCTAAGGGCTTATATGCGCTGGAAGCTATAACTTTCCCTTCAGCGTCCCCTCGTATCCATTGTGTTCCGCTTACAGCGGATTCTATCAAATCCTTTTCTTCTTCCGTTCCTACTTCTATTTCTATTCGATACTTACCAGGGGAATTGGTGCGTCCTACTATTCTCATTTTTGTACCTTTGTATCAGGGTGTCAATTTGTTTGAGATATCTCATCGTAATGATTGCTCATTACGATGAGACAACCCGACCACATGAAAGCTATAATCAAAAGCAAAGCATTTAGGTTGAATCTTCTCTTATCACTAAAAAGTCGCATTAGTACCCATCCTTACTCCAACCTTCTCCTTTGAGAACAAAGCAGTTATTTGAGATCTGTCGTTGAGTTTCGTTTGACCCACAATGAGGGCATTTCTTAACTGAAGGATCTGTAATTTTTTGTTCAATCTCCCAAGTCTTTTTGCACTCTTGGCACAGATATTCGTATGTGGGCAATGCTTATCTGGGTTGTTAAGACCCAGCCTCCACGGAACTTATGTGATATAATTCACCGTCCGCTTCCTGCTTCATAGATCTATAACTCGTAGACCGGCACTGTTGCAAAGCACTAAATCAAAGCAACAATCATGAAAAGGGAGACAATGCGCGTTAGCTTTAATAATAAGGTCTTGTCCGTTACGTTGTGGTCCATTTAAATCTACACCAATACGGAAACTTGCATTATTAATGTTAGGAAGTGTTAGAAGTGAATTTGGTAAAGGAGTAGCTCCTACTTCCAATACTCGATTTACTTTTCGATTACCTATAATTCGGCAGAACTCTTCTCTAACCTGTGGGGACATATCATCTTGCGGAAATGTATCTTCCCACAGCTTTTTTGTCAACCGGAATACGAACCAATGGGATACCCAAGAATTTTTCCAATCTTTGTACTGTTTTTTCTTGTCGTAAAACAAAGTCTTCAAACCATATTTGTAAAAATCGTTGCGGTCTTGGAACGTTCTCAACGAGGGTTTCTTGATAAAGCCAACTTTCATAGCGCTTGTCTAGAAGAGCATCTTTTGTAGTAGGATGCTCTTCTAAAAATGAAGGTATATTAAACTGACCAAGATCATCTGTTACGTGTCCTCCTTGTATAGAATCAAGAGGATTTCGTATCCAATGGATAAAATAAGCTTCGGGGAACATTTTTATAATCCAAGGATACATAAGAGTGGTTTCAGGAAGTTTCCAACCACGAGGTTCTTCATGGTTGAGTATTGGAGCCAAATACTCTTCCATCTTTTTCACAAATTCTATTGGTGGGTTATCAGGAAATGAAAAGTTCCAAGGCAGACTCATGTGCTTTCCAATGATTTGACAAGCTTCATAAGCCAAATGTGGAGGAACATGGTCATAACTCTTGTTCAGGTTTCCCATATACACACCGCTTTCAACAAGCGTGCGGGAAATAGCACGTGTACCTCCATGTCCTTTCCCAATTATTATAATCACTTAATCCCCCATCCAATGACGCGGGGAGGATTCATAATTTCCTTTACTTCTATTCTGTGTACTTCTATCATCCCTTCCAAAATCTTTTTCATAGCTTGAGCACTGAAACGGTAAAAGTC